>Ga0307474_10000072_pt1 | contig 74056 bp, 67 predicted proteins | sample atmos_gasesECM1C_2_FD_203312 | JGI IMG/M metagenome (GOLD analysis project Ga0307474, IMG submission 203312) | Hardwood forest soil microbial communities from Morgan-Monroe State Forest, Indiana, United States - atmos_gasesECM1C_05 | ecosystem: Environmental > Terrestrial > Soil > Temperate...
ATCGCCACCGCCTGTGCACTGGGGTATCTCGATTTTCGATTTGCCGCGCTGGGCTGGAAGCATATCTATCCGAAAACGGCGGCGTGGTTCGAGCGCTTTGCGGCGCGTGAATCCATGCTGGCGACCCGCCCGCCGGCGGGTTGAGAGACATCTCACCCGCCATCGCAAAGGGACGGCTAGTTAAGTTCCCGAACCCAAATATTCCGGAAGCTGATCGGCGCTGACGGATCGCCGTGCGCTTGCAGCTTGATCGGCGCGCGATCATAGGGCCGATAGCTGGGCTGCCCGATGTAGCGGGTTTCCCCGGTCAGCTGATAGTGGTTTTGCACGAGCACGCCGTTGTGAAATACCGTCACATAGGCGGGCGTCTTAACCGTTCCGTCGCTCGCAAAGACCGGCGCCGCCCACACAATGTCATAAGTCTGCCACTCGCCCGGCGGCCGCATGGCATTGACCAGCGGCGGCGATTGTTTGTAAATGCTCGCCGCCTGACCATTGACGTATGTTTTGTTCTTCCAGGAATCGAGAATCTGCACCTCGTAGCCGCCGTCGCCGGCCGCCGTGGAGGCCAAGAACACGCCGCTATTACCGCGCAGCTGACCCTCGCCGGTAATTCCTTTTGGCACCAGCCATTCCAGGTGCAATTGATAATTCTTGAAGAGTTGCTTGGTCTCGATGTTGCCGACCAATTTGTCGACCGTCATCACGCCGTGGCCCAGCTTCCAACCCGCCGGCGCATGATCCTTGGTGTTCACCCATTGATCCAAGTTTCGGCCGTCGAACAAAACAACGGCGTCGGAAGGCGGCGCGCCGGGGCGTGCGCCCGGCGTGACGATGGGCGGAACCGGTTCCCATTGCTCGGTATCCTTCGGATCGCCTTGAGGGGTTTGCGCGGCGGCCGGCAAAAAACACATGGGCGAAAGAGCCAGGGCCACCAATGCCGCATACCGTCCAATCTCAACATGTCGCGTTTTCATTTCGGTTTCTCGCTTAAGCTCGAATGGATACATGGCTAGCGGTGCCGCGCGCGAAGTCATACCGTCCAAATCCGCAGCGCTTCGGCAAGCGACAAAAATGGATCGCTGCGGGTGGGTATGAACTCGTGCGCGACGTAGCCCTGGTAGTTAAGATCCGCGATGGCGGCGGCGATGGCGTGATAGTTCAGTTCCTGGCTGTCATTGATTTCATGCCGTCCGGGGACGCCGCCGGTATGAAAGTGTCCGATCCAGTTGATGTTGTCGCGGATCGTACGGATGACATCGCCCTCCATGATCTGCATATGATAAATGTCGTACAGCAGTTTCACCCGCGGCGAATTGACGCCGCGCATCACCGCAACGCCAAAGGCGGTGTGATCACCTTGATATCCCGGATGATCGACTTTGCTGTTGAGCAGTTCCACGCAGACGGTGACGCCATGTTTTTCGGCGAGCGGCGCAATCTTGGCGAGGCCGGCCACGCAGTTGGCGATTGCCGCGGGTTCATCGATACCCGGAACCCGGTTGCCGAACATGGCGATGAGATTGGCCACCCGCGCCTGCGCGGCCCGCGGCAGCGCAATCTCCAGTTCTCCCAGAAGCAGCGCATGGTTGGCGGGATCATTGAATCCCGTCGCGATGAACTTATCGCGTCGACTGGCGTATCCCATGGAAACCATGAGCCCGGCGTCGCCCGCCTCGGCCCATTCGTCCGGAAACAGCAAGTCGATCCCGGCGAATCCCATCTGCCTGGTGCGGCGGCAGAAGTCGGGCAGCGACACCCGTGCGTAGGGCCAACGGCACACCGATTGTTTGAGCCTTCCGCTGCCCGCCGGGTTCTCGCTGGATTGCGTCAGCGGCGCGCCGACCGCACGAAATGCGCCGGCGACCGCTCCGGCGGCGGCGAGTGTCCCAAGGCCTGCCGAGCGGGCGATAAACTCTCTGCGGGAGAATGAATTCATTGGTGATATCACGTTGGCGAATCGCGATAGAATAAGCCGAATATTCACGCAAGGTACAACGATGTCCGTAAGCTACGACGCGATTGTAGTCGGCTCCGGTATTTCCGGGGGGTGGGCGGCGAAGGAACTCACCGAGAAGGGCCTGCGGGTCTTGCTGTTGGAACGCGGCCGCAATGTCGAACACGTCAAGGATTACGTCAACGCCACGAAGGCGCCTTGGGAATATTTGCATCGCGGCGGCCGAACCTATGCGATGGAGCAGGCCTATCCCGTGCTCAAGCGCGACTATCCTCTCAATGAGAAGAACCTCTCCTTCTGGGTCAACGAGCAGGATTCGCCGTATACGGAGATCAAGCGTTTTGACTGGTATCGAGGGTATCAGGTCGGCGGCCGCTCGCTGACTTGGGGGCGTCAGAGTTATCGCTGGAGCGACTACGACTTTGAAGCCAACGCAAAGGAGGGCATCGCGGTTGACTGGCCCATTCGCTATAGCGAACTTGCGCCCTGGTATGACCATGTGGAGCAGCACGCCGGTATCTCCGGTTCCCGCGACGGACTGCCCCAGCTTCCCGACGGACAATTTCTGCCGCCCATGCCGCTCAACTGCGGCGAGGAACTGGTTGCGAGCCGGCTGAAGAATGCATTCGACGGCAAACGCCACATGATCATCGGGCGAGTCGCGAATGCCACCAAGCCGCTGGAAGGCCGCGCGCCGTGCCAATATCGGAATGCTTGTTGGCTCGGCTGCCCCTATGGCGCCTACTTCAGCACGCAGTCCTCGACCCTGCCGGCGGCCGTGAAGACCGGGAAGCTTACATTGAAGCCCTGGTCGATCGTCACGGAAGTGCTCTACGACAAGGACCGCAAACGCGCCACGGGCGTCAGGGTGCTCGATGCCGTTTCGGAGCAGACGACCGACTATACCGCGAAGGTGATTTTCCTCTGCGCCTCGACTTTGAATTCAACCTGGCTGCTGATGCGATCAGCGACCGATGTCTGGCCCGACGGGCTGGGCAGCAGCTCAGGCGAGCTGGGTCACAACTTGATGGACCATCATTTTCGTTGCGGCGCAGAAGGCAACCTGCCGGGATTGGACGATAAGTACTACTACGGCCGGCGCCCCAACGGCATTTACATCCCTCGGTATCGAAATTTATTTGGCGACAAGCGCGAGTATTTGCGCGGCTTCGGCTACCAGGGAGCAGCCAGCCGGGAAGGATGGACGCGCGCCGTCAAGGAATTGGGGCTGGGCGCGGAATTCAAGGACGAAATGACGTTGCCGGGCCCGTGGAAGTTTGGCGCCACGGCCTTCGGCGAGATGCTCCCCAATCACGCCAATCATGTCGGCATCGACACCAAGAAGGATAAGTGGGGCCTGCCGGTTCTGAAGATTGATTGCGCCACGGGCGAGAACGAACGTTTGATGCGCAAGGACATGATTGCCGACATGGCGGAAATGCTCGAACAAGCGGGCGCAAAAATGATTAAGACATTCGACCCGGGGTCCTTTCCGGGCATGGGCATCCACGAAATGGGCACAGCGCGCATGGGGCGTGATTCTAAGACCTCGGTGCTGAATTCGCACAACCAGGTCTGGGATGCGCCGAACGTTTTCGTCACGGACGGCTCCTGCATGGTCTCGAGCGCCTGTCAGAATCCCTCGCTCACCTACATGGCGCTCACTGCCCGCGCCGCGGACTTTGCGGTGAACGAGCTCAATCGCCGCAACCTGTGAGCTGATATGAACGACTCAACTGAAACTGAGCAATTGCAGCTGATCAATCGACGCGAGGCGATTCGCCGCGTCAGCGCCTTGCTGGGCGGAGTCGCATTCGTCGGCGGCAACAGCCTGTTGGCCGCGGTCGAGAAGACAGATACCGCACTCGAGCGGGGCCTGGGAAATTTCAGCGCTCAAGATGTTGCATACCTCGACGAGATCGCGGAAACCATTCTTCCTGCCACCAAGACACCCGGTGCGAAGGCGGCAAAAACCGGCGCGTTCATGGCGCTGATGGTCACCGATTGCTACAGTCCCGCGGAGCAGAAGGCATTCCGGGACGGCATGCGCAAAGTGGACGAGGCGATGAGAAACGCCAACAACGTCTCGTTCATGACCGCCGCCCCGGCGCAGCGGCTCGCGGTACTCACGACGCTCGATCATGAACAGAAGCGCGTGATGGACGCACGCGAAGCGGCGGACCGCAAGCGCAAGGGACTGTCGCCTGTGGTGGGCGGCGATGCGACCGAAGCCAAGGCGGAGAATGTGCCGGGCACGCCGGTCGCGGCCGATACCGCCGGCCCGCAGCCCGCTCATTACTTCCGCATGATGAAGGAACTCGCTCTGCTGGGCTTTTTCACATCGAAAATTGGCTGCACCGAAGCGTTGCGCTACGTCGAAGCGCCGGGCCGCTTCGATGCGTGTGTTCCCTACACGCCGGGCCAGCCTGCCTGGGCAGCTCATGCCTGATTAGAACACTTGCGTTGCATCGCCCCGGCAACGCCTGCCGGTCGCAGGAGGGGTCTATCGATGGCGCGTTTTGTCCGGTAGTTGTCCCATTGCCGTCTTTCTTGAACAATACTCGGCGCGCAGAATACCCGGACCTGAAACAGCCCCAAAGGCCATTTATGTCCCACTCGCGAACCGCGTTGCTCGTGATCGATGCGCAGCAGTCGTTTGAACGTCGTCCCTATTGGGATCCGTCGGACGCGCCGGCGTTCCTCGATCGCCTGCAGTCGCTGGTGGATGGCGCCAAGGCCAGGCAGATCCCGGTCGCGCGGATTTTTCATGTTGAGGAATCGGGGGCATTCTCACTGGAGTCGGGATACGTCAAGACGATGGCATCGTTGTCCATTGCGCCGGACGTTACCTTCTACAAGCACCGTCACAGCGCGCTCATCGGCAGTGGATTGTCGGTGTGGCTGATCGAGCGCGGGATTCAGCATTTGATCGTATCGGGGATTCGCACCGAGCAATGCTGCGAGACCACGACACGGCACGCATCGGACTGCGGTTACAACGTCGATTTTGTCAGCGAAGCCACGCTGACCTTCGCCATGGCTGACCGCCATGGGCGCCATTGGACGGCCGCCGACATCAAGGCGCGGACTGAACTGGTTCTCGAGGGGCGTTTCGCCCGTGTGCTGACGGCAGCCGAAGCGCTGGCCGCGTTCGATGCGAGAGTCAACGATGCGGGACGGCGAGCGGCATGATCAAGGCTGACCCATCCATTCTGGAGGTCTGGGTCGTGTTGCCCGAGCGGGTATTGCTGCTCGATATCGCCGGGCCGATGGAAGTTTTGCGCCGTGCGAATGTTGAACAAAGCGCACTTCAGTTCAATGTTCACTATGTAGGATCGAGTGCCCGAGCGATGTCCTCCGTCGGCATTCCGCTTGCGGACATTGAACCCCTGCCGAGTACCATACCCCGGGGCGCGATGATCATCGTCCCCGGATCGGCGGATAACATTGCCTTCGCGGACGATGTGACTCAAGCGGCAGTACGCCAGGATGAGCGCGCCATTGTCGACTGGCTGAGAGCCTGCATTCGCCCAGGGCACCGATTGATGACGATTTGCTCCGGTGCCTTGCTGGCCGCTCGAGCGGGACTCTTGGATGGCTATTCCTGCACCACGCATCACGCCGAATGCGGCGAGCTGGCAGTCCTGGCTCCGCGGGCCAAAGTCTTGGATAACCGGCTATTCGTGATCGATGGTGAACGCTACACCAGCGCCGGCGTCACGGCCGGGTTGGACCTGATGCTGAATGTCGTGAGCTCTCTCACCGGACATGCCTGCGCGCTCGCCATTGCGCGGCATCTGGTGTTGTACCTGCGCCGCGAGGGCGCGGATCCGCAAATCTCGCCCTGGCTCGCGGGTCGTAATCACTTGCACCCGGCGGTGCATCGTGTCCAGGACGCCATCATTGCAAACCCTGCCGAAAATTGGACGCTGAGGGATCTTGCCAAAATCGCCAATACCAGCTCGCGGCACTTATCGCGTCTATTCAATGAACACGCGGGCGTCAGTATCACCACCTACATCAACGCTCTGCGGGTGGCGCTCGCTCACCAACTGCTGACGGGCAGCCGCTTGGGATTGGAGCGCATCGCGGAGCGCACCGGCTTCGCCTCATCGCGGCAGCTGCGGCGCGCTTGGCGCCGATCCTATGACACACCGCCCGTCGCGCTGCGCGGCAGTCAGCGCCAGGGAGGGTAAGAAAAATCTAGGCACGAAGGTCACAGTGCACTCTGAAGGCCCTGACCATCTGCGCGGCCGCTCAAGTTCCCAGTGCCGGGGTACTATTGGGTCGCGGCCCGTAGCGCCGCCAGATACTTCATCCTCACGGCGTTGATGTCCTCCGACCAGGCAGCCGGCCAGGCGGAATTGATGACCACGACCAACTTGTCTTGCGGAAACATGGACAAGGTTTGACCGAAGATCCCCTCGGCCTCGTAGCCGCCGGGAATGATCCACCAGAAATAGCCGTAGGGCGGATTCGCAACATGCGGCGCCGTTGCGTCCTCGGTCCAGCCGGCAGGCACTACTTCGTGTCCCGCTGCCTTGCCGTGACCCAGCATGAATTGCCCGACGCGGCCGTAGTCTCTCAAGGTCATGCTCACGCAGCAGCCGCCGCGTTCGTGACCGGCAACATCTTCGACCCAGATGCCATCTTGTTCCATGCCGTAGGGTTGCCAAACCTTTTCGGATAAATACTGCGCCAGCGGTTCGCCGACGGCATTGGACAGCAGGATTCCGGCCAGATCGGTCTCGCCGGTCTTGTAGACGAACTTGGCGCCGGGGGCCGCCTCGCGCGGCAGCCTGCGCATGTAGCTGACGACAGGATTGACGCCCGGCTCAAGAATGCTCAAGCCCACCTTGGCCACATCCGAATTCGGATCGGTGTAGCTCTCATTCCATTTCACGCCCGAGGTCATGGTGATCAGCTGGCGCACGCTGACCCCTTCGTAGGCGCTGCCTTTCAACTCGGGAATGTACAGCGTGACGGCGTCATCGAGACTTTTGATCTTACCGTCCTTGAGCGCGGCGCCGATCAGCGTCGAGGTGAGGGACTTAGCGACTGAAAACGAGGTCCAGCGATCCTTGGGGCTGCGGCCCAACCCATACCGCTCGAGTACGATTTTGCCATGCTTGATGACGAGTACGCCCGAGGCGCGAAACTCGCGCATGTAGCTTTCCGTGTTGTAAGTCTTGTCGCCGACTTTGAACGTGGGGTCGATTTGCGCCCCCAGCGGCAGCGGGTGCACGGTCTTGCCGCGCTTGAACACTCGAACAGGCGCGAGCTTTTCCATGTTTCGATAGCCCCACGCTTGCTGCTCAGGCGTCCATGTCAAGATCGCCGCGCCTCCGGGTGGCAGAGGCGGATCAGCCGGGGCCGCATTCAAGCCCGCGGCGGCGATGAGCCAGAGAAAACCAAGCGCCGGCACAAATATTCTTTTTGTCATTTTCAAAGCTCGCGTGAAGGATTGCGCACAGCAGGTTAGCGCAACGGGAATCGACAGGATATGTGAAAATTGCAGAATGAACACTACACCGGCTGCCCAAGGCAGCTTTCTCTTGAATGTCGCGCGCCAAGCCATGACCAACAATGGCCTGCAACCGGATTTCGGCGACGCGGCCTTGAAACAGATGGCATCGATCACCGCGGCTGCGCGGGATCCGGGCCCCGATATTCGCGATCTGCGCCAGCTCTTGTGGTGCTCGATCGACAATGACAACTCGCGCGATCTCGATCAGCTCAGCGTCGCCGATCCTTCAAGTCCGGGCGCGACCCGGATTTTGGTGGCGATCGCCGATGTGGATGCCGTGGTCAAGCCCGGCTCGCCCATCGACGATCATGCCCGTATCAATACGACCTCGGTCTACACGCCCGCGGCGATTTTTTCCATGTTGCCCGAGAAGCTTTCCACGGATCTCACCTCGTTGGGCGAAAATCAGGAACGTCTCGCGCTCGTTGCCGACATGACCATCAATGCCGCGGGCGTGGTCGTGCAGTCGGATTTGTATCGCGCGTGGGTCGTCAATCGCGCCAAGCTGGCGTACAACGCCGTGGGCGCATGGCTTGCCGGCACGGGCCCTGCGCCTGCGGGGCTTGCCGCTGTGGCGGGCATGGATCAGCAGCTTCGTACCCAGGATAAAGTAGCGCAGTCGCTGCGCGCCGTGCGTCGCGCGCGCGGTGCGCTCGACTTGGAAACGATCGAAACGCAGCCGGTGTTCAGCGGTGGGATCTTGAGCGATCTGCTTCCCGATGAACCCAATCGAGCGAAACAGTTGATCGAGGAGTTCATGGTCGCCGCCAACGGCATCACCGCGCAATTTCTCGCCGCCAAGGGCTTCAGCGCGCTGCGCCGCGTGTTGCGCGAGCCTAAGCGGTGGGACCGAATTGTTGCGCTGGCGGCGGGGCTGGGAGAGACATTGCCGGCCGACCCGAGTGCGCCGGCGTTGAACGCATTTCTCGTCAAGCGCCGTCAAAGCGCACCGGATCAATATCCTGACTTGTCATTGTCGGTGGTCAAGCTCCTCGGGTCGGGCGAATACGTTTTGGAAAAACCCGGGCAAGCCATTGCGGGACATTTCGGCCTCGCGGTCGTCGATTACACCCATTCCACGGCGCCCAATCGGCGCTTTCCGGATCTCATTACCCAGCGCTTGCTCAAGGCGGCGCTAACGAAGCACGCCTCGCCGTACGGCGACGCCGAACTGCAAGATCTGGCGGCGCATTGCACCCTGCAGGAGCACAACGCCGCCAAGGTGGAGCGCGCCGTGAATAAATCGGCGGCGGCCTCATTGCTGGCTTCGCGGATCGGTGCGAAGTTCGACGCCATTGTCACCGGCGCATCGAGCAAGGGCACCTGGGCGCGCATATCCTCGCCCACCACGGAGGGGAAAGTGGTCAAGGGATTCCAAGGACTGGATGTGGGAGATCGCGTGCGCGTGGTGCTGTTGCACACCGACGTCGCACACGGCTTCATAGATTTTGCGAGAGCCTCGGCATGAAAAATCAGAATACGGAAGCTTCCCTGGCGTACCTTGATCCGGAGTTTCTCGCCAGCGATGATGCGCGGCCGCTGCGAATTATCGCCGAATATCTGAATCCGCTGCGCCGTCTGCGGCTGCAGCGCGTGCACGACACCATCGTGTTTTTCGGTTCCGCGCGCCTGTCTGCGGAGGGGCCGCTCGGCCGCTTTTATACCGAGGCGCGCGAACTCGCGCGGCTCGTCACTGTGTGGTCATCCAGCCTGCCCTCGCATGTTCATCGCTTCGTCGTCTGCTCCGGCGGCGGAGGCGGCATCATGGAAGCGGCAAACCGCGGCGCGCGGGATGCCGGCGGCCGCACGATCGGCCTCAATATCAGCCTGCCGCATGAGCAGCAACCGAATCCTTACGTCACGCGCGAATTGCTGTTCAATTTTCGCTATTTCTTCATGCGAAAACTTTGGTTCGCCCATCTCGCACGCGCCATGGTGGTTTTCCCCGGCGGTTTCGGCACCATGGACGAACTCATGGAGGTGCTCACGCTGGCGCAAACGCACAAGCTGGAGCGCAAATTGCCGATTATTTTGTACGGCTCCAGCTATTGGAACGAGATCATCAACTTCGAAGCGTTGATCCGCCACGGCGTGATCAGCCGCGCGGATCTAAAGCTGTTCGCCTTTGCCGATGATCCTGGCAGCGCACTGAAGCTGCTGCAAGATGCGATCGAAGTGGGCACCGAAGAAAAAACGCCGGCGTTTGCGCCGTCTCGCTGTCGCGAGATGCCCTAAGCATTGCTGACTTGGCAATGCGCGACAAATTGGCGCAGCGGATCGGACAGCACCTTTCTCTCGTGACGAATCATCAAAAAACTTCGCGTCAGGCGCGGCAGGGCGGTTGCCAGCACGCTCAAGCGTTTTGCGGCCACGAGATTGCGCACCACCGAGCGCGACAGGCAGCTGATTCCTAAGCCCTCGGCCACGGAGTTTTTGATTGCTTCGGAGCTGCCGAGCGTCATCGAGGCCGGAATATTGAGCAGATGCGGCAACAGCGCTTGTTCCACCGTCTCGCGCGTCCCCGATCCCACTTCCCGCAGCAGCCACTCGGCCGCGGCGAGCTCGGCGACCCTCAACTTGCGCCGTTTCGCGGCCTTGGCCAGGGGGTGAGCAGGGGAGGCGACAATCACCAGTTCGTCTTCCAGCCAGGGAACCACGATGATGCCCTTCGTGTGACAGGGCCCCTCGATGAATCCGATATCGGTCTCGAAGTCGCGCACCGCGGTGACCACATCGAGCGTATTGCCGATTTGCAGATCGAGGCGCGCGGCCGGCACTCGTTCCTTAAAGCGCGCCAGCAGCGCGGGCAAAATGTAATTGCCAATCGTGGTGCTGGCGAAAATATGCAGCTCGACCGGCAGTGCTTGGGCGCTCGACAGGAAGGCGGCTTCAAGGCTTTGCGCGCCGTCCAATACCGCGAGCGCCATCGGCAGCAAGATCCGGCCATTGTCATTCAGCAGAAGCCGCTTCCCGACCCGGTCGAAAAAGCGCGCGCCCAGGACACGCTCCAGTTCCTTCAACGCGGCACTCGCGGCAGATTGCGACAGGGGAACCGACAGGGCCGCGGCGGTGGTGCTGCCGCTCAAGGCAATGGCGCGAAATATCTGCAATTGACGCAGGCTCAGGCGCATTCTGGAGAGTCCGTTATCGATAAAACAACTTGATTATAAACAAATAATCAATTTTACGAATAGGTCTGTTGCGCGCATAGTTTGGCAACGCGATGACGCGTGCGGCGCAAGGTTGTTATGCAGGCAGCGACAAATCCGCTGGCGCTACCGGCGAAGCCGGGAAGCCCGCGCAGGCAGCGATTGATGAGACTTCTGCCGGGCATTCTGCTGACCGGCGTCATCGCGATACTCGCCACCGAGCTTGCGAAGAGCGCCTGGATGCAGGCGAATGGCATCAGCGCACTGACGCTCGCCATAGTCGGCGGCATGATCGCCGGCAACACGATTTACCCGCGCATCTCAGGCCTCAGTGCCCCCGGTGTGACCTTCTCCAAACAAATCCTGCTGCGCGCCGGCATCATTTTGTTCGGCTTGCGCCTGACCTTTCAGGATATTGGGCAGGTGGGCGTGGTCGGCGTCATGATCGACGCCATCGTCCTGAGCAGCACTTTTGTCTTGTCGTGCTGGGCCGGCACTCGGCTCTTCGGCTTGAATCGCCGCACGGCGATGCTCATCGGGGCCGGCAGTTCGATTTGCGGCGCGGCTGCGGTGATGGCGACTGAGCCGGTGGTGCGCGGGCGTGCGGAGGAAGTCTCCATCGCCGTCGCCACGGTGGTTGCCTTTGGCACGCTGGCCATCTTTATTTATCCCGCTCTGTATCATCTGAATGATCGCATGCACTGGTTGTCGACCACGCCCTTTGCGTACGGCATCTTCACCGGATCCACCGTTCATGAGGTCGCTCAGGTGGTCGCGGCCGGCAAGGCCGTGGCCGACACCGCGGCGAACACGGCCGTGATCACGAAGTTGGTGCGTGTCATGATGCTGGCGCCCTTTTTGGTGCTGCTGTCGGCGTATTTGTCGCGTACCGCCGAGGAAGCTGCGGCTCCGACCGCGGGTACGGCACCCCCAGCCCCTTCTCAGTCCTGGCGCGGCGTCATTCCCTGGTTTGCCTTGGGATTCATCGCAGTGGCAGGATTCAATTCAATGGCGCTGCTGCCGCGCTCCTTCGTCAGCGCCGCGATCGATGCGGACACGCTGATCCTGGCGACCGCGATGGCCGGGCTCGGGGTCAGCACGCAAGTCTCCGCGATCCGCGCGGCCGGCATCAAGCCGCTCGGCTTGGCGGCGCTGTTGTTCGGATGGCTGATTTTCGGCGGTTTTGCAATCAATGCCGGGGTGTCGGCGTTATTCGCCAAGGCGCTGGGCCACTAGCTTTCCGTATTGTGGTCCGCCTGCGAATGGAGGGATCATCAATAGCATGACATCCCATGATTACGATGTGCTGGTCATCGGCGCCGGTGTTGCCGGACTCAATGCTGGGCGCTTGCTTGCCGAAGCCGGGCGGCGCGTCGCCATCTTGGAGGCGCGCGACCGGATCGGCGGCCGCATTTGGACCCAGCCCATCGCGCTCGGCCAATCGCAGCCGCCGTTCGCCGTCGAATTGGGCGCTGAATTTGTTCACGGTTTGCCGCAGGAGACGTGGTCGCTCATCAAGCAGGCCGGGTTGAGTACCGTCGAGGTTGACGGCTCATCATTATGGTTCGACGGCAACCGATTGATGGCGGCAAACGAGCAACGGGGGGCCACAGAAGGCGTGTTGGAAGATCTGACGCAATGGATGCAAAAGCAACCCAGCGGCAGCGATTTCAGCTTCGTCGAGTATCTCAAAGGGCAGGCGGTGGATCCGGTCACGGCGCGCATGGCGAGCAACCGCGTCGAGGGGTTCAACGCGGCCGATCAGCACCGCATCTCCGTCGCGGCGCTCGCCAAACAGCAGGCTGCGGAGGATGCGATTGATGCGGATCGCCTGTTTCGAATCGAGGGCGGCTACGCGGCGGTTCCGAATTTCCTGGCCGAGAAATTGATCGCCGCGGGCGGCACGCTGGTTCTTGGGGCGCCGGTAAAAAAAATCGTCTGGAAACGCGGCGCCGTTGCGGTCGAGTCCACAGGTCCCGACGGCGACCTGCAATATCACTCAAACTGCGCAGTAATCACGGTGCCGCTGGGAGTGCTGCAGGCGCAGACGATTGATTTTGTTCCTCGGCCGTCAGAAGTATTGTTTCATGCCAATCGCCTCGAGATGGGTGCGGTGATGCGTTTGACGTTGGTGTTCAAACAAAAATTCTGGGATCCGCAATTGAGTTTTCTGTTTGCGCCGGCCGAATCTCCGCCGACCTGGTGGACGCCCATGCCCCATGAAGCGCCCGTGCTTACGGCATGGGCGGGCGGCCCTAGGGCCGGTTTACTCCTCAAGCTCATCACCGCGGATGGCGATGCCGGCGCGCTACGCGATCAATGTCTCGCAACACTGGCGAAAATATTCGCGCTGCCCTTGTCCGACATCCGGCAAATGCTGTCGAGCTGGCACCTGCACGACTGGCAGCGCGACGAATACGCCCGAGGCGCATACAGCTACGTTCACGTGGGTGCCTTGGATGCGCCTGACAAAATGCGCACTCCGGTGGAGGACACCTTGTACTTTGCCGGAGAACACACGGATGTGTCGGGGCATTGGGGCACGGTGCACGCGGCGCTGGCAACCGGGTTGGCGGCGGCAGATCTCGCGATACGCGGCGGCGCTGCGCGTGGTTGATTTGGATCGCCGCTCCTTGATGACCGGCGTCGGTTCCCTTGCCGCCGCCTCTCTGCCGCCCGAAGTGCAAGCAGGTGCGAGTGCGGCGATCGACGTACCCGTTGAAGAGTCTGTCGAGCTTCGGTCGATGATCTCGCGGGAGCGGGACAACATCCTCGCCGCGATGGCGCGAGGAGATTCCGGGCGCCGCCGTCTGTCTGCTTCACCAGCGCAAGCCGGTCTGGGTGGAGGGTTTGGGTGTCACCGATACCCAGTCGCGAGGCCGGGTCGGCGCGCGCACCCTATTTAGTGCGCCGCTAGCTCTTGATGTGCTCAGCGTGCAGCAGCGCAAGATTGGAGTTATGACCGGCGCGGCCGATCCGATAGAATTGGATGCAAAATATGGAGATCGCGAGCAGCACGACGATCAACGGCACGTAAGTCAGCGCGAGAGCGCGCAAAACGGCCGCCGGTACGAGCCCCGGCCGGGCGCCTTCGGGAAATTTGACCCAGCCCAGAACCAAGCCACCCATAAAGATGCCCAGGCCCGAGACGCACTTCTGCACAAAGAAGGCGGCGGCGAAATACAGGCCCTCCGTGCGCTGATGGGTCCGAATCTCGTTTTCCTCCACCGTATCGGCCAACATCGATGTCACCAATGCGCCCGATACGACGCTCATGGTGCCGAGCGCGAGGGTGAAAATCAGCAAAATCGGCAGCAACGCGGGCGATGAATTATCGACGAACCATCCGCACTCTCGCAGGATGATCGGGGTGGGCGCGAGCACCAGGGAAATGAGAGATGCCAAGATGGCACCGCGCTTCTTGTCCAGCCGCCGGGTGATGATCGGCGCCAGCGCCAAGGCGGCGGCGGCGGAGATCAGCGCCGAGAGCAGCAGCTGAGAGACCTGATCGGCCGAGAGCTCCCAGTAATAAGTGTAGAAATAAATGCTGAGCGTGGCGACGAGGCCGAGTGCCATCGCTGAAAAGAAGCCGCACGCGATCATGGATAAGAAGGGGCGGTTGGCCAGCGCGTCGCGAATTTCGTGAGAATCCCGCGATAAATTGAAGGCGCGCTTCGGCGGCGGCGCGCGCAGATAAGGAATGTAGTGATGAGTTCCGGCAGTGGAGATCAGAATGGAGATGAACATCAGCGTCGCCGCCGCGATGGAATAACCGTGATAGCCGCTTCGATTCAGCAGCCCGACAGGTTGTTGTGCCGTTGGCCGCAGAAAGACCGACAGCGCGATCACGCCCATCAGCACGGCGCCTAAATATCCGAAAAAGAATCGATAGGCCACCAAAGAGGTACGCAGGTCATAGTCCTCAGTCAGCTCCGCGAGCAGCGCCGCGCTCGGAACTTCGTACAGTGCAATGAGGATCCGAACGATGATGGCTGTGATCAGCAGGTACCAGAATAGCGCGGCGGTCCCCAGCCCCGTCGGTGGGTTCCACAACAAATAGTAAACAAGCGCGCAGGGCAATGCGGATAAGTACATGAAGAAATGCCGTCGGCCGAGGCGCGAGTGAAAGCGATCCGAAATGTGCCCGATTAAAGGATCGCTAAAGCCGTCGATGATCAGCGCGATCATGATGGCCAGGCCCACCAGCTGCGCCGGCAGCCCGAGCAGCTGATTGTAAAAAATCAGCAACAGGAAGTTAAAGCCATTGTCTTTGATGCCGTACGCAACGGTGCCAAAGCCGTACAGCAACTTGGTGCGAAGACCGATCGTGCCGAGCGCCATGGGAGAGGGTTTTTACTATTTATAGGTTGGTCGTCAGGTTAGTATACCGAGCATCAGTGGCCCTCCCGCGGGATTCATATGACACTCACCACATCGAAGTTTCGCGAGGATTTTGAGCTTGCCTGCCGCACGGGCGTGCCGCCGCTGGAATCGCCGCCGCTCGCGGCGGCGGTGCTCATGGCGCACGCCGCATTTGTTCAGCCGGAGCGCCAAATTGCCATTTTCGATGCCATCGCCAACGCCTGGCTGGATCTGGAGAAGGGCTCCGAGCGCACGGCGTGTTTGCAGCAGCAACTTTCGTGGCTCACCGTGCCACCTGTCATCGAGGATTGGCAACCCCCGCGGGCAGTCTGGGATGTATTTTGGAGCGTCGTTGACGCAGAGCCAGGGGCTCAATCGAACGCGGGAGCGAAAGACGCTGCGCTCGACTTTACCGGCCGAGTCGTCGTTATCGGCATGCAGTACGACGCGGAGTTGTTGATGCGCTGCGAGCGGGCACACTACCTGCATGAGGATGTCAGGACACTTCTCGCCCAACCGGAAGTTCGCATGACGACCAACGATTTGCGCAACTGGCCCAAGGACAGCCTGGGATCCAATCTGCTCGACATGCTCACCGCGAAGGGCTACGACCTCGAGGTGATCGATCCGGACGACGTGATGCTGCCCCCGGTGTTCGCGGCGCAGAATCGAACCAACCGGCGCATTCTGCAACTGCATGATGTGTGGCATCTGTTCGGTGGCTTCGGATTCACGGCGCAGGGAGAAGTGGCAATTTCCGGGTTTCAGCTGGCACAGTTCGGGCAAAATTATTCGACGCGCTTTCTCGCTGCCACCACAACCATGATGTGTCTGCGCCCCGTGGTCAACGTCGATCAATACATCTCACTCATCTCGGAGGGTTGGCGGCACGGCCGCCGCGCTCCGCCGTTGATGTCGGTGGAGTGGCATAAAATGTTGGGGCGCTCAATTGCGGATCTGCGCGCGGAATTGCACGTCGCGCCGTTCAAGAGCCGCACCCCCGAACTGTTGAATTTTTAGGCGATCGGGGATCGCACATGGCCGATCTGCCGGCCGATCCGCGGCCATTACTCGTGTACGACGCCGATTGCGGGTTCTGCGTCTATTGGGCGCGGTACTGGCAAAAACTGACGGGCGACGCCGTCAATTACCAGCCCTATCAAGAAGCAGCGCCGCAACATCCGCAAATCTCGCTCACCGATTTTCAACGTGGCGTGCAATACATCACGGCCGATGGACGCCATGCCAGCACTGCTGAGGCGAGCCTTCTCACCTTGAGCCATGCGCGCGGCAAAGGATTCTGGTTAACGTTCTATAAAAAACTACCCGGCTTCGCGGCCCTGGCGGAATGGATGTATGCCTTCATCGCCGCGCACCGTTCGGCCGGCTATCGCGTCAGCTTGTTTCTATGGGGCAGGGACTATGGGCCGCCGCGCTACGATCTGGTGTCGTTCGTGTTCTTGCGTTTCATGGGCCTGATCTATCTATCGGCCTTCGTTTCCTTTGGGGTGCAGGCACTGGGACTGATCGGCAGCCACGGCATCTTGCCATTGGCCGAGTTGGTGAAGCTCATCAGCGGCCGCGCCGGCGTCGAGCGGTTTTTTGCGATGCCCATGCTGTTCTGGATCGATGCCAGCGATCTCGCCATCCGATCGGTGTGCTGGGCGGGGGCGGGATTCTCGCTGCTATTGATTTTCAATGTGTTGCCTCGCCTAAGCCTGCTCGCGCTCTATGTGCTGTATCTCTCGCTGCTCTATGGCGGACAGACTTTCATGTCCTTTCAGTGGGACACATTTTTGTTGGAAGCGGGCTTTCTAGGCCTGCTTTTGAGTTTCGCTCAAACGCCCGGCCTCTGGCTGCTGCGCTGGCTGCTGTTTCGATTCATGTTCATGTCGGGCGTGGTCAAGCTCTTGAGCGGGGATCCCAACTGGTGGAATCTATCGGCGCTGTCCTATCATTTTTTCACGCAACCGCTTCCTACGCCGCTGGCGTGGTATGCCGCGCATTTTTCCCCGTCGATATTGAAAGTCGCGACCGCCGGCCTATTTGTCGTTGAGTTGGTATTGCCGTTTCTGATTTTCTGCCCGCGGCGGCTGCGTTTCTGTGCCGCGTTCGGCATCCTGCTGCTGCAAAGCTGCATTCTGCTCACCGGCAACTACAACTGGTTCAATCTTCAGACCATGCTGCTCTGCCTATTGCTGTTTGACGATGCGGCTTTGCAGAAGGTCCTGCCGCGGTGCCTGGTGCGGGTGTTGTCGAGACGCGTCCACCCGCGTCCGACAAAGGCCGTCTCAGTCACGGTCGCTGCCTGGGGATTGGTGCTGGTGTTCTCGAGTCTCGTGCAAATGGACGAGCGCATCGGCGGCAGTCCGCCGCCGGCGGCGCGCGCATTGGATCAATTGATCGAGCCCCTGCGCATGGTCAGCAGTTATGGTTTGTTCGCCGTAATGACGACCGAGCGCAACGAAATCATCATCGAGGGGTCGGATGACGGGACTGAATGGCGCGAGTACCAGTTTCGGTACAAGCCAGGCGATGTGGCGCGCCGCCCGCCCTGGAATATTCCGCACCAGCCGCGACTGGACTGGCAGATGTGGTTCGCTGCGCTCGACGATCCGCGGCGCCTGAACTGGTTTCCGCGCTTTCTGGAGAAGCTGCTGGAGAACGAACCCACCGTAACGGCGTTGCTGGAAAAGAATCCCTTCCCAGACAAGCCGCCGCAGTATCTGCGTGCGCAGTTTTACGACTACACCTATTCGAGCGGCGAGGAATTGGGCAAGGGCTTGTGGTGGCGGCGTCGATCGTTGGGTCTGTACTATCCGGTGGTTCACCTCAAGGCGCATTAGCAGCTTGTTACTTCGACTGTTTGGGTGGATCGGAACGTTCTTCCTCCGCCCAATCGATCGGTCCGTGTTCGGCAGCGCGTTTCAAGTGCTCCAGGGTCCACGAATCCCCAAACTTAAACTTCTTCAAGAGTGTGTCAAAGGCGGGAGTCGCGAGAAATCCAACGCCATCCAGTTCAACCTCCGACCGGTTCTTGGAAATCGTGCGCAAGTTGATGGCGGTCACCGTTTTGCCGAAATCCTCGGCATGCTCAAAATTAGGGGGCGCCTGCACGTTACGCAGGACCAGCAACTGATCGGGTACGTAGGCGACAATGGCGTTCTTGATGTTTCCGGGTTGCCCGCGAACGGCTGTTGCCGTGTAGCTGGTTTCGACCAGGCCGCCGATACCGAACTCGACCCAGGCGACGGGGACCGCCCAGCTTTTCCAGCCGTCGCTGCTGCTTAACAGTTTCCATATTTTGTCGACCGGCGCATCGATGACGATGCTGAGTTTAAGCACCCGGCTGCCATTGGGCTCGGTGTAGGAATCATCGCGCACGTTAGGAGATTGCGCTGCGATGGCGCGAGGGTAAACGGCGCCAAACATGCAGAGCATGAAAAGGATTCGAAGCAATTTCATGCGGGCTCCCCGCGCGCCGCGGCGCGCTGCAATACGTTGAAGTAATCGCGCAGCGTCGCAACCGCCGCGTCGAATGGCCGAAGATCCCGATAGGTGCGTGCCTGCATCACGCCGCCTTCCATGACCGTCAATACGAAACTCGCTATGCGCCGCGTGTCGAGGTCGCGGCCCAAAACGCTGCGTGCGTCGACCAGGCAGTTCTCGACCTGATCGATCCATCCGCTGAAGTTATTGGCGAGCAGCTGCCGCACGGCAGGATCCGGCTCATGAAGCTCCAACGCCAGACTGCCGATGGGGCAGCCATAAGCGCAATGGCTCATTTCGAGCAGCATTCGATAACGGGCAAGCAATGCAAAGATGCGCTCGATCGGATCGTCGACGTTGGCCCACGCGGGCTCAATGAGCATGGGCACAATCCCCGTGCGATAGCGCTCCAGGACAGCCAGCAGCAGGTCCTGCTTGGTGGGGAAGAAATGATAAAAGCTGCCGCTGTGGCAATCCGACTCGCGCTGCACATCCGCAACACTGGTCGACTGATAGCCCTTCTCGCCGAACAACTTCAGCGCGGCCGCGATTAGCCGCTCACGGGTGGACTCGTCTTCCATTATTTCCCCACTTGATTGACCAATCAAATCATAGTTTGATCGATCAATCAAGTGAAACTAACGGATCCCTGGCAGCGCATTGCCCCGCGCAACTCGATCGAGCGCCGTCCGATCCCAACGGCCAAGATCGGCGGCTGCCCCGTAGGTGGTTTGAAAGAACTGCAGCAGCAGCTCGTCAGGATTGGGTGCCATACACAACGTTTCGTACGGCAGCAAAAATTCGCGGGCCGCGGTGTCGTAGTGCGCAGCGCCCGGCAGGACGCCGTGCGCCGAATAGCCGGACGGCTCGGGATAAGCGTAAGCATAGAAGGATGGCGGCGATGTCTCGTCGCCCGGCCAGAAGCCGCAGCTGCTGCATTCGTGCGAGTACGCTTCGACCATCACCCAATCTGGGCAGTGGGGTGCACCGCCGGGATGCCGTGGAGCGCGCCGACCGGAGAAGCGTGTGCAGGCAAGATCGAAGCTGCCCCAAAAAAAATGGACGGGACTTTGTTTTCCGGTGAAGGCGCCACGAAAAGTTTTCATGACGCGCTGTGTGTTGAGAAACATCCGCCAGCATTGCTGTGCGGCTTCGGGCTTGTAGGTCGCGTGTTCCTCGTCTTGTGCAAAGGGAATCGCTGTTACAACTTCAACCGGCGATGCATAGATCTTAGGGTCAATCCCCAATTCGTGCAGCGCATGCATATATCGCTTAAAAAACTCGGCGACGCTCATGGAGACAAGCGGAAAGGAAAGTTCAAGACCATCGCTTTTTTGTATCCGCAGCCGATGCGAAATGAAGTCGAGTTGCACCTCGACGCCGTCGTCGCCATGCGGCATGGCTGACGTCGTCAGTCCTCGAGCGGTGACATAAAGAGCCACTTGCCACCAATGATTTTCCATCGGCGCGAGTGCGAGGCGCGTCTTGCCGATGATTTGCGACCACATGTGCAGCGTGGCATACGTCGCGCGCCAATCCGCCAGCGGCAGCGCAGGCCATTTGTGAGCCGGCACATTTGTCATGCGGTATTTCGCCTCTACCGGGTCAGTTCTGCGCCTGCCAAGTCGCTATTTCGGTATCAAGCACATCGAGGATGTTACCTTGAACCAGCGAAAGGTCGAGGGGATGAACACCCCACCCCGGGGCCACTTCGGCTTTCGTCAAGATGCTGGTGTTTTGGGCAGAAAACTGTCCCGGTAGAACTGTGACGACGAAAATGTTGGCACCGCCTGCGCCCGCTTGGCAGGTGCCGGTAAACTGTCCTAATGCCTCCACCCAAGCGGGCGGGTTAGCTCCCGCATAATAAAACTTGAGCATGCCGATGCCGCCGCCGGGAGCGGCGGGATTGTCACAGGCGCTCACGAGACCACCGCCTGTGGCGCCGCCAAATAATGGCGGCCCCGACGTATCGCCGGCGAGGTAACTGCCCCAGACATAAACGCATCCTGTCTGCGCTGCAGTGGAACAGGTCGGAATGTGCGCGAAGGTACCGCCAACCACGCCGCCGGGCGGTACGCCGAGCGAAGGATCGCCGGCGAGAAACGCCGACACCAACAAGCCTTGAGTTGCAGTTCCATCGATGCTGCTCGCGATCAGCTGTTGCAGCAAAATCGTTCCTTGGCTGTGCCCGATGAGCACGACACCGCGGCCCTGGTTGTAGTTCTGCAGGTAGTAAGCCCACGCGCCCTGCACATCGAGCATGGGATTGTCCGAGTGCGGTGCATTGTGATTCAGGCCGTATGAAGTCTCTTGGCGATAGATGGGCGCAAAGACTCGGCAGCGGGAGGAAAGTCGGCCGACTTGTTCTCTTGCCTCCGCCTGGATTTCCGGGCTATCGGTCAAATCCGCGTAGTCTGTTTGCTCTTGAGAGACCGTGGGATAGACGTAAAAGCAGTCGATGAGCGGATCCGCCGCCGGCGTAAAGGGTTGCGCTTCGGTTGTTCCATCCGCGTTGAGAACCTCCGCATCCAGCCCCGTCGTGCAAGGGACGTCCGATCCGGGGCGACAAACCCAGTTCGCAGCCAGCGAATAATCAGTCGCATCGCTTGGGGGCGGTGAGCTGCCCGAAGTGGGAGGCGGCGTTGAGCTGACCGCAGCGGTTTGATCTCCGCCGCCGCCGCAAGCGCAGAGCATAAGCGCCAAAGACATCGCAGCTGATCGCGAGAGCCATTGCAGCATGTGAGTATTTGACCACAGCGCAGCCAGGAAATTCAGCTTTGCGCGAGGACGGTTCGCCGCGCGGGTGAAGTGACGGCGAGCCTGTAAAAATTACACGTGCGCCGTTGCTGCGGCGGCAAGAAATGGCAGATGATGAAACACGAACAGTCGCGCGAGGTAGAACTGAAATGACGGAGCTGCGCATTGCCCCCAGCAAGATTCTAATCGGCGCTGTTATGTAAAATGCTTTTGGGCATTGGAAACAGCCGGGCGCGCGCCTAACGCCTCCAAGTCACACTTTCGGCAGATGATCACCCAAAAGGGGCTGATCTATGGCGCAATGTCGCGGTAACGAGGGAGGGTCCATTCGTGTTCGACAAGATCTCTCGGAGTTGGTCGCTCGCCGGGCAATGCTGGGACGTGCTCAAGGAAGATCCGGCGCTGCTGGTATTCCCGTTGTTGTCCTCCATTGTGTTGTTGGTTTTGCTTGGCTCCTTTGCGCTGCCGGTGTTTGCGCTTTATCACAGCCTGCAACCCGCGCTGGCCGACGGCAGCACGACGCACACCAGCCGCTTATTGTTCTACATCACGATGTATGTGTTCTATTTCATCAGTTACACCGTGATGATGTTCTTCAATTCGGCGCTGATCAGCGTGGCGCTCAAACGACTCGATGGCGAATCCGCCAGCGTCCGCGAAGGCTTGCAGATGGCGCTCGAGCGTCTACCGGCCATTTTGGGTTACGCCGTCATTGCCGCCACGGTCGGCACCATTCTGCGTGCCATCGAGGAGCGCGTAGGGTTCATTGGCCGCATTGTCATCGGCATCATCGGCGCGGGCTGGACCATCGCGACGGCGATGACGCTGCCGGTGCTGATCGAGGAAAACGTCGGCCCGGTCGAAGCCATCTCTCGCAGCCTCGCGCTATTGCGGCGCAATTGGGGTGAGAATGTCATCGGCAACGGGGGTATCAGCCTGGGCGTGGCCGTGGTGGCGATTCCCGTCGTCGGCGTTAGTTTGGTCATTCTATTTGCCGCGATGTCGTCGCGCGCGGGCGCCTCCATCTTCTTGGCAATGGCATTGTTTGTCATCACGATGATCGCGCTCGGCCTGGTGAGCACGACCCTGCACAGCATTTACACCGCGGCGTTGTATCGCTTTGCGACCGGCAGCAAGGAAAATGCCGGGATCGACGGCGATCTGCTGGCGGGGGCGTACCGGCAGAAGTAAAGTCTAGTCGGGTATGTGTGAAACTCACCCTTCTCTCCACAGGGATCGACGTCTGGCGGAATCTCCTTCAGTAGCGCCGCATCGAAGCGGCGTCCCGCAAGGCTCGCGGGCGTTCGCTTCGGATCCAGACACACAAGGTGCGCGACCAGACCGCTGTCGATCATCTCGCCCGCCAACTGCCGCGTGTCGCGACCCCACAGCGGGAAGATTGGCGTCATGCCGATCGCCGCGAGGGTTCGCTCGCGATAGGCGCGAATGTCTTCGAGAAAAAGATCGCCAAATATAACGTGATGAACGCCTGACGCCTTGATCGTGGCGCAGGCCTCGGCCATACGCGCCTCATGGATCTCGTTCGTACAGGGGCTCGGGATCAGAACCTTGATCGCGGGCAGGTTCAATGCGGCAATCTGGCGATCGAGCAGCCCGGAGCGCACGCCGTGCATCGCGACCCGGTCATACCGTTCATTGACAGTGGTCACGACGCCCACGATCTCGGCGAGTCCGAGTCGTCGGGCTTCGCAAAGAGCGAACGCGCTGTCCTTTCCGGAACTCCACGATACAAAGGCTTTTGGCGGCATGCCGGGACATGCTAGCGCGCCGGCGGGGCTGACCACAATGTTGGTGCGAACCCTCACCACGCCGTATATTGCTTCCGGATGCTCAGGTCCGCTGCACGAATTTGGCTCGTAGGCATCGGTCTGTGCCTGGCGCTTAGCGCGGCACAGGCGGCGGAACGCGCTTCGTTCGACGTCAAACCCGAGCAAAACGTGCTCCGCCGTTTGCTGGGTGACAGGGCCGCGCAGTTCGAATTGAGCGCGATGCCGTTGAGCGGCGGCCATGAGCGATTCCGCATTTCGAATGCGAACGGGCGCATCAAGGTCGAAGGCACGACGCCGAGTTCACTGCTTTACGGCGTGAATTGGTACCTGAAATACATTGCGCAGGTCACGATCTCGACCAATGGGACGCGGCTCGGGTCGTCGCGCACCTGGCCGGTGCCCGCCGCCGCGATCGAAAGGGAAACGGCCTACGCCTACCGCTACGCGCTCAATCAGAACATCGACGGCTACACGGCGCCGTATTGGAGTTGGGCGCGCTGGCAGCATGAAATCGATATCCTGGCGCTCTCCGGGATCAACGCGATAATCGTTGAGCGTGGTATGGACACGGTGCTCTATAAGACGTTTCGCGACGTCGGCTATTCGGACGCAGAGATGCGCAACTGGATCGCACAACCGGCGCACCAGAATTGGCAATTGATGGGCAACTTATGTTGCTTCGCCGGTCCGATCAGCGCGACGCTGCTGCAGCGGCGTGTCGTATCGGCGCGGCAAATCATTGCGCGGCTGCGCGAACTGGGCATCACGCCGGTGCTGCCCGGCTTTTACGGCATCGTGCCCGCTGACTTTCAAGGCAAATTTCCGAAAGCTCATGTGATTGAGCAGGGCGAGTGGGCGGGGTTCACGCGGCCGGGATGGCTCGACCCGCAGGACCCGATATTCGCGAGGCTCGCAGCCACTTTTTACCGCCACCAGCGAGAACTGTTCGGCGACAGCAACGTCTACGACATGGAAGTGTTTCAGGAGGGCGGCGAATCCGGCAATGTGCCCGTGCCGGAGGCGGCGCGCGATGTGCAGAATGCGTTGGCCGCGGCGCACCCCGATGCCAGCTGGATGATGCTGGCATGGCAGGGGAATCCGCGCCAGGAACTATTGAGCGGCGTGGATCGCCGACGCCTGCTGGTCATTGATATCGATCACGATCGCGTGCCGCGCGATGATCGCATGAAGGATTTTCACGGCGCGCCCTTCCTGTTCGGCGGCATTTGGGAATTCGGCGGGCGCACGACATTGGGTGCGAATGTGCAGAATATCACCAGCCGACTGCAGCGCCTGGGAAGTATCAACGGCAACATGGCCGGCACCGCGGTCTTTACTGAGGGCATGGACACCAATCCGTTCGCTTTTGATCTATTTACCGAGATGGCGTGGCGGAACGAGGCGGTCGAGATCGCTGAATGGACCGCGGCCTATGTGCGGCGCCGATACGGAGCCGCCGATCCGCATGCGCTGGCGGCGTGGAAGCTACTGCTGGCCACCGCGTACGGCATTCGCGTCGATGAGGTCGAATTCAACAGCGAACGCGACGCCGCACAGGAATCGTTGTTCGACGCGCAGCCCAGCCTCACGGTAAACCGTGCGTCGCACTGGTCACCGGAAGCCATGCGCTACGATGCCGAGGTTTTCAAGCATGTGCTGCCGCAGATGCTGCAGGTGGCGCCGGAACTGCGCACGAGCGAAACCTATCAGTACGATCTCGTGGACATCGCGCGCCAAACGTTGGCGAACGAGAGTCGGCTCCTGTTGCCGCGAATCAAAGCCGCGGTCGACGCCAAGGAGCGTTCGCAGTTCCGCGGCCTGACGCAACGCTGGCTTCATCTGATGGATTTGCAGGATCAACTGCTCGCCTCCAGCCGCTTTTTTCTGGTTGGCAACTGGCTTGGCTTTGTTCGACCATGGGCCTCGACGCCCGGGGAAGCGGCGCGTCTCAACTATGACGCACGCTCCCTTCTCACGACCTGGGGCGACCGAAAAGCCAGCGAGGGCGCGGATCTACACGACTATGGGAATAGAGACTGGGCTGGACTGACGCGCGACTACTACCGCGTCCGCTGGCAGACTTTCTTCGACTCGCTCGACGCGGAACTCAGCGGCGGGGCTTCCGGCAAGCCGATCGACTGGTTCGAGTTGGGCGATGCCTGGAATCGCGAATCTCACCCGTATCCCAGCCGGCCGCGCGGCGACAGCTACCTCATTGCCAAACGCATTGCCAGAGAGTTGAATCCAGAGGCTCGCGCACTGAATCCAGAGGTTCGCGCACCCTAACTGATGGGCGAGCATTTGCATCCGCAGGTCACGCTGAGCTGCATTGCCATGGGCGAATGGTTGCCTGCGTTCAATCGCGGCGACTATGAGGGCGTCGCCTGAGCATCTCGCCTCCGTTATAACGAGGTCATCGAGAGGATGAGAGCGCGCGGCTGCGATAGCGTGATTCTCGGTTGCACGGAGATTCCTTTGCTCGTACGGCCGGACGATTGTCCATTGCCCGCGTTGGATTCGACGCGCCTGCTCGCTCGGGCAGCGGTTGACGCGGCGCTGCAATTCAGTCGAGCGACCGCACCTTTATAGGTCGGGGTCGAGCGCCACGTGCACGGCGTTCGAAAAGTTCTCTGCGTTCCACTCATCCAAGAGCTCGCACTGGGCCGCGATCATTTCGGCCTCATCGATCGTGACGGCTTCCACCTTATAGCAAGTGACGGTCGCGCCGTTACTTCGCACAAATCGCGCGACCATTGCATCGTCATCGAACGTGCGCGTAGAAACGACTTTGCGTCCCATCAGAAGAGCCGCGAGATCGTCGGCATCGGGAATCGAGGCTAAAAATACCGCCATTTGAGCGGCATCATCGAAGCTTGCGTGCGATTCCGTGATCTTGCGGTCCGAAGGGAGCTCCATGGCTAGAGGATACCAAGGTCAGGCGGATTAGCCAGCCGGCGTTCGCCTGCAGACCCTCGATAAAATCCGTTAGTTGCCGGTCGGAGCGGCGGCCGGTTTCCGACAGATGATCGTGGGCTCACCGAAGGCGGGCACGTCCGAATGCCAGCTGGCGATTTGATAGCAGTCGGCACTGATCCATACGATCCAATCACCGTTGGCGGTCTTCAATTTATCGCCGGCGTGATGTTCGCTCGACCCTGACACATCCAACGAGGAGGACACGGAAAGCGCGCGATTCGCCGTCTGATGGCCGCGGATCTCGAACGCCCGTACGGCGCGATGCGCTTCGGCCGTCCAATTCACGGCCGGTCCCTGGCCATCCGGCGCGGAACCGGGACCCGATTGAGATGAAGAATTGAGCGCCGGCGGTGCGAGCGCTACCGCGATATTCGTGCTCCAATGTTGCGGCAGAGAATTCTCGACCCGCACTTTCGGCGGTTTCACGGGAGCAAGAAACACCAACTCAACGGGGCGTTCGGCGGCACTGGCCATGTTCAGCGTTCGGGAGCGCGCAAGCAGCAGCGCCAGCGTCGCCAGATGGAGCGCCAACACGATGAACAGCACAGTGGGTCGGAAGATTTTCGCCGCCATTCGCTCGACTATCCAGACTTTGCTCAAAGTATCAGGTGCGCTCGGATGTTGACTGCTAATACTGGGTGAGGTTCCTACGCGCCTCAAGCCACCCGCCAAGCCGATCGGTCGAATAGGGGGTTGCGCCATTCATTTGACTATAACTTGACGGTTATATAACTTATAAGCTATGTATAATCTCGATACCGCCTTTTCCGCGCTCTCCGATCCGACACGCCGCGCCATTCTGGCGCGTCTCGCCTTGGGCGAGCACACGGTCATGGAGCTCGCGCAACCATTTGATATGTCTCAGCCCGCCATCTCGAAGCACTTGAGAGTACTCGAAGGTGCCGGGCTCATTACGCGGCGGGTTGAGGGCGCGAAAAGGCCATGTCGTCTCGCCAAGGGCGGTGTCGAGGCGATTGACCAATGGCTTGCGATGCTGCGCAAGGTGCAGGCGGCCAACTACGACCGACTTGACGCCCTGCTGGCGGATACGAAACCCCCAAAGACGAGGACAAAGCGATGAGCAAGCTCACTTTGAAGACGGAAGGAGCGCAGACTTCGTGGTCGTGAAAAAGAACCCTGCCAACGCCGCTCGGACGCCGCGAATTCGACGCGTTGCTTCCGACATGCGAGCCCAAGCACTCGCTGCCGCCCGGCGACTGATCGTGCAGGGGAGCGACGAAGTTCTTACGATGCGCGCAGTAGCCGATGCGGCGGGCGTCACCTATCCCAATTTGAGCCATCACTTCGGCTCGGCGGCGGGGCTGCACGCCGCGATTGCCGAGGATCTCGTGCGCGAGTTGTTGGCGGGACTACAGACCATGGATGTGGAAATGGACCACCTCGAGCACGACTACCGAGCGGTGGTCGTGCGGGTTTTCGATCTCTTCAGCCAGAACGGGCTTGGCCGGGTTCTGGGCTGGCTGGTCCGCTCCGGAGAAACCTCGCGGCTCGAGCCGGTGAACCGCATGCTGGCCGACTTCATTTCGAGCCGCGCGCGCCCGCGTTCCAAGAGTGATGCCAAACGCATATCGCGCATCGCCCTGATTGTGGCCTTCGCGGCTTACGCGGAATCCTCGGTGGGGCCGCTCCTGGGCGATATTTTGGGCGCCAGTGCCGCCAAACGCCGCGATTACTTCGCGCAGGCGCTTGCTGCATTGCGCTGATCATAATTTATGTAGCCGTCAATACACTATTGACGGATACATAAATAGCGACTAACGTAGCACCTCTCTGGTTTGGATCGGGCGCGCCATGGATCATTCCTTCCCCACCCCCGCGGATTTGCGCATTCAACCCCGCAATATCATGTTTGCCCGCGGCCGAACCGCGCAGCGTTGGTGGAATGGCGGCGATGCCGTCGCGACAGCGCTTTACAATAGCCTCTCGCTCACCTTTCCAAAGGGCGAAGCGTTCTTCATCGATAGCGTCAGGAATTTCCGCGACAGGGTGCCGCCGCCGCAGCAGGCGCAAATCGACGCCTTCATCAAGCAAGAGGCCGCCCACAGCCGCGAGCACGGCCACCTCAACAGTCAAGTCGAACAAGCAGGCTACGATGTCGGCGCTATGCACGCGGATCTGGATTCCCGATTGGCGGAGTTCAAAGACAAACCCCCGATCTTCGGCCTGGTGACCACGGTCGCATTGGAGCACTTCACCGCCATCATCGCGCACGCCATCTTGAAAAGTGAGCGTCACTTCAAGAGCGCATCGCCGGAAGCTGCGCGACTCTGGAAATGGCATGCCATCGAGGAGATCGAGCACAAGGGCGTGGCGTACGACACATTTCTCGCCGCCACGCAAAAGTGGTCGGCCTATAAGCGCTGGAAAATTCGTTCGCTGGTGATGTTGAACATCAGCTATAGCTTCCTGCGGGGTCGGGTGCGCGCGATGCGGCAATTTCTCAGACAGGACGGAATGGATGGACCGCGAACGGGGCTGCGCGTCTTCTCGTATTTGGTGATTTACCCCGGCATACTGCGCCAAATCTTTCCGGCGTGGTTGTCGTTCTTCCGGCCGGGATTTCATCCTTGGCAGCACGATGACCGCGCGCTGGCGGCTCAACACGAGGCGCGCCTGGCTCTCCCGGTTTTGAATAAGGACGCCCTGGTCCGATTGACCTAACAAGCTGGTATCGTAGGCTCATATCCACTGCGCCAGGAGCCGGCTTCATGATCGATATCAGCCGCGCCGGAACATTCGCACTCGGGACGCGCCGCGTGAAACAGGTCGGGTACGGCGCCATGCAGCTCGCGGGGCCGGGAGTGTTCGGGCCGCCGAAGGATCGGCAGAGTGCGCTCGCCGTGTTGCGCGAGGCGCTGGCGAGCGGAGTCGATCACATCGATACGAGCGACTATTATGGTCCGCACGTCACCAATCATCTCATCCGCGAAGCCCTGCATCCGTATCCCGACAATCTGGTGCTCGTCACCAAAATCGGCGCGCGGCGCGGCACAGACGCGTCATGGAATCCGGCCTTCTCCGCTGAACACCTAACGAGTGCTGTGCATGACAACCTGCGACACTTGAAAATCGATGCACTCGACGTCGTCAACCTGCGCCTGATGTTCAGTGCTCAGGGGCCCGCCGAGGGCTCCATCGAGGCGCCGCTCGCGGTACTGGCCGGCCTGCAGCGCCAAGGGCTCCTTGCCCATCGAGAAGACGACGCGCTCATCGATGAACTTGCCGGCGCCGCGATTGCCTATGTGCCATTCTTCCCGCTCGGCGGTTTCACGCCGTTGCAGTCAACAGCGCTCTCGGATGCCGCCAAGGCGCTCGGCGCGACGCCAATGCAGGTGGCGCTCGCCTGGCTGCTTCAGCGCGCGCCCAACATTTTGCTGATTCCCGGCACCGCCTCGCTCGATCATCTGCGCGAGAACCTCGCCGCGGCCGACCTTGAGCTGCCGAGCGCTACCGTAGCCGCGCTCAATCAGATCGGGCACGCCGCGGCCCGCCACTGAGGTAGAATCCCCGCAAATCTATGAAGTCGGGCGAGCAGGTCTTGATTCTCACGGCGAAGGGCGCAGAAGAGCTTCGCCAGCACGCATTTCAGCTCGACGTAACCGCGCGGAATATTCTGTCGTTGATCGAGCAGGGCTGCAAAACCAGCGACGCCATCCTGCAGCGCTCGATGTTTCCTCACAATTCGGTGATCGACGCTCTGCGCCGGCTCTTGACCAATAAGTTCATCGCCGTTGCGGATGATGAGCCGGAGTCGAGGAGCGGTGGCGCGGCGGATCCGGCGCGCGCAGCTCGCCGGGAATTGCGCTTGAATTTCGGCATCTCTCCCAGTCAGGCGCGCTTCGCGCTGTCCAACTTCTGCATGGACGAGTTTGGCACAGATGGCCAGTACCTCGTGGATGCGGTGAGCCTCTGTACCGAGGTCATGAGCCTACAGGAAGTGCTGAATAGCATCCGAGCCGAAGTCGCTGAGCGTTGCGCGCATCGATTGCCCGCTCTGGTAGTGTGCGTGCGCGAGATCAACGAAACGGATGACGCGTCGCCGACGGGATCGCATGTGCAAACCACCGCGCCCGCTGGGAAGCCGGCGCCGAGCAAGCCGGCACCCGCGAGAGGGCCGCCGGATATCAAGCCGGCGTATGCGCAAAAGCCGGGCGCGAGCGGCGGCCAGGGCTCGGATCCGCTGCGCCTGGAATCCAGTATTTCGCTCGCCCAGGCGCGTTTCGCCTTGACAGAATTCTGCCTCAATCAGTTCGGCGTGCAGGGACAGGAATTTGTGGATGCGGTCAATCGTTGCGGGGATGTGCCCGGCCTGCAGAAGGTGCTCAGTTTGATTCGAACGGATTTATTCAACCGCCATCGGGATCTCTTGCCATTGCTCCTCGCCTGTGTGCGCGAGATCAATGACACGGCTTCATAAGCCCTCGTTATAGCTTGAATCGGGCGATCGATTTTTCCAGCAAGGCCAGTGTTTTGCTCACGCCCTTGGTTTGCCGCACCAGTTCCTGTGCGGAGGCCTCGTCGCGACTGCGCTGGAAGGCGGTCGACGTGGTTTCGAACTTGCGTGACTGCTCGCTGACCTCGGTGGCTGCGCCGCTGACCGCGAGGATCAAGTTCTTCAACTTCATCTGCATCAATTTGAGCGAGGCCATGAGACTGTCCGGGCGCTTGCCGGCCACGACAATTTCCACCGCCAAATCGCCGGCAGCAATCTTCTTCATGTAGTCGGCTGCGACCCGCGGCTCACCGCCGAGCAGCTGGAGCACTTTCCAGTCGAGTAGGAAGAACAGTGCAATCGATATTGCGGCGCCGATAACCAATCCCGCCAAGGCGACGCCGTAGCCGACTTTTCGGCCCAAGGAATGCAGTTCGGCGACCGGGTAGGCTGAGATGATCGTCAGACCCCACTCCTCCAGCGGCACACGGTCAATGACCCACGAGCCGTCCTTATTGTCGATGTGCTCCTGCACCTCGTCCTTGGTGATCCAAGACGGCAGGTAGCGTACGGTCTTGCTGTCGACCACGGCGAGAAAGCCGCTCTTCAACACCCGCGATTGTTCCAAGGCTTGGCTCAAGACCGGGAGTTCGGCCTTATAGCCGACGTAGTTGATGCCGATAAACTCGCCGTTCTTCGCGTTGAGGGGCTCATAGCCGGTGATGTAGGGATTGCCCAGGATGTCGACCACGCCATAAAACGGCTGGCCCCGGATCAAGGCGGCGTATGCTTTGGTGGTGTTGTTCAGCTCGGTACCGACCGCGCGGCTGCCATCGTCCTTCAAGACATTGGTGGCGATACGCACGAAGCGCTCGCCGTCTTTGGAAAAAATCGTGGCCGTGCCCTTGTTTAGACGGGTGACGTAGTCGACGAGCTCGAAGTTCCCCGCCTGGCCCCTGCCGGCGACAATGATATCGGCAATGGGCTTGCCGGCGAGGGTGACGGAGCCGCCTTTTTCAGCCCCGCCGCGTGCGTTGATCTGCTCCTTGAGCAAGGCCATGCTCATCCGTACGCGTTCATCCATTAACGTCGCGGTCGTCTCGAACACGCCCCTAACCGACGTGACGTCATCCGCGACCTGCTGCTTGATCTGCGCTTCTTCGTGCTGCATTGCCCAAAAGGAAAAGCCGATGGCGCCAATGCTTATGAACAGCAGCGCGATGGCCGCAATCGGCAACACCACCTCAAACTTGAATCCACGAAACAAGGCGCACTCCTTATATATGCACCCCTATTCCGCCCATTTCTGCACCCGAGAGATGCCTACGGGGTCTCTAAATCAGCGAAATTTTTGCTATCGCCGCCACGCTTTTGTGCTTTTTCCTCGATTTGGGGCGCGTATCGCCTCTGAAATGTGACATTTCCATGACTGCGCACCAAAAGTCTTGCCAATCGCGCCGTCCGTTGCGATAAAAGCGGTTGTTCGCGCGTTGCGCGCATTCACAAAATCCCAATGTGGTTGCGGTAGCTTTGCACCCACGGGCACGTCGCTGTCAGGAGGCCAAAGATCAAATGCTCAACCAGCAGCCGAAAACCACATCACAGCAAACGGTGCGGCTGGACAAGGCGCTCTACGAAAGACACTTGTTGATCGACAAGATCGTCGGCTTGGCCAGTGCGACCCCGCATGAGCGCTTCGACGCTTTTGCGCTTTCGGTGCGTGAGTCTCTGGCAAGACGCTGGGTGGAAACCGAGAGCACCTATGCGCGCGAGAACCCCAAGCGGGTTTATTACCTCTCGATGGAATTTCTCATTGGCCGATCGCTCGCCAACAACGTCGAAAATCTTTTGTTGAATGCCGATGCCCGTCGGGCCGTCAAAGAGATCGACCTCGATTGGCTCGCCATCCTGGAGCAGGAGCCGGACGCCGGACTTGGCAATGGGGGACTCGGACGCCTCGCAGCCTGCTTCTTGGATTCCATGGCCACCATGCAGATTCCAGCCATGGGCTACGGGCTCAGGTACGAGTACGGCATGTTCAAGCAAGTCATCCGTGAAGGATGGCAGGTCGAACGCCCGGATAACTGGCTGGCGCGCCGTGATCCCTGGGAAGTCCGCCGCGTGTGCGATCAGGTGGATATTCACCTCAATTGCTCGTTCGAGGTGCGCGAGGGCACTCTGCGGGCGATAACCGGCAAACCATCGCGCCTGATTGGCGTTCCCTACGATCGCCCGATCGTGGGGTACGGCGGCAGCACCGTCAACACGCTCCGCTTGTGGGCCGCCAGCGCGGCCGAATATTTCGACTTCCAGGCCTTCAGTCACGGCGAGTTCGTCGGCGCGGTAGCCGAGGCGCTCGAAGCGGAATCTCTGACCCGCGTGCTCTATCCCGATGACTCGACCAGCCTTGGCCAGGGACTTCGCTTCGTACAAGAATATTTTCTGGTGGCCTGCTCGTTGGCGGATGTCATTCGCCGCTTTCGGATGCACAACACGGACTGGAGCCTGCTCCCTGAGAAAACGGCGCTTCAGCTCAACGACACGCATCCGAGCCTTTCCGTGCCGGAGCTGATGCGCATTCTTCTCGATGAAGCCCATTTGGAGTGGGACACGGCCTGGGATCTTAGCTGCCGTACGTTGGGCTATACCAATCATACGCTGCTGCCCGAAGCACTCGAAAAGTGGCCGCTACCGTGGTTTGAATTGCTCGTGCCCCGTCAACTTGAAATCATCTTCGAGATCAATCGACGCCTGCTCGGAGCGGTGCGCCGCCGCTACCCGGGCGATGAGGGCCGCGTGCAACGCGTGAGCCTGATCGAGGAAGGGGCTACAAAGCACGTGCGCATGGCGAATTTGGCCATCGTGGGCTCGCACAGCACCAACGGTGTCGCAAAGATCCATTCGGAACTGTTGCGCACGATCACGGTTAAAGATCTCGCCGAAATGTTTCCGGAAAGATTCAGCAACAAGACCAACGGCGTAACGCCGCGCCGCTGGCTGTTGCTCGCGAATCCTCCGCTCGCCAACTTGATCACTGACGCCATTGGCAGCGCGTGGATCACCGACCTTGCGCAGTTGGCTCGCTTGAAGCCGCTGGCGGACGATGCGGCATTTCTCGACAAGTTCATGCAAGTGAAGCACGAGAGCAAAAGGCTCTGCGCGCAATGGATCAAAATGAAATTCGGCTTCAGCGTCGATCCTGAAACGATATTCGATTGCCACATCAAGCGCATCCACGAATACAAGAGACAGCTTCTCAACGCGCTGCGCATCGTCGTGCTCTACAACCGGCTGCGCAAGGACCCTCGGGCACTCCGCTCGCCGCGGACGTTCTTTTTCGCCGGCAAAGCCGCGGCAGCCTATTTCATCGCGAAGCTCATCATCAAGTTCATCGATAACCTGGCTGCAACGGTCGCCGCGGATCCGGCCGCCGGCGCACAGCTGCGCATCATATTTTTGCCCGACTACGATGTTTCCATGGCGCAAAGACTGATCCCGGCAAGCGACGTGTCGAATCAGATCTCCACCGCCGGCTATGAGGCCAGCGGCACCAGCAACATGAAGTTCATGATGAACGGCGCTTTGACCATGGGAACGCGCGACGGCGCAACGATTGAGATGGCGGCGGAAGCCGGGGAAGAGAATTTTCTGTTGTTTGGACTCACGGCGCAGCAGGTTGCCGACAGCCGCGGTTGGTACAATCCGCGCTGGCATTACGATCACGATCCGGAGACGCGCGCGGCGCTCGACTTGATTGGCGCCGGCCATTTCAGCGGCAATGATCCGAAGCTTTTTCAGCCGCTGTACGACCTGCTGATGCAGGGAGACCGATATATGCACCTGGCGGACTTGCAGTCTTATCTGCAGGCTGATCAGCGGATGCGCGATTGGTACGCGAATCCGCGAGACTGGGCGCGCAAGGCAATCCTGAACGTGGCCTCCTCGGGCTATTTTTCAAGCGACCGTTCGATCGCCGAATATGCCAAGGATATCTGGGGCGCCCGGGCTTGTCCTATTTCATCAAGGGATTTTGCAAATGAATGATATGCCGCAGTTGGATAACGAAGCGCTGATTCGCCGGATTAGCCGCGATCTAGCCGACGGCTACGATGAAGAATTGGAGATGGAAATCGAGGACCGGCCGCTGGTGCCGGGCGCTGCGCCGTCAGAAGCGGACGCCGAGGCTGAAAAAGCCTATCGGCTGCGCTACTTCAATGATCTATTTCGACTGCAGGCCGAGTTGGTGAAACTGCAAGACTGGGTGGTCGACGCCCGCGAAAAAGTGGTGATTGTTTTCGAGGGACGCGACGCCGCGGGGAAGGGCGGCATCATCAAGCGGATAGCCCAACGCTTGAACCCCCGCGTCTGCAGAACAGTGGCGCTGCCCGCACCCAACGATCGAGAGCGTACGCAGTGGTATTTCCAACGCTACGTGCCGCACCTGCCGGCGGCCGGGGAGATCGTTTTATTCGACCGCAGCTGGTATAACCGCGCCGGGGTCGAGCGGGTCATGGGATTTTGCACGCCGGAGGAATACGAGGAATTTTATCGTTCGGTGCCTGAATTCGAACGCATGCTCGTGCGCTCCGGCATCAGGTTGCTGAAGTATTGGTTCTCCATTACGGACGAGGAACAATACGTGCGCTTTCTTGGCCGCATCCACGATCCGCTCAAGCAATGGAAGCTCAGTCCCATGGATCTCGAATCGCGCCGGCGGTGGGAGGACTATACGAAGGCGAAGGAGGTCATGTTGGAGCGCTCGCACATACCGGAGGCGAAGTGGTGGGTGGTTCATGCGGTCGATAAGAAACGCGCGCGGCTCAATTGTATCCATCACCTCCTGGAACAGTTTCCGTACAAGGAAGTGATCAAGCCCGCCATCGTTCTGCCCGCTCGGGAGCATCACGAACACTATTCTCGCCAGGCGGTGTCCGCCGAAATGCTGGTACCCGAGGTCTACTGATTGAACTTTGAGCAACGACTTGGGTCCATCCTGACGAGTCGACGCCTGAAACGGGAGTATTCAATGAAGACTCGGCTTGTGATCAAACTCGGCGCGGTCGCCCTGGCGCTGCTGGTGAACAGTCTGATTCTAGGGGGTACGACCTTTGTGGTCGGTTCCCGCGGTCAAGAACAACCCGATGAACCCTCCGTCGCCTGTGCCCGCACGAGGATGGTGCATCTAACGGTCTAACATCGGTTATTCACCGCCCAGCACCGCCCAGTTTGCCGGGATCGGCTCCCACGCGCCCGCCTGCCGCATCCACCGAGCCGGCCCGGGCCAGCGTGAAATCGAAGTGCACGCTGGGCAACCCCTGTATTGGCGCTTTCGGGTCCTCTGTTTCCTCATTCGCCACCAGCTCGGGCGAGGCACCGAATACCACATCGGATTCGAGATACTGACCGGGAAAGTACAGCGCGGTGACCAATTCCCGAAACCCCGGCGCGCTGATGAGGAAATGAATATGTGCCGGCCGGCAGCCCTCACGCCTCTGGGCTCGCACCAGATCCCCGACCGGGCCGTCCATCGGGATGGAATAGCCGAGCGGCCGGACCGTGCGAAGATGATATTTACCGTCCGCATCGGTGTGAAACGTGCCGCGGTAGTCGACTGCGCTGCCATCGCCTTCCTGCAAGTCATAGACCCCGGCGCTCGAGGTTTGCCAGACCATCAACTTGGCGTTGCCTAAGGCTTCTCCCGCGGCGGAGCGCACGCTGCCCCACAGAAGGATTTCCTCGGATTTGTCGGCATTCGAAATCTGCTTGCCGAGCGCTAACTGCGGTGCGTCCTCGCGAAAGAACGGTCCCAGCAAGCTCGTGGAGGTCGCTTTTTCCATGGCAGTCGCATCGTGCAGCGTGTTCACCAGGGTGCTCAGACCCACGACGTCCGAGAGCAAGATAAATTCCTGTCGTGTGGAGGTGCAGGTTTTACCGACGCGCGTGAAGAACTCGATCGCCCGCAACCATTCTGTTGGAGTCAGGTTGACCTCTCTGGCAAACGCGTGCAGGTGACGGATCGCACTCTCGACAACGGACTTGAGACGTTCATCCGATGTGCTCTCCATTTGTTTGAGCACGGCCTCGGTGACGGTCTGCGGCGTGTAGCGTTTCATGGTTTCCCCGCGTTTCCGCTCAGGAGCGCCGCCGCGCGACCACAAAGGCCTCATCGTTGAACCACAAACCGCCGTGCTTTTGCAGCACGCTTTGTGTGGCCGCGAGGTAGGCGCCATTCGGAACCACTTCTTCGAGCCGCTCGTCTTCGATCTGATTTACGTAGATGGCGGCATTCCAGGCGGCGAACAGGGTCGAGGTGCCGATTCGATCGCTGATTTCCGACGGGAGCGTATGCATCTCGTAACGAAATACCGCCTTATCGTCCGGCGGTACGAGCAGGCTGAAATCGCGCGCATCCCGCCCCAGCTCGCGGCGCAGGGTCGCCAGAAGTTCGTGGCGGTCGACTCGAAATGGATGCTCCTGCGGCCACAGTTGCTGGATGATCTCCAGGCCCGGATCATGTCCATACGACTGAATCGCCAGCAGCCGACCGCCCGGCGCAAGACTGCGTGCCAGGGGCGCGAGCACCTTCTTGACTTTGAATTCGGCGCCCATCCGTGCCCGCCAGGGCTGGGAGGCGATCACCAAGTCGTAGTGCTCGAAGATGCTGCCGGGCTTTGGGATCACCGTGTCGAGCAGAAATTTATGATCCTCACGATAAATCACCAGTACCGAGGGCCGTACTACCTGCGGGTTGCCGGTCTTGGGACTGGGCGTCGTCTGCCAGCCGTTGGCGAGCGCGGGTGCAAGATCTTCGATCTGCTCGGCGTATTCATGCGCGGTTGAGCCGGTCAATCGGACTTCCTGCCAGTTGAGCGCGGCCGCCACATGCGCGTCGCGCGGCATCAGGCGCGGGGCCTCGGCGTAGTTCAAATTGGTGACGACGAAAACCGTCGCGGGATGCTCGAACAATCGATCCGGCAGCTTCTCGAGCCCCAGGCGAACATCCTCGAGACTGATCTCCTTGGCGACGACGAACAGAGGGACCGTCGGAAACAGCCGGTGTGTGCTGCGCATGACGCGCGTGAGCACGGTGCCATCGCCCATGCCGGCATCGAAGATCCGCAGCGCCGGCGGCGTCGGCCGCAACAGCGTCATCTCATGAGCGGCGCGCCGCGCAATGGCGGACTTCTCGTTGCAGGTGGTGATAAAGGCGAGATATTTCTGGCGATTGTCGTAGAAGCGAAACGGAATCGAGGCGGACGCTTTGCCGCCTTCGCGCGACTCGCCCGGCGAACGCGCGCCGGCTGACCCTGACAGGCCGGGCGGCGCGCTCATCGCCGGCGCCACAGCCGGCGGGAGGCAATCTGCGCCCCTTGGGCCAGGGATTGCAGCTTCATGTACGCGATATCCGGCTCGACCGGGCCGAACCCGGCAAAGGTCCCAAAACCGCAGTCGGTCCCGGCCATGACCCGCTCGCGGCCGACGATGTGTGCGAAGCGCTCGATGCGCTCAGCCACCAGTAAGGGATGTTCGACGTAGTTGGTCGTGGTGGCCAAAAGACCGGGGATCAGAATCTTGTCATCCGGGACCGTAACGGTCTCGAACACGGTCCACTCATGCGCATGACGCGGATTTGCAGCCTCGAACAGCAATCCCTGCGGCTTGGCCTTGAGCACAACGGGCAGCAGGCGCTCCATGGGAATATCGTGATGGTGAGGTCCCTCGTAGTTGCCCCAGCACACATGCATCCGCACACGGTCCGCCGGCACATTTCTCAAGGCATGATTCAAAACTTCGATGTGCCGCGCCGCGAGCACTTCGAACTCCTCGAGAGAGCGCTCGCGGTACATGGTGTGGCGCCCCATCGCCAGATCCGGCGCATCGATCTGCAGAATGATGCCTGCGTCGGCGATGGCCTCGTATTCGACCCGCAGAGCCTCGGCTAGCGCCGTCAGATAATCGTCCTGCGAGGGATAGAAGTCGTTCGGCTGAAACAGCGCCACCACGCCGGGCGAGGCCGCGTTCATGAAGCCTTCTGCGGGGGCCGCCGCGTCGATGGCCGACTGGATGTTGTTGAGGTCCTCCTGCAGGGGCGCGAGATTTTTGACGCGAATCTCGGCGATGCAGCGCGGCCGGCGGTACTTGGCGGTCGAGCCGCGTTCCGCCAGCTTCTTCAGCAGTCCCGGAAACTCAACGAGATCTTGGCCCGGCTCCCGCGGCGTATCGCCGCCAAACCCCGACAGACGTTCAGCGATATAGGTGGCGTAGCTGATCTTGCTCATCTCGCCGTCGCTGACCACATCGATGCCGACTGCAACCTGCCGGCGCACGACTTCCGACACCGCATTGGCAATCACGGCAGCCGCCGCCCGCGCATCGCTCACCTCGTTGCGTTCGCGCGCGAACAGCACATCGGTCACGGCCTGACTGCGCGGCAGGCTGCCGACGTGGGTGGTCAAGATTCGGTCGGTACTGTGCTTCATGGGCTGATGGCGGCACTATCGATAGGTGTTGTTGGAGGTGTGATCCCCCGCCATCCAGCGCTTCAAGTCGGCGTGCGCATGATCAAGACGAACGCGATTGATCTCTTGCGCCCGGGGACTGTCGAGCGTGAACTCCAGGATCAGCCCATTGGGATCGGTGACGTACACCGAACGGCAGTAGCCATGCTCCAGAACGAAGGACTGCGGTTCCTTGTAGCCCGCCGCAGCAAGCCGCTTCTCGATCGCCTGCTGCGTTTCCTGATCGACGTTGAGTGCGATGTGGTGGAAGGGAGAGGGTGGCATTTTCGGCCCGAAGAGTTCCTCATCTTCCGGCTTGGCAAACTTGAAGAAGGCGAGGGCGCCGCCGTCTCCCAATGCAAAGAACAAGTGGCAGTAGACGCGCTCGGCGCCGAACAGCTCATCCACCTCGCACCAGGTCGCCACCAGCGGCAGCCCGATCAGCTCCTCGTAGAACTTGCGAGTCGCCTCCAGGTCACGCGTGACGTAAGCGGTGTGATGCAGCCGGGACGGCAACTTCGTTGTGCTGGCCATAGGTTACCTCCGAGTCAAAACTTGTAGTCCAGATCGACACCGTAGCGTCGCGGCAAAGCCCGCCACAGGAACCCTGCGCCGCCGACATTTCCGGGCGAGAACTCCGCGTTGTAAATCTTGTTGGTGAGATTCTTGGACCAGGCGGTGACGGTCCATTTCTGCGCCTGCAGGCCGGCGCGCAGATCCACCAGCGAAACCGGGTCGCGCGAGGTGATGTTGTACGGCTCCCACCAGGTGCGCCCGATCTCGTTATAGTCCAACCGCACCGTGCCTAACAGGCCGTTGCCCAAGGGTTGCTTATACTGCACTCCCGCATCCACCGTATTTCTCGACACCAGCGGCGCCTCGTTACCGATGACCGTCGGGTCTGCCATGGCCGTGATGCGGCTATTGGTAAAGCCGACGCCGGCATACAAATCGAGGCGATCGGTCGGGTGAGCCGTGAGGGAGGTTTCAACGCCTTTGTAGGTCGCGCTGAGATTGCCCAAATTTTGGGTCGAATCCGCGGCGATGAAAACGAAGAAGTAGCCATTTTTTGATTGCGTATGGAAAACATCCGCATCCCAGGTCAGCCGCCGATCCAGAAACTGGCTCTTGAATCCCACTTCATAGGTATCGGCAATTTCCGCTTGAAACGTATCGTTGACGCCGAGCACACCGTTCACGCGTGCCACTTCGCCCACACCGGTTTGATTGAAGCCGCCGCTGCGAAATCCGCGGCTCCAGCCGCCATAGAAAGTCCAGTCATCGTCAGGCTTGAAGCGCAGGGTACCCTTGGGCTGCGTCGCACCGAAATTCGCTTTGCGCACCTCGCCGGTGAAGGCCGTGGTGGTCGGCAAGAAAAAGCTCGGTGTCAGGGTGGTGTTCTCCCGTTGATCTTGGTCGTAGCGCAAGGCGACATCGAGTTCCCACTGTTTGTTGAACTCGTAAATGGCATCGCCGAATACCGCCCAGGCGTTGTTGTCCTGGCTATCCGCCAGGAAGGTCTGGTTGGTATTGGTGGCGTAGGGATTGGTCGGATCGACGATGGGCGTGTAGTAGACCGCCGGGACGCCGTCGCCTCGATCCGCCAGGTTTCCCGTTGAGATGAATCGATCGGTGTGGACGAAGTATGCCCCCGCGATCCAGGAGAAGCCTCCCACCACCGGGGAAGTGAAGCGCAGCTCCTGGCTCGTCGTCCTCACGTCAATGAACTGGCTCTGACTCTCGTCGAACGGTCCACCCTGAGCGGGTGTCGGAATCGGGCCTGAAAAGGACGTCAGCGCGTATTCCACGGACGTCGTGACGGGCCGGAAATCATAGGCATCGCCGGTGTCGATCTCTTGGGTATGGTTGAAGTCCGTGATCGAGGTAATGGTTCCGTACCCTAAGTTGTAGTCGAGCTTGAGCGCGACATCGAAAATGTCGCGCTTGTCGGTGCCCAGATTGTTGTTCTGGATCGGCGAGGTCGTGTCGTTGGCATTGCCGGGGGTGGAGAAATCCGTGAACGGGTTGGACTCGTCGCTGCGCGGAATGACGAAGTAGTACGCGGTCGTTTCCGCCTTGTCGTACATGAGGCGCAGGTCGGCGGTGAAATTATCGGCCGGCGTCCAGAGGAGCCGCAGCCGGCCCGAGTAGTCGCGATAGGGGTCGGCATTGCGGCCGAGATAGACATTGTTCAGATAGCCATCGGTGTTGTAGTAGTTGAACGAGGCGCGGTATTTCAAGGTCCCCGCCGAGTCGAGCGGCCCGCTCAAGTTGAGCGCACCCTTCTCCGACAGCCCATTGCCGACGCCGACCCGCGTGCTTGCCTCGAAATGATCGGACGGGTCCGCGGTGCGAATGATGATCGCCCCTCCGATCGCATCGCGTCCGTACAACGCGCCCTGCGGCCCTTTGAGAACCTCGATCTGCTGAATGTCATAGAGCCCTTGCGTGAACTCGTAGGGATTGGGCTCCAGCACGCCATCGACCAGCACGGCGACGGAAGGCTCGCTGTTGCGCGCCTGCGAGATGCCGCGAATCGTAATGAAGGAATTGCCGATGTTTTGCGTCTCGACCAAGGTCATGTTCGGCACCATCGCGATGAAATCGCGCGGGCTTTCGATTCCGGCCGCCGCAATTTCCTGCGCGGTGAACACATCCATGGTGACCGGTACGTCTTGAAAACTCTCGTTGCGCTTGCGCGCCGTGACCACGATTTCCTCGAGCGCCGGCGCCGGCGCCGACGCGGATGCCGGCGCAGGCGCGCTTTGAGCCCAGACCGGTTCGGCCATGACGGTGATTCCGAACACGGCCGCCGGAATCAACAGAATTCGGCGCATAACAGTGAACATGTGAGATCCCCCCTCTTCGTTATATAAGGCTTCAGCCCTAGCCTTTTCCGCTTGCCAGTTGTGCGCGCACCATCTGCGCGCCAGCGACCATCGCTTGCAGCTTTCCGAACGCCGCTTCACGTGGTAGATACTTCATGCCGCAATCCGGCGCGATCAAGAGATTCTTTGGATCCACGAAGGGCAGCGCGCGGCGAATTCGATTGGCCACGACCTCCGCGGACTCGACCGTCGGGTCGGAGAGGTCGATGACGCCCAAGATGATTTTTTTGTCCCGCAACTGCTCTAGCACGGCGCAATCGAGACTTGACTGCGCAGTCTCGATTGACACTTGGGCGCAGCGGCACTGAGCCAATTCCGGCAGGAAGGAATAGCCGGAAGGCCGCACATGGATGATGGCGGCGTATCCAAAGCAGATATGCACGGCCGTGGTACCGACGACGTTCTCCAGGGCACGATTGAGCGCTGCCAAGCCGAAGGTGCGCGCCTCCTCGGGCCGCGCTTGCATGTAGGGTTCGTCAATTTGTACGACGTCCGCGCCGGCATTGAATAGATCGCGAATCTCCCCGTTCAAAGCGGCGGCGTAATCCATGGCGGCCAGTTCGCGGCTGCCGCCGTAGTGATCGATCTGCGCCTGCTGCGCCATGGTGAAGGGACCGGGCACCGTTACCTTGACGCGCCGACGTGTGTGACGGCGCAGGAACTCAAGATCCCTCACGCCAACCGCGTGGCGCCTGCGGATGTTTCCAACCACTCGCGGAACCGGATTGGGATGCCCGCTCCTATCCAGTGCGCTGCCCGGATTGTCGAGGTCGATGCCCTCGAGGGCTGTCGCGAAACGGTTCGAATAGCTCTCGCGCCGAATCTCTCCGTCGGAGATGATGTCGAGGCCCGCGTCTTCCTGCGCCTTGATCGCCATAATCGTCGCATCGTCCTGGGCCTCTGCGAGATACGGTTCAGGGATTCGCCACAGCTCGAGGGCGCGAACTCGCGGCGGAAAGCGGCCGGCCAGACGTTTGCGATCGATCAGCCACTCCGGCTGCGGGTAGCTGCCGACCAGTGTTGTTGGAAGCAGCATCAAACCCTCCCTCCTGCGAGTCGCGCAGTTTCCGGCCAGGAACTCGCGGCATTGAGCGCCGCACGTATGGATTCTCCGTGTTGATTCAGGAGCGGCGCCGCGCTGACTGAGCGAGCGCGCCAGCCATCGAACTGGGCGGCCGGACGCACGGCCCGCGTCGCCGTGTGAGGCGAGTCGACAGGCACCACAATCCCCAAATGTTCAACCTGCGGGTCACGTACGACATCGTCGATCAGGTTGACCGGTGCGTACGGGACATCTTCCGCCTGCAGGCGTTGCACCCAGTGGGCCAGCGGCTGGCGCGCGAACCGGGTGTCGAGTTCGACCCGCAATGTTTCGTATTCGGCAATGCGCCGTTCGCGCGGATTGAATCTCGGATCTTCCTTGAGTTCGGGAGCATCCAGCGCCGCGACCAACCCCTGCCAGAATTTTTCCAGCGAGGACAGGTGAATCGCGATGAGGCGCGCGTCCGCGGTGCGCAGGATATAAGCCTGGGCAAGGCGCGGTCGATCCGCCGATGTCGGCGTTTCGCCCAAAGCAAAGAAAGCGGCGAAGGGTTCAACGGCAAAATGCGCCATCGCCTCCAGCATGGAGATTTCGACGTGCGCCCCGCGCCCACAGCGGCCGCGCTGCACCAGTGCGGCGAGAATGCCCTGCGAGGCGTACATGCCGGTGATCGCATCGGCCAGCGCAGGACCTAGGAACTGGGGCCGCCGGTTGTCGACCACCACGCTCAAGAAACCACTCAGGGCCTGCGCCACAGAGTCATAACTCGGCCGATCGGAATAGGGCCCGCTCGATCCAAAGCCGCTGATCGAGCAGTACACCAGGCGGGGATTCAAGCCCTGCAGGCGCGCAGCGCCGGCACCGAGCCGGTCAGCCGTTCCAGGCCGGAAGTTTTGAATGTAAACATCGGCTTCGGCTGCGAGGCGATCGAACAGCGCGCAGTCGCCTTTCAATTTCATATCGAGCGCAAGACTGCGCTTGTTGCGGTTGTAGGCCTGGAAATGCGGCGAGTACTGGCCGCCCTGATACGCCCGATACGGGTCGCCTTCTGGGCTCTCGATCTTGATCACATCGGCGCCGAGATCGGCCAGCATCATTCCAGCACAGGGTCCGGTGATAAACGTTCCCTGCTCCAAGACACGGATTCCCGTCAAGGTCGGTTGCGTGCTCATATCGATTTCAAGTGTCCTTGCTCGCCTTGAACCCGGACGGCGCTTCGCCGTCGTACTGAATCGCCTGAGCGGCGGCGTGCGACATGACGAAACCAATGGGCTGCTGCTGCTCTTCGAGAAGATGTGCGATCAATCCGGCGGTCCGCGCCAAGATCGGAATGCCTTTCAGCGCCGCGAGCGGGTACCCCGCATCGAGCAGCACGGCGGGAATCGCTCCCGACACATTCAAGGCGAGCGCCTTACCCACCAGCTCCGGTAGCAGGCTCTCCACTTCGCGCGCGATCTGTACGTGTCTGCCGGCTCCGCCGGCCTCGCCGCCAATTTCAAACAAACGCCGCACGCGCGGATCCATCTGCTTGTGCAGCGGATGTCCGAAGCCGGGAATCGCACGCTTTGCGCTGCGATATTCGAGAATGACGCCTCGCGCCGCCTCAGCGACGCCCACGCCCGTGTCGACACGCTGTGCGATCAATGCCAACAATTGACCCGCTGCTTCGGATGAGCCCAGAACCACGGAACCGCAGCCCAAGATTCCCGCGGCGACGGCGCCCTGTAGGGCTTCGGGGGCGGCGGCGAAGGTCATGCGCGCCGCCTGCACACTGGGCACCATGCCATGCTCGGCAATGGCGACCAGCGTCGCATCGAGAATCCGGCGCTGCGCCGCGGTGGGCATCACGCCGGTCACGAGCAGCCAGAAATGCTCGGTGAAACTAAGCGAACCGATCAGGTCGCGCGCAAGATCGCGCCCGCGGACCACGATGGTCTCCTCATTTGACGCCGCTATCGCCGAGCTGTGCCGGTCTTGACGCCCGATCTTCAAACACTCCCCCTATTATTTTCGTATATCGAAAACACCGTCGATATACGAAACCATACTGAACTCCGGGTCGAGCAATCGTCAAGCGAAGCCACTAAGTCCTTTCAGGATTTCGGATATCGAAATAGACTGAAGGCGTGCCAGCTCGCAAAACAACGCCGCCGCGCCGCGAGGCCATGGGAGGACTCGCCAAGGGCTTGGCGGTGATTCGCGCCTTTTCCCGCGATCACGCCGCCTTGAACTTGAGCGAGGTTGCGCGCAGCGCGCGGATTCCCGCGGCCACCGCGCGACGCTGTCTTCTCACGCTCGAGGAATTGGGCTACATCACCCGCAGCGGCCGCGACTTTCTGCTCAGGCCGAAGGTGCTCGAGCTCGGTGCCGCGTACCTGGAATCGATGAATATCGAGCAGCTCACCAAGAACCATCTGGAGGAACTGGCGCGCAACACCTCGGACTCCGCCGCGCTCTGTGTGTTGGACGGCGTGGAGATTGTGTACGTCGCGCGCACCTCGGTACGAACTTTGCTGCGCCTGGAAGCGCATGTCGGCAGCAGATTTCCGGCGCATGCGACTTCGACGGGACGCGTATTGCTGGCGGGCGTCAGCGGCGAGCGCCTGCAGCGCTACTTCGAGAATGCGCATCTGGAGGCGTTGACGGAACGCACCGTGACGGATCCTGCGAAGCTGCGCGCGCTGATTGAGGAGTGCCGGCGGAACGGATATTCCGCGGTCGAAGATGAACTGGCCTTCGGCGTGATTGCACTGGCTGTTCCCGTATTCGATCAGAAAGGGCAGGTGGTCGCCGCGCTGAATTCCTCCAGCCACTCCCGGCGTACCACCAAGACCAAGATGATTCGCGAGCGTCTCGCCATGCTGCAGCAAGTCAGTCGCCAAATTTCGAGCGATCTGGCGGTCGTTCCCTGGCTGTCCTTAAGCGCCCAAACCTAAATGTCCCTACGCCGGCTTGACGCTGCCGCGGCCAAGACGTAGCCTGAAAGCGAAAAATATTTCGCTATGCGAATTAAAGGGAGCAGGCCAGTGCCCAAGATTCTGGTTCTCTACTACAGCAGCTACGGACACATCGAAGCGATGTCGTATGCACAGGCCGAAGGCGCGGCTCGCGTGGCGGACGCGCAAGTCAGCGTGAAGCGCGTGGCGGAACTGTGCCCGCTCGAGGTCGCGAAAGCGTCCGGATTCAAGCTCGATCAGGCCGCGCCGCAGGCGGTTCCTGACGAGCTCGAGCGATATGATGCGGTGATATTTGGAACGCCGACTCGATTTGGAAATATGGCGGCGCAGATGCGCAATTTCATGGATCAGACCGGACCGCTCTGGGCCCGTGGCGCCCTGGTGGGCAAAGTCGGCAGTGTCTTTTGCAGCACCGCCAGTCAGCACGGCGGCCAAGAGACCACGATCACCTCATTTCATAGCACCTTGCTCCATCACGGCATGATTATCGTCGGCCTGCCGTACACGTTTAAGGATCTTGCGACGATGCGCGAGATCACGGGCGGCACTCCCTATGGCGCAAGCTGTGTCACCGGCGCGGGCAGCGAAGCGCGCATGCCCACAAAGCTGGAACTTGAAATGTGCCGCTATCAGGGGGAACACGTGACACGCATCACTTCGCAGCTGGTGGCGGGCGCGCGCCGCCAATAGCCAGGCCGCCCTCGAGCGCCCATTCATGACGAATGCGCCGCCAGGCTCAGGACTGCTCGCCGCCCACGCCGCGCCTCTGAAGGAGCGTGTGATCAGCTTCATGCGGGCGGCCTCCATCGAGATCACGCCCTCGGAGGAAAAGCATCTACCCGCGTTGCGGGCCCTACTGCCGGCGGGATGCTCGATTTTCATCTCGCATGTGCCGACTGCCACTCTGGCGCAAGTCGTCAAAACCGCGCTCGCTGTGCAAGCCGCCGGGTTCCAGGCGACACCGCACCTCGTGGCACGGCGCATTAACTATCCCGAGGCGTTGCGGACCACGCTGGCCGAGCTGGTCGCTCATGGCGTCAAGCAGCTGTTGCTGGTTGCCGGGGACACCGAGCACGTGGCGGGAGAGTATGAGAACACGTTGGACGTCTTGGCGTCGGGACTCATCGAGAAGTCCGGCATCGAGAGAATTGGCGTTGCGGGCTATCCGGAAGGGCAACGCGGCATTGGGCACGCCATGCTTGGCAATGCGCTGCAGACCAAACAGGCGTTTGCGGATCGCACGCGCTTGCCGGTGTTCATCGTGACGCAATTTGGTTTCAACGGCAACGCATTGCGAGACTGGGAACCGGAACTGGCCCGCATAGGCGTGCGCCTGCCGATCCTTGCCGGCATCGCGGGGCCCACGCCGCTCTCGAAGCTCATCAAATTTGCAATGCGATGTGGAATCGGCGCCTCGCTGCGCACGGTGATGCGCAACTTGAGTGCCGTGAGCGGGGTTGCCGACCTTGCCACGACGCCCCAGCAACACGTCATGCGCTTGATGCAACTACCCGGCGCAACTCGCGTGATTGCGCCGCACTTCTTCTGCTTTGGGGGCGTGCTCGAAACGGCGCAATGGATCAGGCACGTTATCTCCGGGCACTTCGTCATTGACCCCGCGGAACTCACCTTTGCGACAGGCACGGATTTTACGCCTCGCGCGCGCTAAGTCCCGGCGGTGAGCGGACTCCAGGCCTGCTCACCCCGGCAGCATCAAGACAAAGCCGTCATTCTCGTAGGCGTACAGGCGCCACTCAGCCACGGTTTTCGCCGTCCCGAGGATCACCAGTTGTTGCCTCAAGGTCGCGACGTCGTTGAATACGTCGGAGGATTTGATGATGTTCTCATATTTGCGCAGCAGCGAATCAGTGGCGTTGCCCGGCGGAGCATAAGTGATCAGCACCTTCAGCGGCGCATTGAACATTTGCAACTTGTTCATGGTTTCTTGGGCTTGGGACGCGTCGATTTCGTGTTCTATCGCGACCGAAACCCAATTCGCATACGAGGCGAACTTGCCCGTGGCGTCGACACCGCGTTCTTCGTAAAGCATCCCGTCGAGGGTGTAGTACTCCTTATTCCAGGACGACAGGCCGAGTAGCCGGGCGATCTTCGGATACATGGTCGAGCGCATGAAGTACTTATAGGATTTGGGTTCAAAACTTAAGGCCGTGCGAAAGCCATCCTCCTCGGACTTCATGGCCGCGATGAAGGCGTTATGAAAATCTCTGGGTGTAATTTTGTTCATTCGTTCCAGGCCATCACCGTGCTCACGGCCTCCGCGAAATCTTCTTTGAAGTCTTGAACGACCCGGGCGGCGGATTTCACGCCGTCGATCAATCCGACACCCTGACCGACAAAATAGGTTACAAGTTCCCGAGCCTGGGGGTTGCCTTTTCGTGCCGCGCTGTTAATTTGTTGAAGCACCGGCTCGACCAGTACGCTCATCAACGGCATGGGCAAAGCGGCGGGCGCGCCCGGCGTTTCCCACGCGTCGTGCCAGGTAGAACGCAATTGCCGGCTAAACTTGCCGGTCCGATATTTAGAACGAACGGTGTCGCGCGAGGTGGCGGCCACAAGTTTGTCGCGCAACACTTCAGAGGTCTCCGAGTCGGTGGTAGCGAGCCACACTGAACCGGTCCATGCCCCCGCCGCCCCCATCGCCATCATCCCAGCCATTTGCCTGCCCGTCATGATCCCTCCCGCCGCGAGCACCGGAACTTTGCGAATCTTCGATATCGCGGCGATCACTTCGGGAATGAGCACCAAGGTTGACACCTCGCCGCAGTGGCCGCCAGCCTCGCTTCCTTGCGCCACAATGACATCGACGCCGGCATTGATTTGGCGAATCGCATGCTCCTTGGCGCCGACCAAAGCGGCCACGGGGACGCCATGATGCCGCCCTCGCTCGATCATTGTCGGCGGGGCGATCCCGAGCGCATTGGCAATCAGTCGAATCGGATGTTTGAAGGCGACGTCCAGCAACGGTTCGCCGTCGTACGCCGTGGTTGCCCGGCCCTGCGGCGGTTCGGCTTTGGGTTCAATACCGCTTCGGCGCAGCAGGTCCGCCACGAAGGCGCGATGCTCGCTCGGCACCAGCGCGACAATCGCCTCGATGCTGGTCCCGGCTTTTACGGCTTGATGTTCCGGAATCAGAATATCGATGCCGTAGGGCTTGCCGTCGACGTGATCGTCGATCCATTTCAACTCTTCTTCCAACGACTGCGCCGAGAAACGGGCGCCCCCCAATACGCCAAAGCCGCCCGCGCGACTCACCGCCGCCACCACATCGCGGCAATGGCTGAAGGCGAAGAGCGGAAATTCCGCCCCAACGAGTTCGGTCATTTCGAACGCCAAGGCTTTCACTCCTTTCGATCGATTGCGAATCATCCGCCCGACACGGTGGCGGCGCGCGGAATTGTCGCTTTCGACGCCGGCTCCAGTCATGTTAAACAGAAAAATACTTATTAATCAAACGTATAGATGACAGTTTGCGGTTGCTGCGAGCGTAAAGCCATCTGACGTTACACGCCCCCCAGATCACAGTGATCCGCAAGGCTCCTGAACGTGGCAAAGTTGAGCCGCTTGGCGAAACTTCGCTAACTTACTCCGGAGTCGCGATGGAAACTCTCAGTGTCTAAGGGTCGGGACAGCGGCATGCCCGCGGTGGAACAGTGGGAATCCTACTTCGATGTTGATGGTGTGCTGGACTTCTTGGGCTGCCGCGATGTAGGCGGGGATGTCATCGAGTTCGGATGCGGCTACGGGACATTCACTATCCCACTCGCACAAAGGATTCACGGCAGGGTCTTTGCGCTGGACATAGATCCGCTCATGGTCGCTGCAACAGCAGCGCGCACCTTACAAGCCGATCTGAAGAACATCATTGTAGAGCAACGCGACTTCGTCTCTCAGGGCTGCGGGCGAGAACCGAGTTCCGCGGATTTAGTCTTGCTATTCAATATTTTGCATATTGAGGACCCGGTAAGTCTTTTAAAAGAAGCCTACCGGGTCCTGCGCGTCGGCGGAAATGTCGCGATTATTCACTGGATTCGCGATGCGCGCAGCCCGCGCGGTCCGTCACTCGATATTCGGCCGAAGACGGAGCAATGTCGAGACTGGGGCGAACAGGCCGGATTGAGCTGGGTTCGAGACCAGGCTCTCCCCAACTCACCGTGGCATTGGGGTATGGTCCTGGAGAAGTAGATCTTCCGAGGAACAGCACGGGTTATGGACTGGACGCAACATAAATGAAGCACGCGGCGTTTTTGCTATTGGGATTGGCTCTGCTCCCGCACGCAGTTCAGTCCGACCAGGCGTCTGTCTCTGTGTGCGTGGATGCTCTTGAACAGCTGGAAACGCTCCAGACAGTCGCTCCGGTATACAAGCTTACGGCTGTTCAGAAGCGTCAATATCTAAATGATTCGGACCGGCCGGCGGAGATAGCTCGTATAAAGACAATCATCGCCGGGTCGTGCAGTGCGAAGTCCAAAACTAGGCAACGCGAGGAGTCCGAAGCGCAGCAGCTGCACCTCGTGCGCTCGCCCGCGTGCATGCAAGATCGCGACAGACTGTCGATGATGGAAAGGCAGAATGCACGCACGCCTGAAGATGATCTCGCTCGGACGCGCAAGCGAGTCCTGGCGCAATGTCCCGATGTCGACCTTTCCAGTGTGTGGCTCGTAGAATGGATCCCGATCGCCCGATACTACTTGACGCTGCCCCCGGCCTCAAAAGCAGGTGAGTTCAAGTATTCACATCTCGGTTACGTTATTGCTGGCGCGATTGCCGAGGCGCGCACCAGAAGGACCTGGGAGACTCTAATACCCGCGGGCACAATCAATATCGCATAAAAGGATTGGGCGATCTTTGCGCAGGACCAAATTGATGGTGCTCTCGGCCATGGCAAATTGTTACAGGCAGCCACGTACCGACTTTTGCAAACGGCTGTGGTTGACAACCTGAAACTGCCTTAAATGAGAGTTCTTGAGAATTTGTGCTGCGAATTCGGGACGTAAGCCTATGAGAATTGGGGATTGGGAATGCGTTACGGGCCAGCGGTAGCACTCGGGTTCTTTTTGCTGGTCACTGATGCCTCAGCAGCGTCCCCCGTCGATCCCGCCGTCGAACGGCGCATCAAGCGCGTTACTGAGGACATTCCACCGGCGTTGATCATCGATGGGGAGCCTGTCTCCCATACGACGCTATCGCAGCAGATGGCAGCGCTTCACGTCCCCGGAGTCAGTGTTGCCGTCATCCACAACGATAAACTCGAATGGGCGAGGGGATTTGGAGTTGCGAGGGCCGGCGGTAACCCTGTTACACCAAATACGCTTTTCCAGGCCGCGTCGATCAGCAAACCGATCACCGCGCTGGCGATCTTGCGGCTCGTGGATTCTGGAAAACTCAATCTCGATACAGACGTGAACGAGTACCTGAAAAGCTGGAGGATTCCGGACAGCGAGTTCACCGCAGAGAGCAAGGTCACTCTGCGGGAGCTGCTCAGCCATACCGCGGGAATTACGGTTCCAGGATTTGGCGGCTATTCGTCCGGCGAGCGTCTTCCGACGCTGTTACAGACTCTGAACGGGGAGCTTCCCGCGAATAATCCGCCCATTCGGGTCGATGCCTTTCCTCATACGGTGTGGCGCTATGCTGGCGGCGGCTACGTAATATTGCGTCAGATTCTCGAGGATGCGACCGGGTTTCCTTTTGCGAAGCTCCTGCAGGATTCTGTGCTTTCGCCGATAGGCATGGTCAATAGCACGTTTGAACAGCCGCTATCCGATCTGGCACTTGCCGGCGCTGCGGTACCTCATGACCGAGAAGGGAGCATGGTGAGGACAGGACCACGGATTTATCCGGAAATGGCTCCGGACGGCCTATGGACTACGCCGTCAGATCTGGCGCGCTATGTGATCGAAGTGCAGGGATCACTGAACGGAAGGAAAGGGAGCCTACTGTCAGTTTCAACCGCTCACGCGATGCTTACTGCCCAACTCAATCCCTACGGGCTCGGCGCCATTGTCGGGGATGACAAGCTGCATCCCTGGTTCACGCATAACGGGGGCAACTACGGATACCCCTGTCTCTTTGTCGCTTACAACCACGGAGAAGGTGCGGTAATCATGGCCGATGGCAATGGCTACGAACTAATCGTCGCAATGCTTCGCAGTATCGCTCAAGATTACCGCTGGCCTGATTTTAAACCCATCAGGCATCACGTCGCGGTCGTTGACGCCAGGACGCTCGCCCGTTATGTCGGCGTGTATCGGTTGTCGCCCGATAGCTTTGCGGCGATCGTAGAAGATGGAAAAGGGTTAACGTTCCAATCCACCGACGAGGGCAGGCAGCCGATTTTCCCTTTGTCATCAAGTGAATTCGTCCTGAGGGATACTTCGCCCAATCCCTTCTTCAATCGCGACGAGGAGACAAGGATTCGCTTCATGACCGATGAGAGGGGTCAGTCAAGTAAGTTGACGTTGGTGGGAGTGGGAGGCGCTTTGGCTTCGGCCAAAAAGCTCTCCGACACACAGGCGGCTCCGATCTTGGCAGACATGGCTGCCATCACCCGTAGATTCCGAAATCAACGGCCGGCCGAAAACGGCGAGCGGCTACTGCGGCGTTTGATCGTTGATATCTCCGCGGGTCATTTGGATGACGACATGGTCACTGCAGACCTTGACGCTGAACTCAAGTCTCTGCGCGCGTTGAATCAGCAAGTGTTCTCCGGACTAGGCCCCGTGGTCTCGATGGCATTTATGCGCACTACCTCTACAGGCATCGACACCTATCATGTCGATTTCAAGAATGGTGAGGGCGAAATGGATATTCGGCTGCGGGACGACGGTAAGCTGCGATCTGTTCGTTACTACCCTGATTAGACGCCGCCGCGCAGCGTGTCTCGGTTCCCCCAGCTCTCAGGCGGCGCAATTGCGTCTCGCCGGACGAATTGATTATCGCCGATCGAAAAACTACAGGCGTCTCGGTGCGCGACATCAAGGATGTGCGGGTGAGAGGGGCGTTCTGCCAAATACGCTTGATGACAGTACAGGAAGATCTTAAGGTGGCCTCAGATCTTAAGAACTTTATAGAATTCGTGAGCCGCTGTGCGCGAGAGTCGACGCGGCAAAGGCGCGAAGCGCCAAGATCACTAAGAATTAACGGGTGAGGGGAGGCGAGGCGATGAGAACCAAGCAGCTCAAGCCGGCGGGTAAAACCAACGGCTCTCCAGTCGTTCAGCGCCGAGCGCTGCTGCAGGGCGCGGCGGCGCTCGCGTGCGGGGCGGCGGCCCCGCAGGTTGTTTCCGGCGAGCGGGCGGCGCCGGCGCGTGTTCAGACCTCGCCAAGCGCGGCGCCGCTGATCGCGCGCGATGGCGATGCCGTCGCCGCTACTCACACGGGTCGTGTCGCCGGTTACATACGGAACGGAATCCTTACCTTCAAGGGCATTCCCTACGCCGACACCAGCGCCGGCGCGAATCGCTTCATGCCGCCGGTCAAGCCCAGGTCCTGGCAAGGTGTGCGCAGTTCACGCCAATACGGCTATGTGGCGCCCCAAGGGCCGCGCGCTGGATGGGCGAATGACGAAGAAGCCTTCATGTTTGCCTGGGACGATGGCGTGCAAAGCGAAGATTGCCTGCGCGTCAATGTTTGGACACCTGCGGTCGGTGAGGCGAAAAAGCGCCCCGTCATGGTTTGGCTGCACGGCGGCGGTTATACAGCCGGTTCAGGTCAGGAACTGCGCTCGTACGATGGCGAGAACCTGGCCCGCCGCGGCGATCTGGTGGTCGTGTCCTTGAACCACCGATTGAACGCCTTCGGCTATCTGGACCTATCGAAATTCGGCGATCCGTACGCGGCGTCCGGCAATGTCGGCATGCTCGACATCGTGGTCGCGCTCGAGTGGGTGCGCGACAACATCGAAGGTTTCGGCGGCGATCCGCAGATGGTGACTGTTTTCGGCCAGTCCGGTGGGGGCGGAAAGGTGTCCACCCTCATGGCAATGCCGGCAGCCAAAGGGCTTTTTCACCGCGCCATCATCGAGAGCGGCTCCATTTTGCAGGGCATCCCACAGGATCACGCTCAACAGTTGGCCGATGCCATCGTCAATGAATTGGGACTGACTGCGGCGACGTTTGCACAAATCCAGACGCTGCCTTATCAGCAAATTCTAACGGCCGCGGACAAGGTGTTGCGAGAACGGCGCCCCAAGGCGGCCGGCGGCATACCGAATTTTCGGCGTATTTCGGCGCAGCTGGGATTCGGGCCCGTGGTCGATGGCAAGATTCTTCCCAATCATCCATTCGATCCCGATGCGCCGGCCATGTCAGCGGACATCCCCATGATCATCGGCACGACGCTGAACGAATTTGTGACCGCGCTTAATCATCCCGAATTTGAAGCGATGAGCGAGGCGGATCTGCAGACGCGCGTCCGCGAGGTCTATGGCGACAAGGCGGCGGGTGTCGTCGCCGCTTTTCGTCAGCGTACACCGCGGGCAAAGCCGTTCGATATCTGGTCCCGCATTGCCGCCTCCGGCGTGCGCGGTAGCGCAATCGAGCAGGCGAAGTTAAAGGCAGCGCAGGGTAGGGCGCCGGCCTATCTTTATTGGTTTACCTGGCAGACTCCGATTTTAAGCGGACGCCCGCGCGCGTTTCATTGTGCCGAAATCGCCTTTGTATTCGACAACACGGATCGCTGCGAGACGATGACGGGCGGCGGCGCTGAGCCGCGCGCGCTGGCGGGGAAGATGTGCGACGCCTGGATCCAATTCGCAAGAACCGGCAACCCCAATCACCCGCAATTACCGCGCTGGCCGGCATTTTCCGCGCAGACGATTCCAACCATGATTTTCGACAATCCGCCCAGAGTCGAAATGAACCCGGATGGCGCCGAGCAAAAAAGCGTCGCTGATACCGGCTGACGCTTTCCAAGTCGCTCGTCGATTTCTCGTTTAAACCCCTGTTGTCGATGAGTTACCCGAGCCGCGTTATGGTCAACCGGGCTGCGTGCTGGCTCACACGTTCTTTGCGAAGATCAAGGTGACGCCACGTTTCGCGCCAGGTGCCTCTGCGTGATCAAGATGACTCCGTTACCAGACTGTAGGAAACTGCTGACAGCAAGAGCATGCCGATGCGTGTATTGCGTTAAGCATCGCTCTGCACCAGAGTTCGCCCGTGGCACAACTAAAAACACCCGTCACGGTTCGCCTAAACCCGGACCTTCTCGCCGAGGTGCGGCAGTCGGCCGCCAGGGATAATCGGTCGCTCACCAATTTCATCGAAACCGCGCTGCGCGAGCGCATCAACGGCGTTTCGCTCAGCCAAAGCCCTTCGGGATCAGTACGGGTATTGAAGGACAATAAAAATCCATGAGTATCACGGCATCCATACCTGCAGCAGGGGCGGCGCGGGCGCTCGCCAAAGCGCGAACCGGTATCTCGGGACTCGATGAGGTTACCTTCGGCGGATTGCCCGCCGGCCGTCCAACCCTCATCTGCGGCGGCCCGGGCTGCGGCAAAACCCTGCTGGCAACCACATTCCTGGTGAATGGCGCCGTGATGTTCAATGAGCCGGGCGTGTTCGTGAGCTTTGAGGAAACGAGCGACGACCTGATTAAAAACGTCGCATCGCTGGGCTACGACTTGGGCGCGCTGGTCGCGCAGAAGAAAATCGCCATCGATTTCGTGCGCGTGGAGCGCAGCGAAATTGAGGAAACAGGCGAATACGATCTTGAGGGTCTGTTCGTGCGGCTGGATTACGCGATCAAATCGGTCGGCGCCAAACGGGTTGTGCTCGATACCCTCGAAATGCTGTTTGCCGGCCTCGGGGATACGCAGATCCTGCGGGCGGAGATCCGCCGGCTTTTCGCCTGGCTCAAACAACGCGACGTGACGGCAATTATCACGGCCGAGCAGGGCGAGGGTGCGATGACGCGATACGGCATTGAGGAATACGTATCGGACTGCGTGTTTCTGCTGGACAATCGGGTCAGCGATCAAATTACGACCCGGCGCTTGCGAGTCGTCAAATATCGCGGTTCGGCTCATGGCACCAATGAGTATCCCTTTCTCATCGATGCGCAGGGCGTGTCCGTGCTGCCGGTGACCTCGGCGGGACTGGCGCATGCGGCTTCAGATGAGGTGATCTCGACCGGCATCCCCGGATTGAATCAGATGCTGGGAGCCGGCGGCTTTTATAGGGGTACCAGCATTCTGGTGTCGGGAACCGCCGGCACAGGAAAGACCAGCCTCGCGGCCAACTTTATCGAGGCGGTGTGTGCACGCGGCGAGCGCTGCCTGTACTTCGCCTTCGAGGAATCACCCGCGCAAATCGTTCGCAACATGCGCTCCATTGGCCTCGATTTGCAGCCGCGCGTCGATGCCGGACTGCTGCGTTTCGAGGCGGCGCGGCCGAGCCTGTTCGGGCTCGAGATGCACTTGGCGCGAATGTATCGGGAAATCGAGGAGTTTGCGCCCGCCGCCGCCGTGCTGGATCCCATTTCCGCCCTGAGGGGTGAAACCGGCGATGTGCACTCAATGCTGCTCCGGGTGATCGACCTGCTCAAGAGTCGCGGAATCACCGCCTTTCTCACCAACCTGCTCTCTGTGGAGGGAATGGACAAGTCGGATGCCGGCATGTCCTCGCTCATGGATACCTGGCTGTCGCTCGTGCAACTCGAAACCAATGGGGAGCGCAATCGCGGAATCTATGTGCTCAAGTCGCGCGGCATGAACCACTCCAATCAGATTCGGGAATATCAATTGACATCGCAGGGCGTAAAGCTCGTCGACGCCTACCTGGGAGGCAGCGGTGTCTTGACCGGATCCGCGCGTATCGCGCAAGAAATGGTTGACGCCGCCTCCAGCCTTCGGCGCGCTCAAGACAATGAGCGCAAGCAGCGCGACATCCAACGCAAGCGCGCCGCGCTCGAGCGGCAGATCGCGGAACTGCGCGCCGAGCTCGAATCCGAGGAAGAAGAAGCGCGAAAATCTCTGCAGCACGATGAGGAACTCGAGAAGCGCCTGCAAGCTGAGAGACGCGCGATGGCTATTCAGCGGGGGGGTAACGTGTCATGAGTCAAGTGATGAGAACGGAAATGCATGAATCGCCGCTTGAGGTGGGTCACTACAACCTGCGCCTCTATGTGGCGGGGCAGACCCCAAAATCAATAACGGCGCTCGCCAACCTAAAAAAGATCTGCGAGGAACATCTCGTTGGGCGATATCACATTGAGGTCATTGATCTTCTTGAACATCCGCAACTCGCGGCGGGCGATCAAATCCTGGCGGTCCCGACGCTCGTGCGTCGGCTGCCCGAGCCGTTGAAGCGAATCATCGGGAATCTATCGAATATGGAGCGGGTCCTGGTGGGATTGGATTTGCGCCCGGTTACCGCGCCATGAGAGAGAAACTGCCGCTAGATCTCGCAAAGGGTCCGCCTTACGTGTTGCGTCTTTTTATTACCGGCACGACATCGCGTTCATCGAGGGCGATCGCCAATCTTCGGCGGGTGTGCGAAGAGCGGCTGCATGGTGAGTACGACCTCGAGGTAGTCGATATTTACCAGCATCCCGCCGCGGCGCAAGAATACCAGATCTTGGCGGCACCGACCTTGGTCAAGATGTTGCCGCTGCCGCTGCGGCGAATCATCGGCGATCTTGCCAACGAAGAGCGCGTTCTCGCCGGCCTGGGCTTAGCTCCCAAAGAAATCGCCATTGCCAAATGAATCCCCTCGTCGGCAAAGAATCTTCCGGTGCCATTTCCGATGCGAGCGCGCAGCAGCAACTGCGCCTGGAAAATAGCGCACTTCGGGAGAAACTGCGTGAGGCTGAAGAGACGCTGGAAGCGATCCGCAATGGAGACGTGGACGCTGTAGTCGTCTCGGGTGCCGACGATGTACCCCGGGTTTACACCCTCGAGACCGCGGACCAGACATACCGGCTGCTGGTAGAGGAGATGCAGGAGGGCGCATTGACCCTGACCCGCAGCGGCGACATTCTTTACTGCAACCGGCGCCTTGCGGAACTGGTAGAGACTGAGCCTGAGCGAATCATCGGGGGAACTTTGGCGCGATTCATCGCCGCGGCCGACTGGCCCGGCGTCCTAGGTTTGATTGCTTCCGGATCCAAGGGTGAACTGGGAATCAAGACGGAGGGGGGGCGCATCATCCCGGCTCATGTGTCTTTCAGCGCATTGCGCGCGGATGGCCTGAACGACGAAGAGATCTATTGCTGCATCATTACCGACCTGACCGAGCAACGCAGTACGGCCGATCAGCTGCGTGGCGCGCATGCCGCCCTGTTGGCCCAGGTCGCGGAGCGCGAGCACACCGAACGATTGCTGCGCCAAAGCCAGAAGATGGAGGCGGTTGGCCAGCTGACCGGCGGCATCGCCCACGATTTCAATAATCTTCTGATGGTCATCAGCGGCGGCCTGAGCATATTGGACCGCGAGCTGACCGTAGAGCGACGCCGGGCGGTGCGGGAGGGGATGCGTCAAGCGGCCGAGCGCGGCGCTGCGCTCACACGGCAGCTCCTGGCTTTCTCGCGGCAAAAGGAACTTTACGCAAAGCCGATCGCAATTCCTCGACACCTTGACGGAATGAGGGAGCTGCTCGATGGCTCGCTGGGCGGATCGGTAACGGTTAAGACAGTTTTTCACCCGGACGTGTGGCCGGTGCGCGTCGATGAGGGCGAGCTGGGCATCGCGTTGCTGAATCTTTGCGTGAATGCGCGCGATGCCATGCCCCAAGGCGGCACAATCACGGTCGCTGCGGTGAACCGCGCCGATATCCGCGAATACGGGCTGACAGGAGATTTCGTAGAGTTGTCGGTGAGCGACACCGGTGTGGGCATGGACGCGGAAACCATTGCGCGCTGCCTCGAGCCGTTCTACACCACCAAGGATATCGGCAAAGGCTCGGGATTGGGCCTGGCGCAGGTGTATGGCTTTGCGCACGGTTCCGGAGGTTCGGTGCAAATTGAAAGCCGAGCTGGCGAGGGGACTAAAGTTCTGCTGCTGCTGCCACGGTCCAGTGAGTCGCCAAGCGCCACCGCACGGCAAACGGGGTCCGGCGACGCGGTCTCGGCGGGCGCTCACGAACTGTGCCGGGTGCTTCTGGTTGAAGACGATGTTCAGGTCGCGTCGCTCACGAGCGCGATGTTGGCTGAGCTGGGCTACGAGGTGATACCGGTTACGACTGGGCAAGCCGCCTTGAATGAGCTCGCGGCAACCCCCGGTATCGGACTGGTGCTATCGGATGTCATGATGCCGGGCGGCATGGACGGAATGGGGCTGGTGCGAGAAATGCGCCAGCGCCGAATCTCGTTGCCCGTGGTGTTGGTCAGCGGTTTTTCCGCGGCGGCGAAACGCGACGCTGAGGACGAGGGCATTCCGCTGCTGCCGAAGCCTTACACTTTGGGCGATCTGGCAGCCCACCTGACTGCAGCGCTATCAATGCCTCGCCCGCTCGGGCAGCACCCGCCTCCTTAAAACTAACGCCGCCGCGCCTTATCCTTCACAGCAAATTGTTCGGCCAAATCATCGTTCGCCACATGTGCGCAACCGCCGAGCCATCGAACCCCAGACCCTCCTGCGGCTGCTTGAAATGCCTGCCGATAATATCGGTGAACAGCTCCGGGTCGACGGTGACGTTGGGATCGAACGAATACAAGTCGTTCAAAGTGATGAGGCGCGAAGTCATGTACCAACGATGTCGTCGCGCTTGCGTGTAAGCCTGCTTGACGTACTCCTCAGGCTGGTAGTCGGGACCAAAGAATTTGATGTAGGCCTCAGGATATTGATAGCCCACCGATTCATCCGCGAAAAAACGCAATGCCTGGTGATTTCGGACCGCCCAACTGATTTCTTCTGACACGTAGGGCTCGATGAGCTGCGCGCCCCAATATCCATGATCAACCCGGATCAGCGCGCCGTTGGCAATGTCGTGCAGCAAACACGCCAGCACGACTTTCTCCTCCATGCCGCTTTTCAGCGCAACATGGGCGCTCTGCAGCAGATGATTGCGTGTGAAGGGCGAGAATCGCTGGCGAAAGAAATCAAGCAACCTCGGCTTCTCCGGCATCTTGGACAGAGCCGGATTGTCGCCCATCATGAATATGGCGCCCGGCCCCAGCTGGCCCATCAACTCCGTTTCCACGTCGGGGGCTCCCGTGCCAAGCAATGACACCGGATGCGGCAGAATCATCCGCCGGTAACCGCCTTCCGAAGAGTGAGGCGTTTCGTTTTCAGAACGGAGCGCTTTGTCCATTGATGCTACAACGCAGTGAATGATGCTGCATTGTATGCGAACACCTCCCCGTTGCGCAGCAGTGCCGCTTTTGCGCAAGGCGGGGCCGAATTAGGCCGGCGAGCGGGGCTCCAGGGTGGGTGATTTGCGAAGTGCGGTCCAAGCCGCCGCCGCAAAAACCAGCAGGTTAGCGATGATGACCGGCAATGCGCCGATCAGCAGGCCATAGGTTATCCAGAGCAGTGCGCCGATCATTTGGATCCCGCGCAGCCGCGAGGGCTTGGCAAAAAAGTACGAGGCAACAAATACGCAGGTGGCAGCCCACCCCAGGCATTCCGTCCAGAAGGGATTCATACCGCTTCGGCCTGCGTCAGCGCGTTGCGGGAAAGCATATTGCCGATCTTCAGCCGATCCGTTCTGTCCTTTTCCCATTCGTCCAACGTCAAGCCGTACGATTCGAACAGCTCTCGGATCTCACCGGTTCGCCAATGCAGCAGTTGGTCGAGTATCGGCACCATGATGCTAAAGGCACTTTCGCTCAGGACCACGCGCTTCGCAATCCGCGCGAGCTGTTTGTTCTCGGAGACTGCGATGGTAAATCCATCGTGATTATTGACGTGCAACATCACATGCACATCCGATCCGCCGTCGCCCACGTAAATCACGCGGTCGGCGGCGATACTCAGGCGCTGTTGAAGCTCTTCAATGACGGCGACCTTGCCGTAGCCCGCGGGCACACGATTGATCGCCTTAACCTCGCGCGAGTGCGCATCGAAGTCCAACTCCGTGCCGTAAATGTGTTCGGCAGGAACGATGCCGGCCAATGCCGACGTCACGATTTCGCGGGGCGCCGCTGAAATTACAAAAAATGAGAATTGAAAACCCGCGGCGCCGCGTTGCATGAAATCCACCAGCGCCGGAATCGCGCTTTTGAGCCGCACGCGCCGTCCGGCTTCGAGCAAGTGCTCGCGACGAACACCGCGGAATTCCGGATCATGCCGAATCAAATAGGCCAATTCGCCACCCTGTTGAACCAGGTTGGTTCGAGCGAGTCCTGCAATGCGCTCTTCAAATCCGGAGATTCCGAGCAGTTCGCTCAAGACCACTCCCGAGTCTTTGAAGCTCAGCGTCTGATCAAAGTCGGAAGCCAACAAGTAGTGCTTGGCTGCATGTTCGCTCATGAATTGGTCTCGACAGGATTGCTTCGAGCATATTCTATGAGCGGCAGATGAAAGTCAGGTGATAAAGAATCGCTTGCGGGACCCTTTATTTCACTTGGGAAACGCATCGAAAGTGTGATGACGTTCCGCGCGCCGCCAAGATATTCACGAAATGTTCACGATCGCCGACGGACCTGCCCGATAAGTGTGCCTCAGGTCGGCCGGTGCGCACCGCTTAGGTGCGTGCAAGCGCGGCGTTCCAGGATGGTTATCATGCCGTTCTTGGGACGCAAGGTGATGCGCGTCTGCAGTTTGATTTCCTGCGGCTCCTTCAGCCGCAGGCGAAACCGCTGGGCGAGCACCGCAAGTATCAATGTCGCCTCGGTCATGGCCAGCGTCGCGCCGATGCATACGCGCGGTCCGCCGCCGAAGGGCAAGTAGGAAAAACGCGGCCGCTTTTCGCTCGCCTCCTCATCGAATCGTGTCGGGTCGAAGCGCTCGGGATTGTCCCAAAGACGGCGGTGACGGTGCAGTATCCACGGTGATATCAATACCTGTAGTCCGGGTGTCACCTTGAAGCCGCAAACTTGGTCGGCTTCCTGAGCTTCCCGAATCGAGATCCCGGGCGCCGGCGGATAGATGCGCATCGCCTCCTCGATGACCATGCGCGTGTACGGCAGATTCGGCAGATCCTCAACGGTCGGCGCCCTGCCGGCGAGGACGCTATCCAGCTCCTCGTGCAGCCTCGCCTCCTCGAGCGGATGCTGCGACAGCAGGTACCACACCCAGGTCATGCTCACGGCCGTCGTCTCGTAGCCGGCCACGAAAATGGTAATGACTTCGTCGCGCACCTCGGTCGCATTCAATCCAACGCCATCGTCCGGATCCTTCGCGGCGACGAGCCGCGTCAGGAAATCCTTGGGGGCCTCATTGCGAATCTTTTCGCGCTGGCTGATCAAGCGATAAATCGCCGCATCCATGCCCTTGAAATGCGCCCGTATCGCTTCGACCGTGCGCTTGATGCGACGGGGACCAATCACCGGCAGGACGTCCAGCAAGCCGAACTCCAATGAAGACTGGACGAAGATGAGCGCATCGCGGGAAAGCGTTGCCAGCTCATCCGCGTCCGCGGAGAACATGGTTCGGCAGATGATCTTCAGCGTCAGCGCCTTCATTTCCTCGGCGATGTCGATCTCGGCCGCTTCGGGTAGTGCGTCCCAATGCTGGGCAAAAGCCACCGTGGTCTCCACCATTGCCGGCGCGTAGGATTCGACGGTGCGTGTGCCGAAGGAGGGCGCCATCACTTTTCGATGCGTGCGCCATTTGGCATGCGGGGCGCTCAACAAACCCTCGCCGAACATCGCCGAAAAGAAATCGATTTCCAAATCGTTTTTCGGATAGTTGGCAACATTATCCAACAGAATGCGGCGTACCCCTTCGGGGTCATTGACCATGAGAACGTTGCCGAGCACCGATTTCGCCAAATAGACCGGCTGCTCATAGGCCCGCAGCGGAATCACTTCGAAGGCGTTGCCCCGGGAAGCCCGCAGTGTCTTCAGGAATGATGGCGGCTTCAGCGGTGGCGGCGCGAGGCCGGCCAACGTTTTGCTTGGAGTTGCAGTTGAAGTTGCGGCTGTAGTCAACGACGCTCCTCTGGCGGAATCCCACAAGTCCTCTGGGAAGTATAGGCGTTTTCACTCCGACACCCGCGATCACTGCATCCTATCGGCCGCGGCCTACGAATAGCCCCAAGAGATGCGAGATTCGACGTCAAATCGGGTGTTTGCGCGATTTGGCGCCGCGATGGCGCTCCTTTTGTCGGGATTCACGGCTCATTGCGCCGAAACCGCCGATTTGCTCGTGGAGCCGCTCGATAGCATTACAGTCGTGGCCACGGGCGTCAGCAACATGACGGCCGCCTCGGCGGGCGACATCAGTCATGCGCAGATGCAAGCCGAACCGCTGCTGCGACCTGCCGCGATACTCGAAAACATCCCGGGACTCATCGTCACGCAGCATTCGGGCGAGGGCAAAGCCAATCAGTACTTCCTGCGGGCGTTCAATCTGGACCACGGCACCGATCTTGCGCTCGAGGTTGATGACATGCCCGTCAACATGCCCACCCACGCGCACGGCCAGGGCTACTCAGACTTCAACTTCGTGATCCCGGAACTGGCCGCAGACCTGCACTACAAGAAGGGTCCTTATTACGCCGATGAGGGCGATTTCGCCACCGCGGGAACCGCGCGGGCCGGACTCGTCAATGAGGTGCCCAGCAGCGCAGCCGTGGGCTTCGGAGAAGAAGGTTATCGACGCGGATTGTTTATGGGCTCGACGGGGGTCTTCGGCGGCACGTTGCTCGGTGCCGGCGAGGTTTATCACAACGATGGCCCGTTTGATGTTCCGGACGACTACAACCGTCTGAATGGGGTCGCGCGATTTTTCCGCGGGGACGCTCAGGACTATTTCACGCTGACCGCGATGGCCTATTCGGGAAAGTGGAACTCGACCGACCAGGTGCCGCTACGCGCCATTGCGGAGGGTCTGATCGATCGATTTGGAAGTCTGAATCCGACCGATGGGGGCGTCTCGACTCGCTCGAGCCTATCCTTCAGCCGCGTCAAACGCACCGATGATGATCAGCTCCAAGTGTCGGCTTATCTGATTCGCTACAAATTGGATCTGTGGTCCACATTCACGTACTACTTGCGAGATCCGATCAACGGCGATCAGATGCTGCAACACGATGATCGAGTGGTGTATGGCTTCAAAGCCTCCAAGTCTTGGTTTACCTCGATCTTCGGCGCGCCGACCACTAACCTGATCGGAGTACAGGCGCGCATCGATGACATCAAAGATGTCGGCATTTTCTCCACCGTCGAACGGCAAATCATTGGGACCACCCAGAATGCCGGTGTCTTGGAGTCCAACGGCGCGTTGTACGCCGAGTCGAGCACGCAGTGGCTGGAGCACCTGCAAACGATCCTCGGCGTGCGAGAGGATCAGTTCGATTTCGACGTGAAAGACAAGATGTTGAATCCCGATGGTAGTTGCAACATCAACAGCGACCCTTTGGGCTGCGACACCGGCACCCAGCGAGCTTCTATTTTTAGTCCCAAGTTAGGCCTTATCTTGGGCCCCTGGGCGAAGACCACGTACTTCATCAATATCGGCGACGGTTATCACAGCAACGACGCGCGTGGCGTCACGCGCAGTGGCCAGAATCCCGATCAGAGTCCCGTGACGCCGCTGACCCGTGCCACCAGCGGCGAGGTCGGTGTCGCCACGAGGATCATTCCCAATCTCGATACCCGGCTGGATGTATTCGAACTGAAACTCAAGTCCGAGCTGGTGTTCGATGGCGATGCGGGAGTGACCTCGCCCAGCGGCGCGACCACCCGCACCGGTATCGAGTGGGGGAGTACCTACCACATCAACGATTGGCTATCGGCGGAACTCAATACCGCCTTCACACGGGCCCGCTTCGATCATAACTCTGCTCCGGATGATTTGGGCTGCGCCGATGCGGCGCCCAGCAATCCTTGTACCTTGGCCCTTGGCATCGTCGGCCGTTATATCCCCAATAGTCCCACCAACGTCACCAATGTGGGGTTAACCGCGCAACGCGACTCGGGCTGGTTCGGTGCGCTGCGTGCGCGCCATTTCGGGGAGTCGCCGCTGGTGGAGGACGACAGTGCGAAATCGCCGGCGTACACCACGGTCGATGCGCAAATCGGATTTCATGCCGCGAAGTGGCTTGCGGCCCTCGACGTGTTCAACATCGCCAATGTGAAATGGAACGATATTGAGTATTACTACGTATCGCGCCTGAGGAACGAAGCATCGCCGGTGGCCGATTATGTCGTGCATCCGGGGGTGCCCCGCACCGTTCGTGCACGCTTGCAATATCAATTTTGAATATTGGGAATTCTGACGATGCTGCCTCTGGCCTGCGCATCGTTCGGATCCTTCACCACCGTGACGTACAAATCCTTCTCGCCGGGGCCAAACGCGACATTCGTCGTCCCGTCCCCCGCGGCGATCTCGAAGCGCCGTAACAGTTTCCCCTGCGGCGATATCTTCAGGATCTGTCCACCGAACCATTGGGCGACATACATGTTCCCTTTACTATCGATCTTCATGCTATCCGGACCGAGCCACCAGGAATTCGCCTTGTTGGGGGTGAGAAGATTCAGCAAGGCGAAATTCGCTCGATTCTTAAGGGTGCCGTCGCGATTGACGTCGAACTTCAATATGCAGTTTCCCACGGTTTCGCTGACGTAAAGGGTCATCTGGTCCGGGGAGATGCCGATGCCGTTGGCGTAGTTAAGATCTCTCGCCACCTCGAGCCAGTCGTTCGCACCGGGCGCAAGATAGAGAATCTTCCCGGCCACCGCGGTCGGCAGGTCCTCAGGCGGCCCAAACACGGTCGCGTAGGCGCCGCCATTGGCCGCGACCATGACATCGTTGATGCCGCCGTCGAATTGGGTTCCCTTGATATCCTTATCCCAGCGCCGCAACTGCTTGCCGCTCATGTCGAGCTCGAGGATGGCACCGTGATTGTCGGTGCACGCCAGCAAGAATGTCCTGCGCTGGGTCAATGCCAGTCCGTTATGGCTGCAGCCCGCGAGACTATTCAAGACGGTTGTCGATTTGCCGTCCCATTTGGAAAGCGTATTCGAGACCCATCCGACGTAGTAAAGGTTGCCGTCAACATACAGCGGGCCCTCGGGTCCCAGAACATTACTGACAATGGTGACTTCATCGACGTGAGTAGCGCCGCACGCAGCGGCGGCGGTGAAAAGGACCCCGGCGGCGGCGCAGATGAGTCCGGTGGCTTTCATGAGTGCGGTCGTCACTTACGGCTCTTTGGCCACGGGAGCAACTCCGGCCGCGCCCTCCGAGCGCACATCGTTTACCGTTTCCCGGACGGCCGCGATGACGATATCAGGGCGGTCGAACTGAATGTAGTGCGTGGCATCCGGAACGAGCTCATGACGGCTGTGATGAGACCACGACGCTTCTTCATCATGCATGCCTTTCCAAACGGCTTGGATTCGCCGGCCCTGCTCGGTCGTCATTTGCATGGCCTTGAGCATTTCTGCCGGATACGGCTTCGTGGCGGTCAGCACCACAACCGGCCGGTCTCCCAGCTGTCGCAGCTGTCCGGCCGCCGCCAGCGTGGCGTCCAAAGATTCCAACTCCTCCAGTGCCGAGCCCAGCGAGCGGCTGATGTAGGCATCCTCGGCGAGCTTCGCCTGCGCCGGGATTGTCGGGCTGTCGGTATGGGCGGCAACCAGCCGCGGAATTCCCGTCCAGCTCAAGGCGCTCGCGGCCTTCATCATGGTCTTTCCCGCTTCCATTTTCTTGCCGGCGGCTTCGGTCATGCGGCCGACCTGGTCTGGATGCGACGCATCAACGAACACCAATCCCGCGACATCCTGCGGATAGAGGCGGGTAAAGTTCATGATGTAGGGGCCCCCGAGGGAATGGCCCACCATGACATAGGGAGCCCACTCGCCGGCCGCGAGCAGCAAAGCGTGAAGGTCGCGGGCCTCGTTGTCGGGTTCGAAATTCCCGGCTCGCGGCTCGCTCCACATCACGCCCGCACGGCTGTAGGCGCAGGCACGCGTGGTGGCCGCGATCGCATCATGCACAGCGCTCCAACTGAGCGATCCCATGGTATCGAGCCCCGCCTCGAACACGACGGTGGGCGTCCCGCTGCCGCGGCAGTCGATCTGCATGTGGCGGCCGCCGATATCGACGAGGCGCCCCTGCACGGGAAACTCGCGGGCGGCCCGCCAGCGCATGATTTGCTCGTAGCCGACCCCCACGAGTACCGCCGCGATGATGAGGGCACCGATTATGAGGGCGATTCTTTTGACCCATCGCATCATGTTTTTATCCTAGTTGAGGGATCGGAACCGAGACGACACGCTAATGCATGGCGTTCAATTTCTCAACGTCCCTCAGGTACTGTGAATTTGAGCGGCCCGGCATGGCCCGGGGGGATAGGAAGCTTCGAGGCCCGGAAGAGCAGGACCTCGAAGTAGCCTGGAGGATCAGGTCTCGCGCCCATGCTATGCTTGACGTGACAGGCGATTTTCTAGAAATAGGAAGATACCCATGGGCAAAGTCGCTATCGCTCTCTTGTGTGCTCTTGCCGCCGGCTGCGGCGGTGGAACGGCGCCGCAAGCCTTGTCGGCTGACGACGCGGCCTACCAGCAGAAGCTCCAGGAACAGTTCCTGGATGCCAAACCGGGCTCGGTCATCGAAATTCCGGCCGGTCGACATGCGCTCGATCGCGTGCTGACCCTGCGCGCGAATGGCGTCACGATCCGCGGCGTAGGGGCTGACAAGAGCATCCTGTCGTTCAAGAATGAGATCTCGGGCCCCGAGGGCATGCTGGTGTACGCCAGCGATTTCACCATCGAACATCTTGCCATCGAAGACAGCAAAGGCGATGGGCTCAAGGTCAACGACGGCGAGAACATCACGATCCGCGATGTGCGGGTGGAGTGGACGGGAGGTCCCAAGACCACGAACGGCGCGTACGGCATTTATCCGGTCAAGAGCAAGAATGTGCTGATCGAGGATTCCGCATCGATCGGCGCATCGGATGCAGGCATCTATGTGGGGCAGTCGCAAAACGTGATCGTGCGGCGCAATCGCGCGGAGAAGAACGTCGCCGGCATCGAAATCGAAAACACCATCAACGCCGATGTTTACGAGAACACGGCGACCGGCAATACCGGCGGCATCTTGGTGTTCAACATGCCGAATCTCGCGCAGCCCGGGCAATCGACGCGCGTATTCAACAACAAGTCATTCGACAACAACCTGGCCAATTTTGCCGCCAAAGGCGCGGCAGTCGCGAGCGTGCCGGCCGGATCAGGCGTGGTCGTGAATTCCAATCCGAAGGTCGAAATCTTCGACAATGATATCGCCGGAAACCGCACCGCGAACTTGATTATTTCGAGCTATTTCTCGACCAATTACTACAATACTCGCGGCGTGGACCCGAAGTACGATCCCTATCCGCGGGCGATCTTCGTCTATGGCAATCGATTCAAGGGCGGCGGCGATTCGCCCGACGGATTGGAATTAAAGACACTGAAGACCGCCATGTTCGGCATCAACGGACATTTCCCGGATGTTCTCTGGGATGGTTATGTGGACACGAAGAGTCTGGTCAACGGCCTGCCGCCGCCGGCCGAGCGCATCTGCGTTCAGAACGGCGATGCGGAAGTGCTCAATGCCGACGGGCCGAACAAATATAAGAATCCCAAAGTCGAGAAGACGTCCTTCCAATGCGAATTGCCCAAGCTCGCCGCCGTTGAGTTGCCACACAGCTAAACGCCAAACCAGGCTTGAAGCAGCGGTCCGTGGATAGCAATCAAGTTGCAAGATCATGGCGCCTCTGGGCGTGCGCCGGCGCTTTGGCGCTGGTTGCTTGCGGCCGGACGGCGCAGCCGGTGCATTTTTTTGCCGAGGGGCGGCCCGCCAAACTCAGCGATTGGCAGGTGGTTTACGCGGATGGGGGCAATCTCGCGCTCAACGAGGGTGTCGTTCCTTACGATCTGAACACGCCGCTGTTCAGCGACTATGCGCACAAACTGCGCACGATTTGGCTGCCGCGCGGCACGAGCGCCAAATACGACGCGGATGGCAACTTCGATTTCCCCGTCGGCACCATCATCAGCAAAACTTTTTACTACCCGCTCCCGAAAGGTGCGGCGCGCGATTCAAACGCGGTGGCACGCACATACGATCAATCCACTGAGTTTAGCGACAAGGCCATCGGCGAACGCGGCTTGAAACTCGCCAATGTGCACCTGGTCGAGACACGCATTTTGGTGCGCCGCGAAGCCGGCTGGCAGGCATTGCCGTACGTTTGGAATGCTGCGCAAACGGAGGCAGTGCTCGCACGAACGGGCGACGCGAAGCCGCTCGAACTCGTTGCCGATGACGGCAGCAAAGAGGCGTTCACTTACGTGGTGCCCAACGAAAACCAATGTGCGGGATGCCATGTCGCGGATCTGAAGACGAAGCAGATTGCGCCCATCGGTACCAAGGCGCGGCACTTGAATCGCGAATACCCTTACGCATCCGGAAGCGAGAATCAGCTCGCGCATTTCACCAAACTCGGTTACCTCACGGGCATATCGGACCCGGCGAGTGCGCCGAAAAACGCGGACTGGCGCGATGCCGCGCAGCCTCTCGATGCGCGCGCCCGGGCCTATCTCGATATCAATTGCGGCCATTGCCACAACGCCAAGGGGCCGGCGAATACCACGGCACTGGACCTGACGATATTTGGAGCAACCGATCGGTACCTCGGTGTTTGCAAGCCGCCCGTTGCCGCGGGTCGCGGCACGGGCGATCACTTTTTCGACATTGTGCCGGGAAGTCCGCAGGACTCGATTCTGCCGTACCGGATGCGATCCAGTGAGCCCGGTGTAATGATGCCGGAGCAGGGGCGCAACACCACGCACGTCGAGGGCGTCGTGCTGATTGAACAGTGGGTTTCCGCTTTGCGCGGGGCCTGCGACACCGCTACCTAGGATGTCTGTACCCACGCTTTTAACAGAGGGCGACGCTCATGACCGATCAGATCGACACCGGTACACAGGACCTTCTGGCGACGTTGAGCGAAGGCGTGCTGACGCTGACCCTGAACCGGCCCGATGCGCGCAATGCGATGAGCGAGGCCATGAATCGCGCCTTGGCCGAGCAACTCGCCTGGGCTGAGGTGGCGCCGTCGGTGAAATGCGTGGTGCTGACGGGCGCCGGCAAGGGCTTTTGCGCCGGCGGAGATGTCAAAGGCATGGCCGAGCGCACCCAAGAGTCGGTGCCGATCACCCCCGATGAGGCGATATACCGCCAACGAGTCAATCAGCGTGCGACGTCCGGACGGTTGTTCAAAATGCCGAAGCCCACGCTGGCCGCGCTGCCCGGTGCGGCCGCCGGCGCCGGGTTGGCATGGGCGCTGGCCTGTGATCTTAGGATCATGTCGCGTACCGCGATCCTAACCACGGCGTTCGCCCGCGTCGGCTTCTCGGGCGACTACGGCGGCACTTACTTCCTCACGCAGCTCGTGGGTTCGGCGAAGGCACGCGAACTTTACTATTTGTCCGAGAGAGTGGGTGCGGAGGAGGCGCTCAAGCTGGGGCTCACCAACTGGATCTGTGAACCGGAAGAGCTGGCGGCACGCACCCACGAGATTTCGGGCCGCTTGGCGCGCGGGCCGAGCATCGCCTATCGCTACATGAAGGAAAATCTCAACCGCGCGATGGGTGGGGAAGTCGACGACTGTCTCGATCTGGAGGCGACCCACCACATACACTGCGTTTCGACCGATGATTACCGAGACGCAGTGCGAGCGTTTGTCGAGAAGCGTGAGCCTGTGTTTCGCGGCCGCTAACGATGCGACTCAGGCAAATCGCGCTCGTCGCCACGGATCTCGCGGCCGCCCGCGCTGACATCTCGGCGGTCCTCGGTGTTCAATATGCCTTCGATGACCCCGCGGTCGGCAAGTACGGCTTGCGCAATGCGGTCTTCCCCATTGGAGATACCTTTCTCGAGGTTGTTTCACCGAAAGAATCCGGCACGACGGCCGGCCGACTGTTGGAGAAACGCGGCGGCGACGGCGGCTACATGGTGATCTTGCAGGTTGATGATTTGGCGCAAGCGCTCGCCCGGGTCAAAAACGCCGCGGCGCGCATCGCCGATCAGAGCGACAAGGACGGCGCCGCTTTTATGCATATTCATCCGAAGGACATCGGCGGCGCGATCCTGTCTCTGGACCGTATGATTCCCAAGGAGCGTTGGGAATGGGGCGGTCCGCATTGGCAGTCGCACGTTTGCACCGACACGTCGGTGAAAGTGGCCGGGGCCGAGCTGCAGGCCAAGGATCCGGCGCAGATGGCGGCACGCTGGGCGCAAGTTCTCGGCCGCGCGGCCACTTTGGACGCGGGTGTTTGGCGCATTCGATTGGACGACGGTGAAATCCGCTTCACCCTCGAGCGCGATGGCCGCGGCGAGGGCCTCGGCGCCTTTGATGTGGTCGTTCGCGACGTTGACGCAGTGCAGGCCAGCGCTGCAGCCCGGGGTTTGCTCGCTCCGGATGGCGCCGTCGTACTCGCCGGTACGCGCGTGCGATTGATTCAATAACGCGTCAGCCGCGATCCGCGCTATCCTGGTTGTCTCTCAATTCGGATGAAAACCATGACCGAGAATTCTGGAACCGCGATGTCGCGGCGCCGTCTGTTGACCATGATCGGCTTAAGCGCCGGCGGCAGCGTAATGTACCAAGCCATGCACAGCCTGGGGCTGGCGGCGGAAACGAATTTCAAGGGCCCGATCCGCTTGAGCGCCGCACCGAAGGGCGCCTCGGTTCTGGTGTTGGGTGCCGGAATTGCCGGACTGGTCGCCGCCTACGAGTTGCGCAATGCGGGCTACAAGGTGCAGGTGCTGGAATACAACGCGCGCGCGGGCGGCCGCAACTGGACGCTGCACGGCGGCGATCGCTACACGGAATTGGGAGGAGAGACCCAGGAGTGCCAATTCGATCCGGGCCTGTACATCAATCCGGGTCCCTGGCGCTTGCCGTATCACCATCGCGGCATGCTCAACTACTGCAAACGCCTGGGCGTCGCGCTGGAACCGTTTGTGCAGATCAATCACAACGCCTACCTACATGGTCGCGAGGCCTTCGGCGGCAAGCCGCAGCGGCTGCGGACCGTTAAGGCGGACTACGATGGCCACATCGCAGAGTTGTTGGCCAAGGCCACCCGAAGCCATGCGCTCGATGCCGAGGTGAGCGCCGAGGATCAGGCGATATTGCTCTCCGCGCTGCGCTCGAGCGGTGCGCTCGACGAAAATTATCGATACCTCAAAGGGTCCGACAGCAGTGAACGGCGCGGCTTCGACCGTGATCCGGGCGGCGGCTTGAGCGCCAGACCTCAGTATTCGCAACCGGTGGGCGTAAGCGACTTGTTGAGATCAGGTCTTTGGGGCGCACTCTCCATTGGCGAGATGTACGACATGCAAACAACGATGTTCCAGCCGGTGGGCGGCATGGGGCAGGTAGGCCAGGCGTTCGCGCGCGAACTCGGGCCGCTGATTCGCTACAACGCCAAGGTGATTGACATTCACCAGGACGGGCGCGGTGTCAGCGCCACGTATGAAGACGCCAGCTCCGGCTCCAACCGGCAGACGGCAAAGGCCGACTGGTGCATCTGCACGATTCCGCTGTCGATCCTGGGCCAGATACCGATGAATGTCGGCGGACCGATGGCCAAGGCGATCGCCGCGATTTCCTACTGCACCGGGCTCAAGGTGGGTTTGCAGTTCAAGCGTCGCTTCTGGGAGGAGGACGAGCAAATCTACGGCGGCATCACCTACACCGACTTGCCGATCGGTCAGATCAGTTATCCAAGCAGTCGATTTTTCGCCGACGGCAAGGGCGTGCTGCTCGGCGCGTATATCTGGAACATGGTCGATTCCATGGAATTTACGTCGATGTCGCCGGCACAACGCGTGTCCAAGGCCGTTGAGTATGGCAGCCAAATTCATCCGCAGTACACCAAGGAATTCGATAATGGAATCGCCGTGGCCTGGCATCGCGTGCCTTCCGCAATGGGCTGCTTCGCCCTCTGGTCGGACGAGAATCGCGCCGAGCACTACGACAATTTGTGTGCTTTCGACGGCCGCATCGTGCTCGCCGGAGAACACGCCTCTTATCTGCCCGCCTGGCAGGAGGGCGCCGTGACTTCGGCGCTGGATGCCATTGAGCGGCTGCACCAACGGACTCGGCTTGGCGGTGCGGCATGAGCGGCGGAAAGGGGTCTGCAATCGCTGCCGCTGCGCTGTGCACTGGAATTGCTATGGCCGGCGCGAGCGCGCTGCTGGTCCAGACGCCGGTGCGCGCCGATAGTGCGGGCAATTCAGACCCTGTGCCGCTCAAAGCGATGGATGGCCGGCAGATCTACGAGCACATTTGCCAGGGTTGTCACATGCCGGATGGCGGAGGCGCGGTGGGGGCGGGACATTATCCGGCCTTGGCGAAGGATCCGACCTTGGTATCGCGCCAACACATGGCGCTGACGCTGTTGAAGGGAAGGCGCAACATGCCCGCGTTCGGCGAAAAGCACGCCGTCGGCTTCGGTGGGCCGCCCGTGACACTCAGCGATGCGCAGATCGCCGCCGTGATCAATTATGTGCGTACGAATTTCGGCAATCACTACGCGGACTCGATCACCGCGGCCGAGGTCTCCGAGCTCGATCAGAAAACCCGCTGATCAGCGCGGCTTCTCCTCGAGGCCGGAATCGTGCGCCGCCAGTTGACCGATCGCGGACCAGTCCAACGCCTCGCCGCCGCGAGCGATCAGTGTCAAAAAACGATCGCGAAGTAAACTCGCCAACGGCAGGGGAACATTCAGCGTTTCCGCGGTCGCGAGCGTCAGGCGAATATCCTTTTGTCCCAACGGAGCCGCGAAACCGGCCGGCTCAAAGCGTCGCTCCGCAATCAGGCGGCCGTAAGTTTTGTACACCGGCGCATCGAACAACGTCGAGGTGAGCAGATCGAGATACTGCTGCTGATCGAGGCCCGCTTTGCCGATGAGCGCCAACGCTTCGCCCAGCGACTCGATCACGGCAGCAATGAGAAAATTGCCGCTCAACTTCACCAGGTTGGCATTCTCGGCCTGACCCGACATGACGAAGGTCTTTTGCCCCAGATCCTTGAATAGCGGCATATAGGTGTCGACCAGCTTGGGCTGACCGGCCACTACCACGAACAG
>Ga0307474_10000073_pt1 | contig 73686 bp, 62 predicted proteins | sample atmos_gasesECM1C_2_FD_203312 | JGI IMG/M metagenome (GOLD analysis project Ga0307474, IMG submission 203312) | Hardwood forest soil microbial communities from Morgan-Monroe State Forest, Indiana, United States - atmos_gasesECM1C_05 | ecosystem: Environmental > Terrestrial > Soil > Temperate...
GCTACGAACAGCAATTGCCCCTGATCCAACTCGTAAATATCGCGGACCTTCCCGCTGGCGTGGAGGTGAAGCTCTGGAAAATCAGTTTGCAGAAGTATCGGATCAAGAAGGTTAGATGTCATGTTGGAATTTTACAGTCCAGTGAGCGAGCCGTATTCTAGCCCTCCAGATTTTTTTGTCAACGACAGAACTCGTACGGTGCCCCGGAAACCGTAAACTATTGAGGGAGTTAACGTTGATTGTTAGCGAATCTGCAGAAAGGTCGAACCGCCCGCAGTGTGACCCGTAACTTGTGGAAAAGCTGAGGATGAGAGTGGAAATCGAGGTGAGGCAGTTCAGAGTGCGTGTTGACCCACTAACGGCTACCTTTAGAGGTAACGGCGGCCAGAGGCTCCTCGATTTTCCATGGACCAGATTTCCTGAGCCAGACGGTTCCGTGCCGCGAATGTCTGTTTGGCAAAACCTGCCCTTTCTGCCTGGCCGCCTTCTTTACGCCGCTCCAAACCTCACCGAAACCAGCTTCGACACTCCAGGTTCCTGCATCGTCACGCCATAAAGTACTGGCGCGATGCTCATTGTCTTCTTGCTGTGCGTGATCAGAACGAACTGCGTCTTGATGCTCATCTCTTTCACCAACTCGGTGAACCGCCCAATGTTGGCTTCATCCAGCGGCGCATCGACTTCATCGAGGATGCAGAAGGGGCTGGGCGTGAACTGGAAGATGCCCACCAGGAGAGCCAGAGCAGTCAGCGCCTTTTCACCTCCGGAAAGCAGCAGCACACTCTGCAGGCGTTTCCCCGGAGGAGACGCAACTACGTCGATTCCGCTCTCCGCCGAGTTCTCTTCGTCGGTCAGTTTCATGAATGCGTGACCACCCCCAAAGAGCTTCTTGAATGTAGCCTGGAAATTCTCGTTGATCTTGTCGAAAGCTTCCTGGAATTTCTGGCGCGATACTTCGTCGATTTCACGAATCGTGGCGTTCGTGTTTTCGATAGACGAGATTATGTCTTTGCGCTGAGTATCGAGAAAGCCGTGCCGCTCGGCGGTTTCGCGATACTCCTCCAGCGCCATCATATTCACCGGACCCATAGCTTCCAGCCTGCCGCGCATCTCCCGATAGGACTGATCGCAAGCGGCAAGCTCATCTCCGCTCACGAGCGTAATCGTAGTATCGGCAAGTAGATCCGCGCGTTCGATGCTAAGTTCGTTCAAGCATGTTTCAGCCATGTGCATGGCATCCGCCTCGAGCTTAGCCACAGCGGCTTGCAACTCACCCCGGCGGTCGCGCGCTTTATCCAGAAGTTCACGGGCACTGTGCAGCAGTTCGTCTATCTCAGAGAGTCGCGCCCGGAGTTGGTCTCTCTCGAATTGCAGTAAGCCTTCCCGTGCCTGGCGGGCATTGCGCTCGGCTTCGCAATCCGCGACCTGCTGCTCAAGTTGAATGCTCTCTGCCTCGCGCTGCATCTTCTCGGCTGCCGCCGCTTCGATCTGCGATGCAAGCGCCTGCAAGCGCTGCTCTGTCTCAACGAGAATCGACTCGATGCGGCCGAGCACAGCGTTGGCGGAGCGATGCCGCTCCTCTAACGCCGCAACCCGCGCCACGCATAACGAACTGGCCTGCACTGCCTGTTCGCGCCTCTCCCGAAGGGCGGCAACCGATTCCTGTGCCGCTGCGATCCGCTGCTCCAGTGCCGCACCGGTTTTTTCCAACCCCGCGATTTCACTCTGGCGTGCGATGATCGTCGCCTCATGCTCCGCCCGTTCAGCCGAGAGCCGCTTCATTTCAGCTTGCGAAATACCGATGCGTTCGGCGACGCGGGACAACTCCGAATCCAGCTGCTGTAGCAGGTGCCGGGAGGTCAACGAAAGATGCTCGGCTTCCCGCTTTTCGCCCTCCAGTCGTTCCAGCAGGGAACTCAATTCTTTGATTTCTCTGCCCAGAGTCAGCACGCGCATCTCTCCGTCGCGCAATGCCCGCTCCAGTTCTTCCAGTTGGCGAAGAACTTCGCGCAACTCGCGTTTCATCGAAAGCGGTCCCTCGGCGCGTTGCTTGCCGCCGGTCACGGTCACGTTGTGAAAGCACTCTCCCGATTGGGAGAGAAAAAACGCGTCAGGATTTTCGAGCGCCAGCCCGCGTGCCGTATCCGATCCTGGAACAATATAGCCGTCGCGAAGCTTCGGCAGAATCACTTCCAAAGATTTTCCGAAGCCGTTCAGAACACGAATCGTGTGTTTCAAAGGAACGATAGACGCCGTGGGCGGCGCGCAATGCGCCGCTTCATCAAGGATGAACGAGAACTTGGCCTGAGAATCCTCGGGATGAACCAAAAAAGTCGCCCGGCCATCGACGTCGCTGCGCAACAATCGCAACCCTTCATCCGCGGCATCCCAGGACTTCACGACAATGTAATTGAGTTCGTCGCGCAAAAAATCTTCCACCACGCGCTCATAGCGGGGCTCGACTTCGAGAAAATCCGCCAGGACTCCCACCGGCGCAAGACCGCTCTGCATGACTCCCGACTGGAACAGCCGCCGCACCGACTCAGTGGAATACCCGTGCTCCGAAATAACGGCTTCCAGAGATCCCTTCTTACCCAGGGCGGTTGCAAACTCCGCGCGCAACGAGTCGAGCTGGCTCTTGGATTTAGCTTCTTCCAGCCGCTTGGCTTCCACCAAACGGCGCAGCTGGCCGATCTCTTCTGTGATTCCGACAACCCTCTGCGAAACGGTTTCAAACTCAAGGGTAATTTGGCCGCGCTGCCCCCCAAAGGCTTCCACCTGGAGGTTGGCATTCGCGATTTCCGCTTGCAGGCGTCGAGCTTCACGGTCCGCTCCCGCCAGCCGCTCTTCGGCCTGCGCAACCTGGTTTCGAACCCGCGAAATCGCTGAAACCGTATCGAACATGGCCACTCGCGACTCTTCCTGCTGCCGTTCGATTTCCGCAAGCACCGCAGTCGCCGAAGCCGCCTCTTGTTGAGACAACTCCAGTTCTTGCTGGGCCGCGGCAAAGTCCGCGGCTGCGGACTCCAACATCCGGCGGTTCGAATCGCGCTCCGCCTCCAGTGAACTCATGCGGGTTCGAGCCTGCGCCAATTCCACATCGGCCGCTGCGGAACGCGCCGCCAGTTCCGCGCAACGTTCGTCATTGTGGCGGCGCCGGGCCCGCGCCCGGTCAATCTCCATCGTCATTTGGCTTACGCGCTCGCGATTCTCGCGCAACTCGGTTTCAATCGCATATCCGCGTTCCGTGCTTTCGGCGTGTTCGCCCTCAAGTTGCTGCACTGTTTCTGTGCGATGCCGCATATCTTCTGCAAGAGCATTGAGCTGAGCATCCAGCTCTGTGCTCTCGCGCTCAATTGCGGCAAACTTGCTGGCCAACACCACGCGCAACTGTGCCCGCATCTCATCGCGCAATTTGGCATAACGTTCAGCCTTCGATGCCTGCCGCTTCAACGAGTTCATCTGTCGCGTGATCTCATCGAAAATGTCGTTGATTCGCGCCAGATTCAGCTTCGCATCCTCCAGGCGAGCCTGCGCAAGCCGCTTCTTGGTTTTAAACTTGGTGATTCCGGCCGCTTCCTCAAGAATGGCGCGCCGGTCCGTCGGGCGGCTGCTCAAAATCTGCCCAATGCGTCCTTGTTCGATCAGCGCATAGGTCTCGGGACCAAGCCCCGTTCCCATGAACAGATCCTGGATATCGCGCAACCGGCAAAGCTTTCCATTCAGCAAATATTCGCTGTCTCCGGAACGAAACAGCCGCCGCGTGACGACAATTTCCCCGGCATGAAATTGCTGCTGGCTAAATTTCCGGCGGCGAATCTTCAGCACGACCTGTGGCGCAGTGACTGTCGCCGAAGAAATCGCCGTGACTGTAGCCAGCGTCTGATTCGACAAAAGCTGGCTCGACGACGCAAACTCAGGTTCATCCTCAGGGAACGCAGCCGCGATCATCGTGATCTTCGAACGTGGAATCTCTATCTCTTCCGTCTTTCCAGGCTGCGCGTCTTCCACGGCCCGTTCGGTTTCCTCGGCAGCGCGGGCGCGTAGAGCCGCCTCATCCCAATCCTTGTCTGGCAGATCGCCGTCCGCAACAGGGGAGCCTGCTAGATTTCCCTCGCCAGACCCGCCCACACTCTTCAAAACTCCCGCCACGCTGGGCAACTCATCCTGAATATCGATCTCGGTCGGCGCATCCGCATCGGCGCCAGGATATTCTTCCGGATCAATCAACGTCAGCGACACTTCCGCCATGCCTGTGGGTTTGCGGTCGCGCGTTCCGGCGAAGATCACGTCTTCCATGCGCGATCCGCGCAGTGTCTTGGCCGACTGCTCGCCAAGCACCCATGAAATGGCGTCGGCAATATTCGACTTGCCACAGCCGTTCGGCCCGATGATGGCGGCGATTCCGTCCCCGTGGAACTTGAGGTCGGTGCGGTCGCAAAACGACTTGAAGCCCAGAATTTGTAGCCGCTTCAGTTTAAGCAACGTGAACTCCTTCGGAAAAACGCTGGCCAATCACTCGATGCCAGAATGAACCAGGGTGCCCCATTTTTCGTGTACTTTGCCAAAAGTGGGAACCACCGCCGCATGCAGCTTTACCCCACGGTAATGCGCTGTTTACCAACAGGCTTCCCTCGCACACGAAATTAAACTTCGTCAACCACGGCTGGACCATTCGCCCACCCCCGGCTGGATTGGGCAGGCACAAATTTAAGCAACTGTAACGGTGAAACAGGGGCGGGGTCAAGCAATATAACACCATATATTGTATGGCCTTACGTCCGAGCGCGTTGGGCTGCACACACATTGCAACACTTGGGCAGTTTAACAGGTGAGAGAAGGACGAGGCGGGGAGAATCGCGAGAGCAACATAAGGCTAAACCAAAAGCCGAATCGAGGCAATGACGATCTGGCTTCGCCGCCTCGATGTCGAATGGTGTCAAATGCAGTGAATCCCCCGCATTCTGCAGTCGGTGGTCTGGCACTCCAGAGAGTACGGAGAGACACTGCTCGCATGCTCACTAAAACGACGACCCTGCTGTTCATCACAATGGTCCTGTTATTCTCGGCCGCCTCTCAGCAGTACAACTCGGCGCCGGCTCAGGAATCGAAAACCAAGAGCGATGCGCCGATCAAGTTCCCGGAGAACTATCGCCAGTGGGTCTACCTGACCACCGGCTTCGACATGAGCTACAACCCTGCGATGTCGATGGACCACCACATGTTCGACAACGTGTTCGTGAATCCTGAGGCCTACAAAGCTTTCGTCGAGACCGGGACATGGCCCGATAAAACCGTCCTGGTACTGGAAGTTCGCGGCGGCAAGAGTAAAGGTTCGATCAATAAGCAAGGCAATTATCAGGACACAGAAGTCATGGGCCTCGAAATCCACATGAAGGACGAGGCGCGCTTTCCGGGGAAGTGGGCTTTCGTCGGCTTTGATGACAACAAGGTCGCGAAGGTCGTTCCAACCTCCGCCAGTTGCTACACATGCCACGAGGCTCACGCAGCGGTCGACACCACATTCGTGCAGTTCTATCCGACACTTCTGCCGATCGCCAAGAGCAAAGGCACCCTGTCTGCTTCGTACCAAAAAGACATTGTCGCCGCGCCTCAGAAGTAAGCGTCCGCCGTTTGGGAAATCAAAATGGACCATTGCTCGAGAATATTGAGGATTGACTTGATTCGGGTCGCAGAGATATAGTTCCGTTTCACTTGGGATCGCGGCCTCCCCAGGGCCACCGAATGGTCCCATCCAAGGATGGTTCTATGACTCGTCCCGCTTCGCCCAGCAAGAATCTTTCGCGGAAACCTATCACTCTCAACACAAACCTGAACAAGGCACTTATTTCTTATGTAGCGGCGGCTTGCGCCGCCGGTGGAGCGATTCTGGCGGAGGCCATTCCGGCCGAAGGCGAAATCATTTATACGCCAACCAACACCCCGATTCTGGTCGGTTCCCCTGTCTCACTGGACCTGAATCACGATGGCGTGATCGATTTTGTCCTCAGCAATAACTTCAACGCCTTTGATCGACATCCGAGCTGTTCGCCATGTACGTTCGGCCAGCATGGGTCCCTTAAGGCTAGCCCGCAGCAAGCGGGAAATGCAATCTGGGGCGTTTCCAGCAGCGTCTATCCGCTTGGGTCTCACGCGCAACGGCGGAAGCGGCAGCAAAAGAAGCCGAATACCGTGCAAGAAGCCGCCGCGGCAGTGCCCTGGGGAGTAGTGGTCGGTAAGGGTCCTGGAAGGTCGTTTCAATCGCAGGCCTTACCCATGGATTCTTCGAATTCCATCTCTTACTTCGGCGGCGGCGGAACGATCAATTCTTTTGGGGCATGGGGGAAAGGCCGCAGGTCGACCGGCCCCTATTTGGGCTTCAAGTTCTTGATCAACGGCGAGATTCACTATGGGTGGGCCCGCGTAAATGTGCATGCGAATTTCCTCCATCTTTCTGCGACCTTGACCGGTTATGCCTACGAGAGCGTCGCGAACCGCCCGATACTGACGGGCTTTACGCATGGGGGCGTCGAGGCAAGTAGCGACGTTTCGCAGCAGACCCAGCCTCCAGTGGCAGGTAGTCTAGGACAACTGGCAGCTGGCGCCAGTGCGTCAGGCCAGAAGCCGGCGTCGCAGCCCATCCACTGATTCGGCGGCGCTGGTGGTCCGTCCAAGCCATTCTTGTTGTTAATGTTTTATAGCTTGATCGGGCAACCGATAACGAAAACACGCACGACGCTTTGAGCCCAGGAGACTCTTATGAAAGCCAGATTTCCTTCCTATATCTGCGGCGCAGCCACATTGGTTTTGCTCGGTTTGACAATTTCACCCGGCGTTTTGGCGGCAGCGGTGAAAGAAACTCGTATCCACGTGTTTAACGCAGGTGTGGATCCAAACGGTTTGGTCGCCGACAGCGCAGGAAACCTTTATGGGACGACCGGTTCGGATGGGTTCTATCGCGCCGGCACAGTGTTTCAGGTGCGTCCAACTCCCTACGGCGTATGGACCGAAAGTACGATTTATTCTTTTACGGGAGGCAGCGACGGTAACGCTCCAGAAGCTGTATTGACCCTGGACGCGCAGGGAAATCTTTACGGCACAACGCAACTCGGCGGGAGTGGATCCTGCAACTGCGGCACGGTATTCGAATTAAGCCGGTCGGCCAGCGGAGTATGGAAGGAAACCACGCTTTACACTTTCGCCGGAGGTGCCGATGGATCAAATCCGCGCGATACAAAGCTTATTTTTGACGCTACCGGCAACCTCTACGGTGTCACCGAGTTTGGCGGCACCGCCCGCGGCGGCACGGTATTTGAGTTGAGCCCGCAGGCGGGCGGTGGCTGGACCGAATCCGTTTTATATGCCTTTGCCGGCGGCGCATCCGATGGAGCGAATCCCTTCGGCGGCGTGGTGTTTGATACCGCAGGTAACCTGTACGGCGCTGCTTACACTGGCGGGTCGTCGAACTGTGGTGGCGGCGGATGTGGAGGCGTGTTTGAGTTGTCACCCCAGGCCGGCGGCGGGTGGCGGGAACAAATGATCTACTTCTTTCAAAATGGCGACGATGGGTCCACGCCCGACTCATTGCTCATCATCGATCCCGCCGGCAATCTTTACGGCATGACCCAATTTGGCGGAAGCGTAAGTTGCGGCACCGTGTTCAAGTTGTCGCCGGGAACTGGAGGCGCGTGGAGCAAACAGACTCTCTATCAATTCACCGGTACTCCTCCAGACGGCTGTGCGCCGTTTCTAAATATGGTCCGCGATCGCGCCGGAAACCTTTATGGGGTCGCGGAAGCCGGAGGAGCAAACGGTGACGGAGCGATATTCCAGATTACTCCGGCCGGGACTGAGCAAACGTTTTTTAGCTTTTCGGGCGGCAATAATGGCTCCGGTCCCAGAAGCCTGATTATGGGTCCGGCGGGACGAGCGTTCTATGGCGTAACTTTTGGGCTTGGCATTCCGGGTAGCGGGGTCATATTCAAGATCTCAAAGTGACCGGCGCAGCGTTGTTTTCGACGAAGCCTGCCCTGCCGGATCGACCACCCTTGCGTTTTGTGCAAGGGTGGATTCCCGAATGCGGACACCACAGGGTTTTGTTGTTGAGCTCTCCATCCCTTTGCGTCGGACTTCGAATGCAGTGAATAATCAGAAGTAAGCCGCCCGATCGAGTCAGTCCTCAGCCGGGACCGAATGATGTTCGTGCGTGATCGTCCATTGACCACCAATTTTGCACAGACCGACCGTGAGGCGAAACTCCAGTGCTTGACGCTCACCGTTGGGTCCAGGTTCGGTACAGTGCATCGTCGCGACCACGAAGGCAACGTCGCTCCCCGCAGTGACAGTCATCGTAGCGATGTCGAAAACGATCGGATCACTGGAGCAGGAAAAAAACAAGTCCCAGGTCTTCTTGTAGGCTTCGATGCCCTTGGATTGGAACGGTGGGGGAACATCGAACATGACGATGTCCGAAGAATGATTTTTCAGGATCTCTTTAAGGTCTCTGCGACGCACTGCGCCCGCCCAGGACTCAACCATGTCGCGAATTGCCGCCTCGTCTTGTGAGCTACTCTGCCAATTACTCATCCCAAGTTCCTCCATAGATATCCCAAGAATGGTTTCAGTAATAATGATGTTGTCGCATTAAACTGAGAGTCGTAAGAAGCGCGCCGCGTTGCCGTAGAAGATGTCTCGCTTTTCCGATCGCGTCAAGAAGGAGGCCGAGTCGATTCCCTCGACAGCCATTCCGATTGCTTCTGGCCAGTACATCTGGTCGGACCCGAACATCACGCGTTTGCCAAAACCAGCTTGCATTAAGGCCCCAAGATACGCGTGCAACGCAGGTCGCGGTGAGATCCAGTCTAGAGCTGCAAGATCGGTATAGACCTGCGGGTATATGGACAGCAACGCCATCGTCTCCTCAAGGTACGGCCACCCCCCATGCATAACGTTGATACGGAGCTTCGGGTGTCGGTTGAGGGCCTCCTCGAGCAGCGCGGGATTCCCGAGACTCGCGCGGAAGCCATGACAGCAGGGATCGTATGAAATGCCTGGAGGACCCATTCCCGTATGAACGGCCACCGGGATGTCGAACTCCTCGGCGAGGGCAAGGTAGGGATCGTATTTCGGGTCGCTGAGAGTGAGACCGGCGTACTGTGCCGTCACCTCGCCCAGCACGCGCAATCGGCCTTCTTCAAAGGCCTTGCGCAGCACTTCGATTTGGGGCAGCGGTGTATCTGCCGAACCTCGAACGCCGGCACCTGCGATGATGCGATCGGGTGCTGTTTCGCGCCAGTGCTCGGCGGCCGCGAGGCGATCCCCATCCCCGCCGCTTACGACGCCCTTCACGATGTTGAGGCGCTTCATCTCAGCGAGACATGCTTGCAGGTGTGCCTCCCCGTTCTTCACCTCAGTGGGCTTGCCGGTGGCAGGGTTGATCATCGCGGCCAGGGCCATGTCCGCCGGGTAGGCGTGCATGTGGACGTCGATGATGGGCTCGCGCCCTTCGCCAGGGATAGAAGCGCCGGTCGGCGTATGTTTCTCCGTCGCTGACGTGTCTTGATGCCTTCTGGCAAGAGCATGGCAAGTTGCGATCCCGCATCCGGCCAGCATCGCTTGGAGGAAGTTTCGGCGCCGCATCAATGCAATGTACGACTGAGCGGTGAGGTCCGTCTGTTCTATACTGCGCTTTGTCGCGATGACGTATTCCGTGGAATCTAGTCTAACTAACAACGCTCGGAGAACTGAGCGCTCTGCGGTCGGGCGCGCCGTGCAGAGCGTTCAACCAGAAAAAGTAATATGTCGCAGATCTTCAGTTCTCACAGCTGGCATCGTGACGGGGCGCTGGCCTCGCGTCGGAGGGACCATAGCAGCGTCTTGCCGGAGGTCGTCCAGAGCTTCGAGGCCGGGCCCATGCATCTGATCAATGTATTGTGCCCTCCCGCCGTCGTTGAACCGCCCGTGCCTGAATATGCGGTGCACCTGGTGCTGCGTACACCGCCGCTGCTCCAGGCCGGGTTCAATCGCCCCCTGCGCTGGCTGGTTATGTCGCCTGGAGTGATACTCGTGTCGCCGCCGGATACGGGCTGCGATTACATGGCCGACGCCCCGTCCCACGTACTCACAATCATGATCCCAAAGGCGTGCGTCGAAGACTTCACGCAAGATTCCCGCGCCCGCATCGAAGTCCGGCAGGAAGAAACCTTCCGCGACCCGCGGCTCATGCGCCAGATCATATGTCTCTGGCACGATCTGACAGGTGACGCACCGGCGAGTCGGACGTTCGCGGACCAGGTGATGCGCGAGATCCTGTGCACGCTCGCGTGGCGGACCGGCGCGCACATCCCCGCACGCCACGCCCGTGAACGCCTTGCAACTCACACAGTTCGCCGCCTGCGCGATTACGTGGAGAGCAGTCTTGCAGAAGACTTGGATGTGACGATGATGGCGAACGTCGCTGGGGTGAGTCCTGCGCATTTCGCGCGCGCATTCGCAGCGACGATTGGGATGACGCCATACCACTATGTGATGAGCCGTCGCCTGGCGCGCGCCCACGAAATGCTGGAGCGCACCGATAGCTCGGCACTTGACATCGCGCTCGCCGTAGGCTTCAAGACGGCGAGCCACTTCACAGCCCGATTCCACCGTGAATTCGGCGTGACGCCGAGTGAAATCCGCCGGAATCCCAGCCTTGCAACGTGCGCAAGGGTGGGCCAAGCGCCAGCTTGTCGGATCCCAACCGCGCGAAGCAAGGGCAACGTTTATTTATCGGCGTTTTAGAATGTCGTCCACAGAAAGTTCGACATCACGCAGGATCGAACGCAGCAGCCCAGGTCCGAGTGATTCGCCCGAATGTACGGGAACGGTCGTTGTTCGCCCGTCCAAATGACGCAGGAAAAAATGACTGCCACGACTGCGAACTACGTCGAAGCCGAGACTCTTAAGATGCGGATAAGCTCCTTGCCCTGAGACGGGGAAGGCGGGTCATACAGAAATTTGCTGAATGCCCACGAGCTCCAGCGGAGTTTCTCTCTCGCGATTATCTTCCAAGCATAACTCCACGACCTCATGTACGCGCCTCATAAGCGTGTCGAGATTCTTGGCCTGAGTATGGCATCCCCGCAATGCGGGAACCGTGGCGACATAGTAGCCTCGCTCGTCCCGCTCAATGAGCACCGTGAACTTACGTAGCGATTTCACACCAGAATTCTAGCACGGGAAGAATGTCGAGCTGTGTAATCGCGACGTGTGGGCAGCCCATTTCGTGGTGGTGCAGGCAGATTCCAAAGTGATGTGTGGGCCAGCCCCCTTTTCTTTGTTCGCTGCATGGCGTAGATAGAATGTACCCCAAAAATACCTGCGGGAGGGAGCTGAGGAAAAAGTGAAGGGAGAGGAAGTTCGCCCGAAGGGTGGCGGAACCGCACATCTGTCCCGGATTTCCGGCACCGCAAATCCGGGACAGATGGAAGTGATAGTTGGTGGAGCTTAGGTTCCAAGATTTAAGGAATCACTTTGAAAAATGTTCCCCCACCGTATGTGCCGCCATAAAATGTAACGCCGTACAGGTTACCTTTCGGATCGATCGTCAAACTACTAGCGGGGCCGGCGCCATCGCTTCCAGCAAAATTATGCAGGACAGTTTCCGTCCAAGTATTCTCACTCTCGGAAAGCTGGAAAACGACACCACAGCCATTGCCGCATCCTGGTGCCGCTCCTCCCGTATACGTCGTTCCATCAAGGTTGCCGTTCTTGTCGAATAGCAGACCGCCGACAGGAAGAGCGCCGTCCATGTCGTTGAACAAATATATCGCTGTGTGGGCCCAAGTGCCGCCGGCAGCAGACGGAGGTGAAAGTTTAAAAATCGTGCCGGCCGCACCCGTAGCAAAACCCGACGTGCCATAGAGATTGCCGGACTTATCGAAGACGAGCGGCGCGTAAGATCCTGAGCCATCGTTGCTTGTAAACGTGTACAGGATGGTTTCTGTCCAGTTTCCACCGCCGACAACCTGGGGAGACAGCTCAAAGACAACCCCATGTTCGAGGCTCCCGACATCGTCGTGCCGTAGAAATTCCCCTGCTAAATGGCGGGTACCGATCTAATTTGGCGTTCTAAAACAAATCGCGTATCCGCCGCACAAGTTTATTTACGATGCGGACGGGAAGGATAAATAAGAGCACCCCGATGATTCCCAAAATCACCTTCCCAACGGTCTTGAGGGTTTCTAGTTCCATGACAGCAAATCCCGCATTGTCCAGATCGTTCCCGTGAGACCAGCAGCCATTGCGGGTGTCATTCTGACTGTCGAGTTGATTCTGACGAAGTTATACCACGCAACCCAAAGCGCGAAGCAAGCCTTGTGATTTGCCAACTTCTTGCTGAGGGCATTCGTCCGGCGTGCGTAGCGGCGAAGGTGCATCCGTACTGATAAATTGAGCCTTTCCACATGGGAAGTGCTCACAAAGCGCGGCTCCGGTCGTCCGCATCGGACTTTTGGGATCGTGCCCGTAACTCGGGACGTGGCACTAAACCAGTCGTGAGGGCCTAGAATATCCGGCGTGCTGCTCGACCAACTATCAGTATCAATACTGCCCCAATAACACCAGCCCGCAGGGCCAGATCTTTTATCAGAACATCACCCTCGCAAACATTCCACCCGTTTTTAACGTGTATGCCGTCGACGGGTGCGTCAACCCGGAAGGTGCACCACAGGGAACCGTGGCTGGCTAACGGTCTCTCCGGGCAGAAGGCGATCCAGCAGGATATGGCTGGGCTGCCAAATCAGCAGCCCGGAGCCTGCACCCACCGTATGCGCTAACCGACGAATGATCGAAAGAATGGCGCCCAACCAAAAGGGCGCCGCTCTTTTTCTCCGGTTGAGCGTTAATCTAATCTCCCGTGCCCGTCAGCTTTACCGGGACGGGGCTGACCCTGTTATTGGGGTTTATATACAGCGCCGCAGACTGATTACCAGTCTTTGCGGGGTGGAACGTCACCCTCACCCTGCAACTGCCGCCCGGCGGAATGGAGCGACCGGCGCAGTTGTTAATCTCCGAAAAGGCATCGGAGCCTCCGATGCTGATGCTGCTGCTGCTGTAAGTGACGGACGCATTGCCATTGTTCGTTGCAGTAACTACCTGCGGCGCGCTCTTGGTGCCGACCTTCTGCTTGCCGAAGTCCAGGCTGGTCGGGGAAACCTTGATGATGGTCCCCCTGCCTGAAACTTCGACCACCTGCGGTTTCGACGACGCGCTGTCGACGATCATGACTAACCCCGCATGTGGGCCCGCCGACCTCGGCTGAAACACCACGTTGATTGCACAGCTCGTTCCGGCGCCAAGGCTGCCGCCACACGTTGTCCCCTTGCCCAGATGGAATTGGCCGGAAACCTTGACTGACGAAATGGATATAGCGTGGGCGCTGGTATTGCTAAGCGTAACCGCCGACGCAGCGCTGCTCGTACGAACGAGCTGAACAGGGAAGACAACTGGCGTCGCCGGCGAAAAGTCGACCACGCCTGTATTGAGCATCGTGGTGACTCCGGACGGATTCCCTAACAGCACCAGGTCGGGCTTGTGATCGCCATTAAAATCCCCGATCACCGGCCCGCCAGGCGTCAGCGTAGAAACGAACTGCGGCGACCGGAACGTGCCGTCGCCGTTGCCCAAGAACTCATCGAGGCCAGCCGGAATGCCGTCCATGGCCACGATGTCGATTTTGCCATCGCCATTAAGGTCTTGCACCCCCACATTGCCATTCTCCCCCGTGGTCGCGTAAAACACTGCTGGCTGGAAGGTGCCGTCACCGTCACCCAGAAGAACCGTGACACCGTTGCCGAGATATCCCCCGATGACCAGATCAAGGTTTCCGTCACCATTAAAATCCGCCGCCGCCACCGATCCCGGAATTTTAGTGAGTGGATACGTTAGGGCGGGCTGAAGTGTGCCATCGCCGTTGCCCAGCAATATCCATAAATCCTGGTTTCCCCCGAAGTACCCAACCGCTGCGACATCGAGTCGGTGGTCATCGTTAAAATCTCCAACGACCAACTGGTGTGCCCCGACAGTTGAGTTGTTATCAATCGGGGCCTGGAAGGTTCCATCGCCGTTACCCAGTAGAACGCTGATATAGGGGTTGTTGACTACGGCGATATCCAACTTATGATCACCGTTAAAATCGCCGACCGCTATGAAAGTACCGGCCCCGGTAGTGGGGGAACTCTTAGGCGGCTGGAATGTTCCATCGCCGTTGCCCAGGTACACGCTGACAGTTTTGCTGTCGGGGACGACCACCAGGTCTAAGTTGCCGTCGTTATTGAAATCCCCGACGGCGATGGAATTCAACGGCCCGGTATAGTTGGTGGGAGCCTGAAATGTTCCGTCCCCGTTGCCTAGGAACACGGAAAGATAGGTTCCGGCAACCGCGACATCCAGCTTGCCGTCGTGATTGAAGTCGCCAGCAGCAGCCGAGAGCCCTACACTCGGCAAAGCGCTCGTCGCGCGCGTTTCAAACTGCGCCCATGCTGGCGCGGGTTTGCCGGCAAAACAAAGCAATGCAAGCGCAAAATAGACAATGCGATGGAAGCGAACTGGGAAACGGCGGGTCATAGCGAACCTCGCTACAGGTATATCAGGGAAGGGGACTACTTTCAGTGGCACAGTTTACCACGGTTTTTCTCTCATTGTGACATCTAACCTTGCCTTCCACAGCCCCGGCAGCCGATCATTCTCTAGGCGCGAGCAGAGCCTGTAGCGGGCCGGCAAAACTCTGTCGCGCAACCCCATTGTTCTCTAGATTTTGATATCTAAGTTCTTTAGGCCTTCGGATCTGGCGGGAATTTCCCGCTAGGATGTTGATTCCAAGAGATCGAGGGGTGGGGGGGGAGGGTACTAGGTTGTAAATAGCTAACTACGAAACGATGAGAGGGACGGGCCAGTCGCCCGCCCCACCCAAAGAAATGCCGATCGCTATTTCGCTCCCAGCTTCTCAAAGAACAAGCAAATGGTCTCGATGCCGTGATGGAAGTTCGGAATGTGAAATTTCTCGTTCGGCGCATGCAGATTATCGTCGGGCAGCCCGAAGCCCATCATCACGCTGGGAATCTTCAGCGCTTCCTGAAAGTCATTGACAATCGGAATCGATCCGCCGCTGCGGTTGAAGACCGTTTCTTTCTTAAACGTATCGTGCAGCGCCTCAGTCGCGGCTTTGATGTAAGGATTGTTCGTATCGACCACCGACGCCGGGCCCTTGCTGTGTACTTTAACTTTCGTCTCGATCCCTTTCGGCGTCAGCTTTTTTACGAAGTTGGTATAGCGCTTCAAAATATCGTTGGGATCTTGATTCGGAACCAGCCGCATCGAAACCTTCGCCGCAGCCTTCGCTGGAATCACCGTCTTCGCCCCGGGCGCGACGAACCCTCCGGGCATGCCATGTACCTCAAGCGTCGGCCGCGCCCACGTGCGATAAAGAACGGAGTAACCCGGCTCTCCCGTAAGCACCTTCGATCCAACTTCCGTTTTACGATAATGCTCTTCATTGAACGGAAGCCGCTTCCACGCTTTCAGCTCATCTTTGCTCGGCGCCTTCACGTTCTTGTAGAAGCCCGGAATCAGCACGTGCCCCTTCGAGTCCTTCAGCTTGCTGATGATTTCGATGAGCGCAAAGAATGGATTCGGAGCCGCCCCCCCGTACACGCCGGAGTGCAGATCAATCATCGCTCCGACCGCCTCGATCTCCGTATAGATCAACCCGCGCAGCCCTACACATAGCGTCGGAAGGTTCGGACCGAAAAGCTCGGTATCGCAGACCAGCGCGAAATCGGCCTTCAACTTCGCCTTCTGCTTTCGCACATATTCGGCAATCGACTCTCCGCCAACTTCCTCTTCGCCTTCAAAAATAACTTTCACATTGATGGGCAGCTTGCCATTGCCGGCCTTCATCAACGATTCCAGCGCCTTCACTTCCATCCAAAGCTGGCCTTTGTCGTCGACCGCGCCGCGAGCATAAATATTGTTGTTGCGCTCCGTCGGCTCGAACGGCGGAGTCTTCCATTCGTCCAGCGGGTCGGGTGGCTGCACGTCATAGTGCGCATAGCACAGCACCGTTGGCTTCCCGGGCGCATGCAACCAATCGGCATAAAGCAGCGGATGGCCCTTCGTCGGAATCACTTCAACATTCTCCATACCGATGCGGCGCAGATCGTTAGCCACGAACTCGGCTGCCCTTTGCACGTCGGATTTGTGTTCAACCGCCGTACTGACGCTGGGAATACGGAGAAGATCTTTCAGTTCATCAAGAAAACGCTGCTGATGATTGCGGGCAAAATCAACTGCGGGGGATGCCATGGATTAATCCTTCCTTGAATACATAAGCGGTACCGCCGAGGCGTGCGCCGTGAAAACGCTACAGTATATCGAAGAAACCGCCCAAAAGCTTCGCTGTCCTGAGCGTCTGCTAAGCGTTCAAGCCAAAAAACGTTCGGGTGAAAACGCACTGAGATCGTAATCGCACCTCTTGCCTTCGATCACTTGCGCCATGATGCTGGCCGTAATCGGCGCAAGCAATATGCCGTCGCGGAAGTGTCCGGTCGCAACATAGTAGCCCGGCGTTCGAGTAGCACCGAGGATCGGCAGCGCATCAGGCGTTCCGGGGCGCAGTCCCGCCCAGGCTTCCAGAATCTTCGCCTCGCGAAGCTTGGGCACCAGAGCAATGGCCTCCGCCTGCAACCGCTGAATCGTCTCACGATCGGTGCGCTTATCGAATCCCGCTTCCTCAACCGTCGCGCCCACAAGCAGGCGCCCGTCGCTTCGTGGGATGAGATAGACGCTTGGCGCGCGGATGACATGCTTCACCAACGTGCGTGACGGCATGATCAGGCACAGCATTTGCCCCTTGACCGGCCGCGTAGGCAAGGGCTGCGGGCCAAGCTGTCCCGCCCACGCCCCCGCGCAATTCACTACCTTCGGCGCGAGAAAGAATGTCTTGCTGGTTGTGACGCCGGAGGCGGCGCCATCCGAAATGTTCACTGCAGTCACCTCGTCGCCGGAAGAAAAGTCGACTCCACGACTCTTTGCCGTCTTGATGACAGCCGCAGTGAGCGCTCGCGGGTCGACGCTTCGCTCCTTCAAAAGAAACACAGGACAATCGCACTCGGATAGAGAAGGTTCGAATTCGGAAAGTTGCACCGGATCGATCCTGGAAGCCTGCAACGCCGGATGAGCGGCATGTTCTGCCGACGGAAGAAGGATCGTACCCTGATCCCTCAGATCGACCTTCAGACCCGACTCAGCCTCGAGTTCCTGTACAAACTCCGGATAGATCCGCGCGCTCGCAGTCGCCAGCTCTTGCACAGCTGGAGCTGTTTCCACTGCGCAATCCACCAGCATGCCGCCGGCGGCATGCGACGACTCACGCCCCGGTTCACCACGTTCCACCACCAAAATGCTCGCACCGCTCTTGCGCAGCTCAATCGACAGCGAGAGTCCAACGATGCCGCCACCAGCAATGATTACGTCCCAGCTCTTCACCCTCCGCATTGTAAAGGAGTGACCTTCGTAACTGGCCGCGCTCCTTACTTGTTATACGTCCTTCACCTTTCCCAACCTATAATCCGGTCAAACACTAGGAAATCGTTGTGCTGCCTCGGCGTCGCTGAGGCACGTGAAGGCGAGCCTTTAGGAAAACTATGTCGAGTTCTACCCCAGACCGGACCAAGCCCTCATCAGTCAGTTGGCTGTACGGCCCATGGCTCGATCTCGTGGTGGGATGTGGCGCGTGGTCGGCTCCGCTCTTGCTGCTTTCCTATTTTTCTTTCGCCTCCAGCACGCGCGCCTGGTCGATTGCTTTTTACGCTCTGGCGCTCGTCTTCAACTATCCGCATTACATGGCCACAATTTATCGCGCCTACCACCGTGCCGAAGATTTCCACAAATATCGAATCTTCACCGTCCATACGACGGCAGTACTTCTTCTGACCGCACTGGTTTCGCACTTCTGGCTGGGACTGCTTCCCTGGATTTTCACTCTTTATCTCACGTGGAGTCCGTGGCATTACAGCGGCCAAAATTACGGCCTGTTTATGATGTTTGCCCGCCGCGCCGGCGCGAAAGTCAGCCGGCCGGAACGCAACGCACTCTACGGCGCATTTATCGCCTCATATCTTGTTCTGTTTGTCGGCTTCCACACGGGCGCTTCCTCCGACCCGCTCTTCCTGTCACTGGGAATCCCCGCGAATATGGCAAGGTATGGTCAAATCGCGCTTATCGTAGCTTTCTTGGGCCTATCAATTTTCGGCTTTTCACGACTGCTGGAAGATGCCGGTTGGCGAAAACTCCTGCCGTGTATCACGCTCTTCTCGTCGCAGTTTCTCTGGTTCCTGCTGCCGGCAGCGGTTGCGTTGATTCGGGGATTCGAGATTCCTCAGAGCCGCTACAGCTCCGGCGTGCTTGCCGTCATGCACTCGGCGCAGTATCTCTGGATCACCAGCTACTACGCCCGTCGTGAGGCGAAGCAGGAATCAGACAGGAACTGGCGTCCCGCGGCCTATTTCGCCGTGCTGGTCACGGGCGGAATTTTCCTGTTCGTCCCCGGACCTTGGCTGGCCAGCCGGGTTTTCCATCACGATTTCACGGCCAGCTTTCTCATTTTCGCCGCGATCGTGAACCTTCATCATTTCATTCTGGATGGCGCCATCTGGAAGCTTCGCGACGGCCGTGTCGCCGCCTTGCTGCTCAATTCAAGAGATCGCTTCACGAACGCGGCAACGCAGGCGCAAGGCAGCTTGTCCGCGACATGGTCCTGGATCTCGGGGAACTCGACCAGCGCTCATGCCCTGCGAATTTCGGCGGCCGTTCTGCTTCTTCTTTGGGGAGGTATCGACCAGGCGAGATACTATTTCGCCGTCCACTCGGAGAATGTCCGCGATCTGCAACGAGCCGCAAGCCTCGATTCATTCGATAGCGCTTTGCAAAGTCGTCTAGGCCATCGGGAACTAGAGGATGGCCATCCCGATCAAGCCGAGTCGGCGTGGAAAAAAGCGATGCAATCCAATCCAGCCGACCCCGCACCGCGCCAGGCGCTGCTCCGGTTCCTGGTCGAGAATAAGCGCTTTGACGAAGCCTACACACTGTCGGAATCGTCCCTGGTTTATTTCCCGCGGGACGCAAATCTATGGATGAACCGGGGCATTCTCGCCCTGCAGCGGGGCTCCTTCGATCAGGCAATCGAAAGCTGGAACAAAGCCCTTGCTATCGATCCTGGCCAGATGCTCGCGCACATGTATCTGGCAAGTGCACTCGATCACCAAGGCAAGGCGCAGCCCGCAGCCGCTCATTACAAGATATTTCTAAGCTCCATCGCGCAGCAATCGCCGGCAAAGCGTCCGCCGCCCGAGAAAGTCATCGCGATCGTGCTGCGCATGGCCGATTGCCAGCAGCGCAGCTCTCAGACAACCGCAGCGATTCAGTCTTATCAACTCGCGGCCAAACTCGCCTCGCAGACACGACAAACAAAGCTGGAGAGCATCGCCACCGTGAATGAAGCGGCGATTCAAGCTGACGCCGGCAAATTAGACCAGGCTCTTCAGCTTTACCAGCACGCGCTCCGATTGGACGACTCGATTGGCGACCAGACTTCGACGGCTGAAGACTGGTTCGCTTACGGTCGCTTTCTCGACAATGCAGGTTTTCCCGCCCGCTTAGCCTATGCCTGTTTGGTGAAATCCACGACTCTTAATAATTTTCTTCCAGACGCCGCACAGCGCCAGCTGCTCACACAGGCTCGCAGCCAAACCGAAAAGCGGCTGGGGGCAACGGCAGTTGCCATCCGCCGCGATCCAGAGCCTGTGCTGTCTGAGGCTCTGGCATTTCACCGTTAACGGAATCTGAAATCGCATACCCTGGAGGAAATCAGAAGCTCCAGGCAGTGAATTAGCGCCATTCTGCATCTCATGATGTTGACACTGTTGCTGTTCTGCTAAACAATTAAGCAATCCAAATGTTCAGACTGATTCACCGGGAGGAAGAATGCCGGACGAAGAAGAACACATCCATGTTGAGCAGCAGTCCAGCGCGGGAAAATGGATTCTGGTTTTCCTGGCGGTTGTTTTTGTAGCGGGGGTGGTCTATGCGCACGTAACGACTCAGCAGCGCGTCGATACACTCACCAAGGGTCTGAGTGAGAGCAAAGCGCAGGTGGAAGAACTGCAAAAGCGCATGCAATCTGCCGAGGCTGAGGAAGAGACCCTGGGCCAAAAACTCGGCATGACGAAAAAGGAATTAGCGCAGCGTTCCGCCCAACTGCAGGCTCAACAAAAAGAATCTGAACTACGCATCGAGAAGGAGCAGAAGGAGCAGATCGGCCAGGTCAGCGGGGAAGTCGCTGGAGTGAAAACCGATGTCGGCGGCGTTAAAACTGACGTAGCTTCCACCCGGGCTGATCTCGAAGCCACCAAGGCCAAGCTGCAGAGTGCGGTTGGCGACCTCGGCGTTCAAAGCGGATTAATTGCCAACACTCGCGGCGATCTTGAAATTCTGAAGCACAAGGGAGACCGCAACTACTACGAATTTACTTTGCTCAAGGGCGCCAAGCCTCAGCCGGTAGCGACGGTGAGCCTTCAATTAAAGAAAGCCGACGCCAAGCGCGGCAAGTTCACCGTCAACGTAACTGCCGACGACAAAACCATCGAAAAGAAGGATCGTAACGTTTCCGAGCCGATCCAGTTCTATTCTGGCCGCGATCATCTTTTGTTCGAATTGGTAGTCTGGACCGTCGAAAAAAATAAAGCGACGGGATATCTGAGCACGCCCAAGAGCGCCCCCTCGCCGGTGACGGCCAATTGAAGCTTCTGTTGAGTGAGATTCGTCGATCGAGGTCCACTCGTTGAACGGGGTGCTTTTCCCCGCCGGTTGGCACACTCTGCTGCAAATCGCGCTGCGCACGGGCGTAATTTATCTCGTCGTGCTAATCGGCGTACGGCTTAGCGGCAAGCGCGAGGTCGGCCAGATGACTCCCTTCGACCTCACGTTGCTTCTGCTTCTTTCGAATTCCGTGCAGAACGCGATGACTGGGCCGGACACTTCGCTCATCGGCGGTATCGTTGCAGCCTGTACTCTATTACTGTTGAACTACGGCATTGGTACGCTCTCCGGCACAAACCGCGGATTCCGGCGCCTCGTGCAGGGTGAACCGAGTTTGCTTATTCACGATGGACAAGCCATCGAGTCTCACATGGCCCGCGAACACGTCAGCATGGACGAATTGGAACGTGCCTTGCGCGAGCACGGAATCGCCAACGTACACGATGTGGCGCTCGCTGTACTGGAAGTCGACGGCTCCATCAGTTGCATGAAGTACGATGAGATCAAACCCGACGCCAATACCCACCTGGTCCGTCGGAGATTCATCCAGAAAAAGTAGTGGCCACAAAAATCGGCCAGAGGAAGCACCAGCCGCTTACCTGCGGGGTATCTCGCGTCGTGTCCCGAAAAGTTCACGCAAATTCATTCTGTCGTCCTGAGTAAAGCGAAGAATCTATGCATTCTGTATGCAGCGTCTCTCGGCTCGCGCAGACTGATGTCGCGTATCCCAGAACAGCACACTAATCGATCGCCACAAATTTAACGCAAACGGGCTGTGAGATATCCAACACTTTACTAGTCGGAGTCAGACGCCCGGTGTGCGGATTGATGCGGAATACCACGAGATTGTCAGACTTCTCATTGGCGGCGAAGAGGAGGGAACCGCTCGGATCGAACTCAAAATTGCGGGGGCTCGCACCCTTCGTGGATACGTATTCGATGGGAGTGAGGGTCCCTTTATCTTTGTCGATGGCGAATACCGCGATGCTGTCATGTCCTCGATTCGACGCATAAAGAAACTTGCCCGAAGGATACACCTCAATTTCGGCCGCTTCGCTGTGTCCCGAATAGTCCTTGGGGAGGGAAGAGATCGCCTGCAGCAAGTGCAAATCTCCCACATTAGCATCGTAGCGAAAAACCGAAACTACGTTCTGCATTTCATTGATTACGTATGCGAATTGTCCATTGGGATGCAGAGCGAAATGCCTGGGGCCGGCTCCGGGTGTGGCTTTGGCGGTTTTCAAAGAGTTCCTAGGATCGTTCGGATCGGCAGCGAGTAGCGATCCCTTTGCGCTGTCGAAGCTGTAGACCTGTGTCTCATCCAGCCCGAGATCATCCACAATGGCAAAGCGGTTGTCCGGCGAAATATCGATCGAGTGCGCGTGCGGCGCCTCCTGACGCTCGGGATTCGTGCCGTGGCCCGTGTGCTGAACGACGGCGGATGCCTCGCCCAGACGGCCATCTTCAAGAACAGGAAATACCGCGACGCTTCCTCCGGCGTAGTTGGCCACAAGAACATACTTTCCCGTCCGGTCGACGGTAACGTAGCAGGGATCTCCTCCCCTTGAAGCAACTTGATTCAGCAAATTCAGTTTTCCCGTAGCGTGATCGATTGCGAATGCGCTGACCGCCCCGCTTTTCTCCCCCTTGTAATTCCTGACCTCGTTGACCGAATAAACGAAGCGGCGGTTTGGATGCACTGCAAGAAAGGACGGATTAATAGCCCTGGCCGCCAAGCCGATCGGCGCGAGCGCGCCGGTTGTGGAGTCAAAGCGATACGCATAAATCCCCTTACTTTCGCTGCCATTTTCGGTATAGGTGCCGACGTAGACAAAATACTTTCCTTTGTTTGCCGCGGCAGAAGAGACAGTCGAGAACGGGAGCAGCCAGAGTGCGGCTACGAGTATCGCGCGATGAGTGGAGGTTTTCATGAATTTGAAGTCTCTTTTGCTTCTGCCGGCTGATGCCGCAGTTAGCTTATCTGCTTAGCGTTACTGGCACTGGTTGGTCGTAAGGCTGAATGATCACACTTACAGACTTGCGCTGGTTGAAGGCATCGCGACTCACCGGGAAGCCGACCATTACGGTGCGCTTTACTTCCTGGCCGGGCTGCAATTTGTCCTCGAGGACAAGGGCCGGCTCCGCATTTGTCTTCAGCGCAGGAAAGGCCTGAAAGTAGCGATCGAAATCCACGGCCGAAACGGCCTCGCCGAGCGAGTCTCCGCTCGATGTCGCCAGCTTGCCCTGAATCGAGTGAATCCACATCGGCTTCTTTCCCGAATTGTGCAGAGTAAAAGTAAGTGCAACCAGCACCGAGTTTTGTCCGGGAAGATCGACGGCAACAACGTTGTCGAGCGATCCCGCGCCTTGCGGCTTGGCGCGCTGAAAAAATGAAAAAATACCCACGAGAAGAAGTATGCCCACCGTGGCGAATACAAGAATCTTCACCGGAGGCAGATTCCGCTTCGCTGTGCCGAATTCATCGGCGATGTTGATCGTCGGTCCCCGCTGGGCGTCCGCGGGCGCAGGAGGAGCGGCGGGCGGAAGCTGCGAATTGGGAATAGGGTCCGTCATCTCACTACTATAGATGCCTCTCGCGAGTTACGTCTTGCCCCGGAAGATGCTCGACGCGAAAACGGTCTGAAATCCACAGCGTGCGCTGGCAATTCGTTAATCCCACGCATGCTTCATCGCACTGGCGAATCGCTCTGCCGGCAAAGTATTCAAAACATCTTCTTTCGTCAGCCACGCGCGTCGCGCCTGCAGAACTCCGTAACGAATCTTTTCCAGATGCGAAGTGTGATGGGAGTCAGTGTTCATCACGATTTTTACGCCTCGCTGCTTCGCCTGCCGGAGATGCACGTCGTTCAGATCAAGCCGGTCCGGATAAGAATTCAACTCCATTGCCACTTTATGTTTCGCGGCCGCGGTCAGGATTGCGTCCATGTTGAATTGGTAGGCATCGCGCCGGAGCTGCAAGCGCCCCGTGGGATGTCCGATGATGGAAGTATTCGGATTCTCAATCGCTTTGAGCAGCCTCTCCGTCATCTTTGCCGGCTCCTGATTGAAAACTGAATGCACGCTGGCAATTATCACGTCCATCTGCGCCAGCACGTCATCGGAGAGATCAAGATCGCCATCCGCCAGAATGTCGACCTCGATTCCGGCGAAGATCGTGATTCCGTCAATCTTTGAGTTGGCTTCGCGGATTTTCTGAATGTGTGCGACTGCCCGTGCATCATCAAGCCCATTCGCGAAAGCCAGATTCTTGGAATGGTCGGTAATCGCCATGTATTTATACCCGAGGGCCATGGCCGCTTCGGCCATTTCCTCGATGGTATTGCGGCCATCGGTCTCGACCGTGTGCATGTGTACGTCACCCTGAATGTCCTCCAGGCTGACAAGGCTCGGCAGGGAATGCTTGTCGGCGGCGTCGATCTCGCCCAGATTCTCGCGCAATTCCGGAGGAATGTAGTCGAGCTTGAGCTTGCCGTAGATTTCTTCTTCAGTCTTGCCCGCGACCGGCTGCTCGGTCTTAAGATCGGCAAGGCTGTATTCATTGAGCGTGTACCCCATCTTCAGTGCGCGCTGCCGCAGCGCTACGTTGTGAGCCTTCGATCCCGTGAAATACTGCATGGCTGCGCCGAACGACTCGGGTGGAAGCAGCCGCACGTCCACTTGCATGCCGTTGCGCACCTGAAAGCTGATCTTGTTATCGCCCTGCGCAATAACGCTCATCAGCGGCGGATACTGGGCCACGTACTGCACTGCTTTCTGTCGCTCTTCCGCGCTGCAACAGGCGGCACCGGTCACAAGAATGTCGAGATCCCCAACCGTCTCCCGGCCGCGGCGCAGCGATCCCGCCGGGGTGATGCGCTCAAATCCCGGAAACGTCTCCAGATACTCAGTCAGCTTTTTTGCTTCCAGCTCCGCCGCGTCGATGAGAAATCTCCCCGAGATTCGGCGGTAGTCTTCGATCGCCTTCAGCAGCTTTTGTTCGTGCTTCTCGCCCATGCGGGGCAGTTCGCGGATCTTGCCCTCACGCGCGAGCTTCTCCACGCCATCGACATCGCAAATGTGATAAGCGCTCCAGATCAGCGCGATCGTCTTTGGTCCCAGCCCCTGAATCTTCAGCAACTGCAACATCGACGGGTGGTATTTCTTGAGCAGTTCCGCCTGAACGGCGAGCGTGCCGTCTTTGAAAAGCTCCTGCAGGTTGACCAGCATCCCCTTGCCAATACCGGGAATGGCCAGCACCTTCTTGGGCTCGGCGATGAGGTCCCTGATCTGTTCGTTATGATTCTCGATGGCTTGGGCTGCGTTGCGATAGGAGCGGATGCGGAAGGAATCGGCCGCGTCGATTTCCAGCAGATCCGCGGTCTCGTAAAGAATATTGGCGATCGCCTTGTTGTCCACGCAGTCCAGATTAAACAAGAATGCGGCGCGGGGCCAGCAGGACAGGGCTGGCAGGGAAGACAGTGCCTGCAAGAGTGCGGAAACAATATGGCTCATCTGACCAAGAGCTATGTCAGATCGCCATTTTGGCGCGCTTCAAAACAATACAACTCAGGCGCTTTTGGTGACGTTGGCAGCCTGCGGTCCCTTTTGGCCCTCAGTGATTTCAAACTCGACGGCGTCGCCCTCCTGCAGGCTTTTGTAGCCTTCGGAGCTAATCGCGCTGTAGTGTACAAAAACGTCGGCGCCGTCGGCTCGGCCAATAAATCCGTATCCTTTAGCGTTGTTGAACCACTTCACCGTTCCTTTCAAACGTTCCACGCGTAACCCCCGCTTTCCGCCCGCCTTCCGTGGGGGAGCGGCCCAGAAGACGTGCCCGCATAGGATGCATTTTGTAAGGATTGGGATGGAGTGTCAAGGCAGAAACGTATCGGAAATGGGATCCTTACCGCGACTATATCCCAACCCTTACGGGAATAATTTGATTTGGTTCGCTATTTGGTGATCCAGCCACAGCACAGACGAGATGGTCTTTGCGTCTCGAATGGTGCCGCGCAATACCATGCCGACAGCAGTATGTAGCGAAACCATCCGCAACTGAATCATCTCGTCGGCCTCCGGCTGAGCCGGTCCTGCCCGAAGGCGGCTCGCCAGAAAGACTGACATCGTCTCGGCGACGAAGCCAGGACTCGCATAGAAGTAGAGAATGCGTCGCCAATGGGCCGCCGTATATCCCGTTTCCTCTAGCAGTTCCCGTTTGGCCGCGGAAAGCGGCTTTTCACCGGCGTCGATCCGCCCCGCCGGGAGCTCCCACAAATAGTCCTGGGCGGCATGCCGGTACTGGCGCTCCAGCAATACCCGGGGCGAAGATCGCGAGTCCTCCACCGCCAGCACGACGACCGAGCCGGTGTGATGAACGATATCCCTGTAAGCCCGGACACCGCCAGGCTCCTGCACCTTGTCTCTCGTGATCCAGAACACCGGCCCGCGATACATTGTGCGCGAAGAAATTACTTTCGCCTTCGCATTCGAACCTTTTGACGTTGAACGAGCGCGCGACTTACCACCTTTCGCCTTCGAAGCTGCGGTATTAGCCATATACGAACAATATAAAACAGAGTTTTACGTAGTGTGGCGGACCTCGTCCGCGACTGTGTAGTGCCACGGGGAACGCGCGTTTTGGCAGCAATAGCCGTGGGCGCCAACAGCAATGCCGCGGCGCCTGCCCGAAGAGTGATTCTGCTATGCTGCGTGGCATGCGCGCAGAATCACGAGCGAAGCCGGGGATCGCCATCGTGGGGGCAGGGAATTTGGCCAGCGCCTTGGCTGCGGCTTTGCTCAAATCGGGATACCCGATCGATCAGGTTATTTCGCATGGGGATGGGGCATCCTTGCGCGCAGCGAAGAGGCTTGCCCGTGAGGTTCATGCGGTTGGCGTAACCGCAACCAAGGCGCAAATTGACGCTAGGGTTGTCTGGTTCTGTGTTCCTGACAGTGTGATCGCCGCCGCGGCTCAATCTCTATCACGCGCTACGACCTGGAGAGGGAAGGTTGCGTTTCATTCCAGCGGTGCGCTTACTAGCGACGAACTTGCGGTTTTGCGGGAGAAGGGAGCGTCTGTCGCCTCCGTACATCCCCTCACGACCTTTGTTCGCGATTCGCGCCCCACTTTGGCAGAGATTCCATTCGCAATCGAAGGAGACCTGAAAGCGGTGCGGGTGGCTCGCGCGATTGTTCGTGATCTATGCGCACGGCCCTACTCGATTCGCAAACGAGATAAGCAGCTCTATCATGCTTGGGGAATGTTCGTCTCGCCGCTGTTCACAGCCCTTTTGGCAATGAGCGAGAATATAGCGGTTGCCGCGAGCGTCTCGCGAAAGTCAGCACGAGAACGAATGCTGCCGATTCTCCGTCAGACCATCGACAACTATGCGCGCCTCGGCGCGCCCGGATCATTTAGCGGTCCGATTGCTCGAGGGGATGTGGCAACCGTAGAGAAACATCTCCGTGTCTTGAGAAAAATCCGGGAAGCGCGCGATATCTACGTCGCACTGGCGCGTGCGGCGCTACGCAACCTGCCAGCGAAGAACCGCGATGCCATGGCAAACATGCTGAAGTAGTCAGTTCTAAGGGTTGTCATGCTGAGCGAAGCAGTTGGTCGGCGAACCGGACGAACTACGAAGTCGAAGCATCCCTTTTTGTCAGCACATTGCATCGAGCTCCGCAAGGCGTTCGTAAAAGCCTTCATCGCCTGCCGGGCAACACCTACGCCCCGAACAAGTGGCCCATCTTCTCTTTCTTGGTCTTGAGATATTCTTCCGCGTGCGGGCTGGGGGTCACTTCGCACGGCACGCGCTCGACAACTTCAACGCCAGCGCGCTCCAGGGCCTCCACCTTTTCAGGGTTATTGGAAAGCAGTCGAACCTTGCTCACACCTAACGCCCGCAACATCTCCCCGGGCAGCGCAAAGTCGCGTTCGTCGGCCTTGAAGCCCAACCGCTCATTCGCCTCAACCGTGTCAAGGCCCTCGTCCTGCAATTGGTAAGCCTGCAGTTTGGCCATCAGACCGATTCCACGGCCTTCCTTTTGTTCGTAAATCAAGATTCCTGCGCCCAAGTCCCGAATCATTCCAAGCGCCATTTCCAATTGTTGGCGGCAGTCGCAGCGGAGCGAGTGGAAAACGTCTCCGGTCAGGCACTGCGAATGAACCCGCACCAAAGGAGGTGCGGACCGGATATCGCCCATGACCAGAGCGACCGCCTCCTCAATCCGGTGATTTCCATCGGAGCCGAATTCCGCGCGAAATCCGTGAAGCCGAAAATTCCCCCACCGGGTTGGAAAATCGGCGGATGCCACTAATTGAATCGATTTTGCACTCACATGATGATTATAGCGACTTCATTCCCTGCAGAACTTTGGTCCAGAATCCGGAACGGGGTTTCTGGATATGAAGCGGCAGGAAAGAAAAAGGGCCGTCGAAGATCTCGGCGGCCCCTATCAGTACCCTGAAAAGATCACCCTGGAAGGTTCACCCAGGAATCCTCACCCAGGCGCTAGATTATGTCTTTCACAGTCCTCGTAAACAGGGTTACAGAGTTGTTGCTCGCCTCGCCCACCGCATAAAGCAGGGTAGCGGCTTGAGAGGGCAGAACGACCGCGGTCGGAGGAACCAGCGTCGTAGTTCCTTCGTTGATCTGCACCGTATAGTTGCCCGCGGGCACATTGGCATTGAGTACTGCCCCCGGCTTCACCGTGTAGGTGAACGTCTTTGTCGTGGCCGTATTTTGCAGCAGCACGGTCACCGTGGAAGCATCGGCCGCTTGCGCGAATATGATGCGCCCCATGTTGGCCGGAACCGCGGCAAAATCGTTGGCGAAGGTCAGAATGGTTGGCGTTCCAGTCTGGCTGAGCGCAATCACCGCCGAGACGTCCACGTCAGAGGTCAACTTGATCGTGCTGTCAATAAAAGGTGTATTGCTGCACGGTGCCAGCGTATTGGCCACGCTGATTTTCACGTCGTACGTGCCAGGGCTAAACGTCAGCGGACCGTCGACGACTCCAAAGGCCAGCCCGTGCAGGAAGCAATCGTAGTCATTGAACAGCACATCCACCGGAAATGCCGGATCTGTGGTGGTCGTGAAATCCCGTCCCGGAATTCCCTGGACAAGATACAAAGATGCGTTATCGGATGCATACATGGCAGTGCTCAAAGCGGCGCAAAGCATGGCCAGTGCGAGTGAGAAGCGAAAGTGTTTCATCATAAGTTTTCTCCAAAGGAATGTGGGGGTGGCTATCGGCCAAATAGCCAGCATTCATGGTGATGAGCGCCGCTCATTAACTAGTGGCAAATGTCGCTGAGAGCTTTTTAACTCTCGGTGGTTTGAACCCAGCTATTTCTGAGAAGTTCTGAATTGGAGCAGAAGATTTAACACATCATTCATCAGACTGCGGGAACGGTCGAGATTAACCGCGCGCTTTGAAAGGGAAAATGGCGTCTTGCTTCGAAGCAATGGGAGATCCGTTTTGAGTCGCGGGTTGAAAGTGCCAACTCTCCAGCGCTGCAAGACACTTGTTGTCGATTTCTGAACCCAGACTTTGCAATACCGTCTTGCGAATGATTTCTCCGCGTTCGTCGATAGTGATTTCTATGACCACCCTGCCCTCGGATTCCGGCCGCTCCCAGGGATAAACAACCGGATCAGCGGTTGCGACCGGCAGAGCGGGACGAACCTCATCCCCGTAAACAGGTCCTCCGGGCAAACCTCCGTACAATAACCCTGCGACCGCGCCATGACCGAGACGCGAGAGCGTCGCCGTCCTCGAATTGTCCTGAGCCGAATACGGAGCGATTGGATTTCGCGAAGGCGGCAGCTTTGCCAGGGTCGACTTCCGATTCCAAATCAGTTTGTCGTGGGCCAATCGCTGGCGCCGGTATACTTCGCTCGCACTGTCCGATGAGCTGCTATCGCTGTCATCCGGCAAGCGCGACGTCCAGTACAACTGCGTTACAACTTTTCCATTGTGTCCGCGCGCAACGGCGGTTGGCAACAATAACCGCGGCTCGGGTGCGTGCAGCAGCCAGGCAAAAATCATTGCATGGACCGCCAGCGATGATGCCACGACCTTTCGCTGATTTCCTGAAACGCCGGACTGCAATCGGGTGAACATCCGGAAACTCCCATAGCCGACAGATACAAGGTTAGACGCGTCTGGGGGGCGTTCGTCAAGACTCTTCTAGTCATGTTTTTGCTGTGGTAAAGCTGCGGCCGCGCTTGGTGCGAAAGAACGAACACTGTTAAAATGACTGGGCAAAGCAATCTTCCCGCACGTGGGGCTATAGCTCAGTTGGGAGAGCGCGTCGTTCGCAACGACGAGGCCGTCGGTTCGAGCCCGACTAGCTCCACCAAATAAATCCGACAACAATCAGGCGTTTCGATGGCAGTCGGATCCTCATTGGACCATTAAACGTGTTGCGTTCGCGACTTGTGAAATTCGCCGAACATGGATCGCCTTCTCGCGCTTCCTGGTTTGAGCAGCGTCGTACGAAGCTTGCATCTGCATCCCGCAAGACGCTCGGGCAACATTGAAGGGACTCAGTAACTAGACTGGTTCCTATCGCCCGGATCGGCCGAACTTCCCTTGACGCGCGAGGTGAAGGGGACGTTCACTGAGAAGTTGAGGTCTGATCCGAAAGCGTGGAACGGGCACAGTGTTAACGAATCGCTGGTGCGGACGGTCCAAAGTTCATTTTCGAATCAGCGCGGCATCGAGAAGGTAAGTACAGCGGTCAAACAATGGATTTCGAATGAGGGGTGTCGAGAAAATTCGCCGTTTTCCGAACCCACACGACGGACTGCGGGCAATTTCCGAAAGAGCGCCGCAAGCCGAAATGCTGGTTGCCTCGTGCATCGAGCGCGCCCGTCCCCTGGCCGTGGTGCTATATGCCTTACGGCGCCGAATTGCGACAATTACGGTTGCGTTGCTGGCCGGCTTGCTTTTTGTGCATGTCATGTTCGGCGCCAACGGAATGATCGTGTACAAGCAGAAGCGCGCAGACTACGAATCGCTGCGGAAGCGCGTTTTGCAGGAAAAAAAGGAAAACGAAATCTACCGGCAGCAGATCGAAGGCATGAAGACGGACGAGAAGGCGATTGAGAAGGAAGCGCGCGAGCAATTGCGCTACGTCCGCCCCGGGGAATATGTCTATGTTCCGCCCCCTGGTTCGAGTCCGGCGCCCGTGAATCATTCCGCGAAAAAGTGATGCGCCGTTTTCCCGCGGCCGTGACATCCGGCAAGTTGCTCTGTGTTATATTTCGTGCGATCGACGATCGGTGGGGTTTTCTGGCCGCCGGCCGGGCGATTGATCCTGCCACACCGGCGGCATGGGGCCGCGAGAAATGTCAAACCAGAAGCAACTAAAAAAGGAGAAAAACCGGCCATGAGAAAAGTTCTAGTGGTTTGTCTTGCGATCTGCTTCGTGTTCGCGCTGACTGCTTTGGCGTTCGACGACATGGGGAAGTCCACCACTTTGAAGGGTTGGGTCACGGACGCAAAGTGTGGCGCCAAGGGAGCAAACGCTGGCGGTGAAGCGTGTACAAAGAAGTGCGTGGCCGCGGGCGAGAAAATGGTGTTCGTCACCGATGGCGATTCGAAAGTTCTGGCAGTGGACAACCAGGATGCGCTGAAGGGTCACGAAGGGCATCATGTGTCGGTGACTGGAACCGTGAGCAAAGATTCCGTGCACGTCGCAAGCGTCAAGATGCTTTAAGATTCAGGCGGGCGTGAGGAGGGCGGCCTCGGTCGCCCTTTTATTTATTTCTTGGTACCGCCGCATCTACAGCGCCGCGTCAAATTTCTCGCGCAGCTTTCTAGCGCACAGCCCCTTCCAGCGGCGAGCTCGCCGTTGCATACAATTTTTTCTGCATCCTGCCTGACAAATACGCCTGCCGTCCGGCCAAAACGCCGTGATGCATCGCCTCCGCCATCAGCACAGGATCCTGCGCGTTGGCAATGCCGGTATTCATCAGCACTGCATCAGCGCCGAGTTCCATCGCAATCGCCGCGTCAGAAGCCGTGCCCACGCCTGCATCCACAATCAAAGGAACCCCGATGATCATTTCACGCAGTATGCGGATATGCGCCTGATTCTGAATTCCCATGCCGCTGCCGATGGGTGCGCCCAGCGGCATTACGGCGGCGGCCCCAGCGTCGATCAGACGTTTGGCAAAGACGATATCATCCGAGGTGTAGGGCAGTACGGTGAACCCTTCGCTCACCAGAACGCGGGTTGCTTCCAGCGTCGCTTGCACATCGGGATACAGCGTCGCCTGATCGCCGATTACTTCCAGTTTTACCCAGTCAGATAGGCCGACCTCGCGTCCAAGCCTCGCGGCGCGAATCGCCTCATCGGCGGTGTAGCAACCGGCAGTATTCGGGAGAAGAAAATATTTCTTGGGATCCACATAGTCAAGCAGAGACTCCTTGCTGCGGTCAAGGTTGACGCGGCGCACTGCGACGGTCACCATGTCAGCCCCGCTGGCCTCGAGAGCACGAGCGGTTTCCTGGAAAGACTTGTATTTTCCCGTGCCGACGATGAGGCGCGAGCGGAAGGAGCGTCCGGCGATTATGAGGGGATCGTTCATAATGGTCCATTGTAAACGCTTCCACGGGACCAAATGTGCTAAACGTCAGGTGTTTTGGTGTTGCCGTAGCCTTATGGAGTAAGGCTCGATTCCGTCTCGGCGTAGACTTCGTCAATCTGACGGCGGTAACGAGCTTCGACGACACGACGGCGCAGTTTCATCGTCGGCGTCAGAGCTCCATTCTCGGCGGTAAACTCATCTGCGACCAGGACAACGCGTTTCATCTTTTCAAACCGCGCCAGCTTCTGGTTCGTGCCCTCAACCAGCCCTTCGAACATGGTCTGGACGCTTGGGTTCGCTATCAGTTCGTCGCGAGAGGAAAACGAGACTTTATTGCTGCGGGCCCAATCTTCCAGCAAGGCAAAATTCGGGGAGATCAACACGCACGCGAATTTGCGCTTGTCGCCGACTACGACGGCAGTTCCGACCAGCGGACTTAACTTGAGAGAATTTTCGATGGGCTGCGGAGCGATGAACTTTCCGCCAGAGGTTTTGATGAGCTCCTTCTTTCTGTCGGTAACTGATAAATATCCATCGGCATCGATGTTGCCAATGTCGCCAGTCTTGAAAAAGCCGTCCTGAAATGCATTCTGTGTTTCTTGCGGGCGATTCCAGTATCCCTTGAAAACTGACGGTCCGCGCACCAGAATTTCGCCATCGTCAGCGATCCGCACTTCGAGGTTCGGAAGAATCTTGCCCACAGTTCCGATGCGATGATGGATGGGCGTGTTAACCGCAATTACCGGGGAAGTCTCAGTCAGGCCGTAACCCTCGTGAATCCGTATGCCGACAGTGGCGAACCAGTCCGCAAGTTCGCGGCCAAGGGGCGCGCCCCCGGAAATGAAGGTTTCAACGCGCCCGCCCAACCCCGCACGAATCCTCGAGAACACCAGCCTGTTGGCTATCTTCCAGCTCAATGAGGTCGGAGTTGTTCCAGCGAGAATGGATGGCTCGTGTTTCCGACCAACCGAAAGCGCCCAGCGATAGACGGCCGATTTCGGAAAGTCACGCGCTGTCATTTCAGTTTTTCCGTAGATTTTTTCGTAGACTCTAGGCACCGAAACGCAAAGCGAGGGCTGTACTTCCAAGAATGCCGTTGAAAGATCCTCCATAAACGGGCAGTACGCTAAGGTGACGCCGTGGTAGAGCATGGAGAAATCGACATGGCGCGCGGTAACGTGCGATAGGGGAAGAAATGAAATGCTGGTCTGCCCAGGGCGCATGTCGAAGCCGAGCAGGGAACAGGCAATGTTAGAGGCCATGTTGCCGTGCGTCAGAATCGCGCCTTTGGAATTTCCGGTTGTGCCCGAAGTGTAGATGATGGTGGCCAGATCGTCGGGCTGGATGGAGCGCGCACAAGCTTCGATTTCGGGATCAAGCCTTCCGGGCCCATCGTACATGGACTGATCCATTCGCACGCAGTTTGCGTCGCCCTCTCCAGAAAGTTGAACGCGATCCATAACAATGATTTTCCGTAGCTGGGTTTGCGGAAGAATTGCCTGAATCTTACGCAGTTGAGCGTCAGTTGAAACGAAAATCGCGGAGGCGCCAGAATCGGTCAGAGTGAATGCAGTCTGCTCGGCCGTTAACGTCGAGTAAACCGGAACAGTCACTGCGCCCAGCAGCAAAATCGCAAAGTCAGCCGTAGACCACTCGGGGCGATTCTCGCTGAGAATTGCCACGCGATCGCCCTTTGCAATCCCGCGGGCCCGCAGCGCACGGGCGGTTCCGGCAACGTTGCGGCGCAGTTCGGACGAGGAAATCGGTAGCCATCTTCCGCTTTCGCGGTAGAGCATGGCGCGCTCGAGATTGTGCTCGGCGGCTGCGAAGAAGATGTCGTTTAAAGTAGCGGGGCTCATCGCAGGCTCATTTACGCCATGGAAACTGTGGCTGACTGAATTTACTGGTTTGCGGCGAGCTTGGGCAATGCGAAACGTGAAATGGCAGGGTACTGAGGAGTGTCATTCCTCAGGGCTGCCCAACATGACAAAGTCATCTGGCGGCTGGGGTATTATTTCGGCTGGAGGGTTGAAATGCAAAGAAAACTTCCGAACTTGCTGCCGGTCGTGGCGCTTTGGTTGGGGCTCGCCGTTCTCGCAACGGTTCCGGCCGAGGCGCAAGCAGGCACGTCACCTGGTGCGCAGGCGATGCCGAAGGTGGGCGAGTTAGCGCCGGATTTCACATTGAATTATTTCGATGGCAATGATCTTAAGCCGGTTTCGTTGAGCCAGTATCGAGGCAAGAAGAACGTTGTCGTGGCGTTCTTCGTTTTTGCCTTCACCGGGGGTTGAACCAAGCAAATGCAAGCGCTCCAGCAGGACGTAAAACGGCTGGACGCGACTGACACCCAGGTTCTGGGTGTGAGCATGGATAGCGCATTCGCCAACAAAGCCTTCGCCGACCAGATTGCCGTTAGCTTCCCGTTGCTGAGCGATTGGGGCGGTGACGTTACACACAAGTACGGGATTTTCTTAGACAAATACAAGGCTGCCCGCCGGGTCAACTTTCTCATCGGAAAAGACGGCAAGATTGTCGAGGAGCAGGTGGACAAGGACGCGATCGATCCAACGAAGATTGTGGACACTTGCGAGCGGCCGAAGATGAAGAACTGAAGGCTCAGGGTGGTCAGCGAAAACCAAGATCCCTCGCTTCGCTCGGGACGACAGCGTTATTAGCGGAATGACAGCGTTGGCGGGATGGCAACGTCGTTGCCAGACACAGTATGAGGAACTTTAGGCGGCCGGGAGTTCGAAGGAAAAAACGGAGCCGCGGCCCAGCTGGCTGGTGACGCTGACCACTCCATTGTGGGCCTCCACAATGGCCTTCGCGATTGCTAATCCCATGCCCGTGCCTTGCACGCTGTAACGCTGGTCGCGGCCGCGGTAGAATTTGTCGAAGACTAGGGACTGCTCGAAGTCGTCGATGCCGTGTCCATGATCGGTAACGCTGGTGACGATGCGGTCGGCCTTCTGTTCGGCTGTAATCGTAATCGGAGATGTCGGCGGCGAATATTTCGCCGCGTTTTCCAGCAACTGTTTCAGCACTTCCGCGATACGGTCGGAATCCACACGAACTTTCGGTAGCGATTGCGGCACACGCACATCGAGCGGGTGCTGCCCAAGAATGGCTCTGGAATCTTCCACCGCGGATTCGATGACGGTCGCGATATCCACCGGCGCCATCTGCAGTTCCACTTTGTGGGCATCGAGTTGGGCCATTTCTGTGGCCTCTCCAACCAGGCGGTCCAGGCGGTCCGTCTCTTCGTTGATCACGGTGAGCAGGTCTTTGCGCTGAGCCTCGTCCAGGTGGTAATCCGAAAGCAATCCGGTCACGGCCGCTTTGATTCCTGTCAGCGGTGTGCGCAGTTCGTGAGTGACTGAGTCGAGTAGCACAGCACGCAGATTTTCGTTTTGGCGTGCCGCCTCAGTTTGGGAAAGTTTCTCAATGGCTCCCGCGCGCTCGATGGCGATGCCGATCATGCTGCCTAGCGCTTCGAGGGTGGCGCGCGAGAGTGCCGGTCCTGCTATACCCACCGCTCCCGTGGTGCGCGTTCCGAGATGCAAGGGCGTGAGGGAGATCCCGCGTTGCGAATCGAGCACCGGCTCGCCGCGCGAACTGACCATTTGCAATTCGTGCAGCGGAAACAGAGCGGTCTTCGGATCCGTGCGGTAGACCTGTTGCGAACTTAGTAAATAAATTGCGGCGACCTTGGCGCCGAACCCGTCACTCAGGTAGGCCGGAATCGCGTTCAGCAACTCTGCGACATTGTCGGTGGCGAGCAGGCGCTGGCTGAAGGCGTAAAGGCGTTCGACGTCGCGCCGGCGCTGGATGGCATCCGCGGTCTGCCTTCGCGCCCGGTCGGCTAATTCGCTCGCGATGCCTGCCGTCACCAGGAAAGCAAAGAGCGCGACCCAATTCTGCGGATCGGCAACCGTGAATGTTCCAACGGGGGGAAGAAAATAATAGTTAAACGCCAGCGTGGCAATCACGGCAAGGAAAACGGAAAAGCGAAATCCCCAATAGGCCGCTACCCACAACACCATCAGCAAAAACGTCAATGCCACCGTGGTCGGATTCACGTGGACGAGGTGCCGATAAACCCGGATTACTACTTCGACCGCCACGATACAGCCGGCGTAACGAAACACATGCGGTGCCCAGGGGACTCTCACGGCCACGATTGTATCCGGAATTGTTCTTGATTCGACATTTCACGCTGCGGCGTGGAGAATAACCCACGATGGCTAAGTCCCCCGAAGAATGGTTGGCGGAATGCGATACCGCCAAACGGCCGGCGGTTTTCAAGCTCTTTCTGGGCTATGCGCCCGGCGTCGGGAAAACGTATGCGATGTTGAGCGAGGGCGTGCGCCGGGCGAGCCGCGGCGAAGAGGTCGTGATCGGTGTGGTGGAAACCCATGGCCGCAAGCCAATCGTGGAACTCTCTTCCCGGCTGGAGACGGTTCCGCGCCGGAAGCTCGAATATAAAGCGACCATCTTCGAAGAGATGGACATCGACGCTATCCTGGCTCGCAAACCGCACGTCGTCCTTGTGGACGAACTAGCTCACACCAACATCGAAGGCAGCAAAAATGCCAAGCGCTACGAAGATGTTTTCGAGTTACTGGACGCGGGGATTGATGTTCTTTCCACGCTGAATGTGCAGCACATCGAAAGCCTCTCGCCCACAGTTCGAACCTTGACCGGGGTCCTGGTGCGCGAGAGCGTGCCGGATTGGGTGATCCGCCGTGCGGGCGAAATCGTGATGGCCGACCTTACGCCTCAGGCCCTCCAAACTCGCATGCGGCGCGGAGATATCTACCCCATGGAGCGCGTGGAGCGGGCACTGGCGAATTTCTTCCGCAACCAAAACTTGGTGGCGCTGCGCGAACTGGCGTTGCGTCAAGTCACCCAAGCGGTGGATCGCACGCTCTCGGAGTTGAAAACGGAGGATGGTCAACCACTGCAGGTGCGCGAGCGGATTGCGGTGTGCATCAGTTCAAATCCGGCAGCGCAGTACTTGATCGCGCGCGGAGCCCGCATGGCCCAGGCAATGGATGGCGATTTGTTTGTCCTCTACGTGGACACGGGCGCGGATGAGAGCGATGAGAATCAGCGCACGCTCGCCGACAATGTCCGTTTTGCGGAGAGCGTCGGCGCAAAGGTTGTGAAGAGTGAAGGAAGCGTCGTAGCTGAAAAGGTTGCGGAATTCGTCCGCGAGAACCACATTACTCAAGTCGTGTTTGGGCGTTCTGCCACAAAGGGATGGAAGAGGTATTTTTATCTCTCGGCGATTCACAAGTTTTTGCGCGACACGCCGGCTGTAGATGTGCACATCGTCACGCAGGAGATGCGCTGAGTGGAGACGACCGATAAGCACTGGCGAGTTTTGGTCGTCGACGACGAACCGCAGATCACTCGCGTGTTACGGACCACACTTTCCGCTCAGGGTTATGACATCCGCGTTGCCAATGACGGAGAGATGGCGCTCGAACTGATGAAGAACTGGACTCCGCATGTCGTAATCACGGATCTTGCCATGCCCAATCTTGACGGCGTCGGTCTCTGCCGCCAGGTTCGCCAGATTTCGCAAGTGCCCATCATCGTACTTTCTGTGCGGGGGCAAGATCGCTCAAAGGTTGAGGCCCTTGACGCTGGCGCGGATGACTACGTGACGAAGCCGTTCAGCATGAATGAACTGCTGGCTCGAATCCGCGCCCAGTTACGCCGAGCTCCAGCCGTCGAAGAACAGTCGACTGTGATCGTGGTTGGAGATTTTTCCATTGACCTGGATGCGCGCTCGGTCAGGGTTGCTGGTCGTGAAGTTCACCTCACGCCAAAAGAGTTCGATCTTCTCGTCTATCTCGCGCGTCATCCTGGCAAGGTCGTGACACACCGTACGTTGCTGGCCGCGATCTGGGGACCGAACAGTACCGAACAACCAGAGTATCTTCGCGTGTTTGTGGGCCAGTTGCGCAAAAAAATTGAAGTCGACCATTCCTCGCCAAAGTACCTGCTCACCGAGCCCTGGGTAGGATATCGTTTCGAATCAGGCTCCTAGCCACATCGCCTCTCGCCTCAGCATCCTTACGAACATTTTATGAACCCTTTATCCGGAATTGTTCTGCTTCCGTGTCCAATGATTGTGCAGCTGAAAGACGGCTCGCACGAAGACTTGAAGACTTAGGAGACAAAGGGTTATGTGGATCCACGAAGTAGCGCCGGAACGGTTGGCAGAACTTTTTCATCACTACCATCAGGCACTGACGCAGGAGATTTCTGGCAAAGGCAGTGAAGGTCGCGGTATGTGGAATGAAGTCCCGCAGCAGGAGAAGAGCCGCCTGGTCGCAGCGGCCCGTCTGGCTTTGCTTGAACTGGAGTCCATGACCAGCGACAAGCAGAAATCGCGCCAGTACTATGCCCAGCCGGGCGAAGCAGAATGGGGCTGCTGATCGCGTTTGCAATGGTAGGTCTGGCGGCCGAATCTGGAGGCGAACCCCGATCTTTACGAAATCCTTAGAAATTCCTTAAACCACCCTTACGCATGATGCAGTCAACTAAAATGTTTGCTCTCACGCGAAAAGCAACGGTGCGAAAGTAATGTGGATTGCGGGTGCGCTCGCGGCGATAGGCGTTACAGGAACAGTCTTCATGTTGTGGTTTCTGTATCACTTACTCCACGAGGGTCCGCCAGCGATCTGCTACTGGATCGTTCCTGTCGGCCAGCCGGAGGCAGAAAGTGTCGCGACTTTGGTCCGCAGTGGGCCAGGAGAATATGCGAGCGCGAGAGAATGCGAATTTGCTGACTATTACCTTGAGCTATTGGAGAATGAACGTCATGCGAAAGAATGTGTTTCTGGCCTTATTGCCGTCAATGTTCGTATTGATCCTGCCCACAATGGCAGGCGCTCAATCCGATCAAACCGTATCGAGTTCCTCGGCCAATACCGTAGCTAGTTCGCAGGAGCAGACAGAAAAGCAGGAAATGCGGGACGAATTGAGGGCCTTGCGCGCGGAAGTGGAGCGGCTCCGCGCGGAAGTCGAAAATAGAGACCGTAACCCCACTACGTCTACCTCGGCCGCGAGCGATCACGGCGATCTCGCGTCCGTGGGCACCGGGACGAGCACTCCGTCGGTGGCCCCGGCGAACACCACTAGTCGACCCGCGTTAAACCTCGCTCCGCAACCTGCCGCAATTGCCGCTCAGGCAGATTCCGTCCCGGCTAAACCCGCCAAGGCCGAGCCCTTCGCCTTTGCAGACTGGACGTGGCTGAACGGCAATCCGCGCACAAAGGAGCCTGCCTTCGACTCGAAGTTCTTCACTCCTGAAATTCGAGCGGACGTCAACTACAACTACGATTTCAACCATCCGAAGGACGACACGATCGGGGGATCGAGCGAAATTTTCCGATCGAACGAAGTGAATCTGACCGATCTGGGGATTGGTGGCGACTTCCACTATGACCATGTGCGGGCACGGGTTCTGAGCCAGATTGGCCTCTACTCAACCGCCACTCCGCGCAACGATGCCAGCTATTCGCGCGGGCAGTGGGATTTGGCCAATGCGTACCGCTATGTCTCCGAAGCCTACGGCGGCTACCATTTTGACGCCCTGCACGGCGTGAACGTAGATGCGGGTATTTTCCTGTCGTACGTCGGTTTGTTCAGTTTTTACAACTTTGATAACTGGGCCTATCAGCCGTCTTATGTTTCGTCGAACACACCGTGGTTTTTCACGGGCGTGCGCATCCAGATTTTTCCCACGGAGAAGTTGAAGATCGAACCCTGGATTATTAACGGCTGGCAGTCCTACGCCCGATACAACGGCAGGCTCGGCTTCGGCGGACAGGTTCTCTATCGCCCGACCGGCTGGCTTTCGATGCTTTCCAACAATTACGGCGCAGGAGCCGATGCACTCGGCATTCCCAACCGCACGCGCTATCACACCGACAACAGCGTTGAAGTGAAGTATTACGACCATCCGGAGCGTTTTCTCGACAAGATGGCGTTCAGTCTTACGGGCGACGCTGGCTGCGAGAGTGGAGGCGGCGTGAACTGTACGACCAATCAGAAAAACTCAGCCGGACAGATTGTGTCGTACAAGCAAAGCTTTCTCGGGTACATGATCTACAACCGATGGTGGTTCAAGAAAGATCGCTACGGTTTCACGCTGGGCGGCGGCCAGATCAACAATCCGGGCCGCTACCTGGTGTTACTGCCCCCGATTGATGGCGCAACCGCTACAACGGGGACGCCATATTTCACGGAAAATCCCGGCGATCCGTTCAAGGCGTGGGACATGTCCGCGACCTACGACTATATGCCCAGCCAGTACATAACTTTTCGCTGGGAGTTCAACCACAGGCACGCGAATGTTCCCTATTGGTCAGGCCCAGGTGGGATCACTCCACCGGGGGGAAACAACGGAAATCCCGGGTCGCAAGTGGTGGTGAATGGAACGACCTGGTTTCCGGATCTACGCAAAACAGAAGATCGGGCCACCATGGCGATTCTGGTTAAGTTCTAACTGCAACGCGAGTAGTGGAGAAGCTAGTTCCAGAGAGGACGATCGATGGAAGACGTTATTTGGATTGTGGTCACGGTTGCATTCTTCGCATTGTCGATCGCTTATGTGCGTTTCTGCGATCGCGTGAAGTGAACGAGCCGGAAAATTGACCAAGTGAGGAAGCTATGAGTTCCGAATCGATAGTCATGCTGGTTGTTTGCGCGCTGATGATGATCTACCTCATCTACGCGCTGCTTCGCCCGGAGAAGTTCTGACATGACCGCGAATGGGTGGTTTCAAATCGTTGTGTTTCTTGCTCTGGTGTTCTTAGTCACCAAGCCATTGGGCGTTTACATGGCGAAGGTGTTCAGCCGCGAAAAAACGTTCATCGATCCTGTGCTGCGGCCCATTGAGCGCCTGCTGTATCGGGTTACAGCCGTCGATGAAGATCATGAAATGCGATGGACGGAATACGCTCTGGCTATGCTTCTTTTCAGCATGGTCTCGATGATCTTGCTGTATCTGCTGCAGCGGCTGCAAATGTATTTGCCCTTCAATCCACAGAAGTTCGCTAACGTTAATCCCACGCACATTGCTTTCAACACCGCTGCATCGTTTACGACGAACACAAATTGGCAGGCCTATTCGGGCGAGTCGACGATGAGTTACTTCACCCAGATGGCGGGCCTGGCATTTCACAACTTCATCTCGGCTGCCACCGGAATCGCTCTTGCCATCGCCTTTATTCGCGGCATCGCGCGCCGCCAAATGCAAACCATCGGCAACTTCTGGGTTGACCTGGTTCGCAGTTCCCTCTGGGTATTACTACCGTTCTGCATCATCGGCGCATTGGTTCTGGTTTCGCAGGGAGTAGTTCAGAATCTTCGACCTTACGACAAAGCGACCCTGGTCGAACCGATGCAGGTGCAGAAGACGGGCCCTGACGGTAAGGCAGTCGTTAGTACTGATGGCAAACCCGTGATGGACACGGTTACCGAGCAAACGATTGCTCAAGGTCCGGTCGCGTCACAGGAAATCATCAAACAGTTCGGAACCAACGGCGGCGGCTTTTTCAATGCCAACAGCTCGCACCCGTTTGAGAATCCAACACCGCTGACCAACCTCATCTCGATGGTTGCCATCTTCGCCATCGGTTCCGGACTCACTTATACTCTCGGCCGAATGACTGGCTCTCAACAGCATGGCTGGGCCGTTTGGGCGGCGATGGCTATTCTCTTTGTGGCTGGAGTTACCGTCGCTTACTGGGCCGAGGCTCGTGGTAATCCGCTGCTTGCCGGCGTCGATCAGAAGGTGAGTGCCGTTCAAGCCGGCGGCAACATGGAAGGCAAAGAAGTCCGCTTCGGAATCGCCAACAGCGCCCTGTTTGCGACCGCCACCACCGATGCAAGCTGCGGTGCAATTAACGGCTGGCACGATTCCTATACTCCGCTCGGCGGCCTGGTTCCCCTGGCCAACATGATGATGAGCGAAGTAGTTTTCGGCGGAGTCGGCTCCGGACTTTATGGAATGTTGGTTGACGTCGTACTTGCAGTTTTCATTGCCGGTCTCATGGTGGGCCGCACCCCCGAATATCTCGGCAAAAAGATCGAAGCCTATGACGTGAAAATGGCGATGCTTTTCGTTCTTGTGTTTCCGATGGTGATTCTGAGCCTGGCAGCGATCTCAACTGTGAATTCGTTTGGCACCGCCGGTATTTCCAATCCCGGACCACACGGCTTCACGCAAATTCTTTACGCATTCGTCTCTGGAGCTGCCAACAACGGCTCGGCATTCGGCGGCCTGACTGTGAACACCTTGTGGTACGACACGGCAATCGCCTTCGACATGCTGTTCGGACGCTTCTTCATGATGATTCCCATGCTGGCCATTGCCGGGAATCTCGCCGGCAAGAAGTATGTTCCGCCATCTTCTGGCACTTTTCCGGTAACCACGCCCTTGTTCACCGTACTGTTGATCGGCGTGATTTTGATCGTCGGCGCGCTCACGTTTTTCCCAGCCGTCAGCCTGGGCCCGGTCCTCGAGCACCTGCTCATGGCCGCGGGCAAAATTTTCTGAGGAGTGGAGATGGCAAAGAAAACGAAAGCGATTTGGGAATGGAAAATCGTCCAGGGTGCGTTGTGGGACGCTATTCTCAAACTGAACCCGCGCAAGATGATGGGCAATCCCGTCATGTTTGTGGTGGAGGTCGGAAGCGTGATTACTACCGCGCTGCTGTTCAGGCGCGGCGCTGACTTCAAGTTCAATCTCCAGATCACACTCTGGTTGTGGTTCACCGTGTTGTTCGCCAATTTCGCCGAGGCCATGGCAGAAGGCCGCGGCAAAGCTCAGGCCGAGTCGTTGCGCAGGGCGCGCTCGGAAACCATGGCCAACCGCCTGATTGCTGATGGAAAAACCGAAACGGTTGCGAGTTCCAAACTTCGTGCTGATGACATGGTTCTGGTAGAGGCTGGCGAGTTTATTCCTGGGGACGGTGAGATCGTGGAAGGCGTAGCCTCTGTGGACGAGTCAGCAATCACCGGCGAATCGGCACCTGTGATCCGCGAAGCCGGCGGCGACCGCTCGGCTGTGACTGGTGGAACGCGCGTGCTTTCTGATTGGATAAGAGTCAAGATAACCTCCAATCCGGGCGAGACTTTCCTCGATCGCATGATCGCTTTAGTCGAAGGCGCCGAGCGGCAGAAAACTCCCAACGAAATTGCGTTGAACATCCTGCTCGCGGGCTTAACGATTATTTTTCTGCTTGCAGTCGTGACGTTGCAGCCGTTTGCGATCTACTCTGGATCCCCGCAGACAGTCTTTGTGCTGGTCTCCTTGCTCGTCTGTCTGATCCCCACCACCATCGGCGGATTGTTATCGGCAATTGGCATAGCCGGCATGGATCGACTGGTGCAGCACAATGTTCTGGCCATGTCGGGACGCGCCGTCGAGGCTGCGGGCGACGTGAATACGTTGCTCCTCGATAAAACCGGAACCATTACTCTAGGCAATCGCCAGGCTACAGATTTGATTCCCGCGGCTGGCGTCAGTGAGGCCAACCTGGCGGATTCTGCGCAGCTTTCCTCGCTTTCCGATGAAACTCCCGAGGGCCGGTCGATCGTAGTTTTGGCTAAGGAAAAATACAATCTGCGCGGCCGTGATCTTGGCTCCAGTGATGCGGAGTTCATTCCGTTCAGCGCAACGACCCGCATGTCGGGCGTCAACTGGAATGGGCGATCGATCCGCAAAGGCGCCGCGGATGCAGTCGCAAAATACCTGGAGGATCAAGGCACCGCGCTCCCGCGCGAAGTGCGCGAAACGGTTGAAACGGTCGCGCGCTCGGGGGGAACGCCGCTAGTTGTGGCCGAAAATAACCGAGCTCTGGGAGTGGTTCAATTGAAGGACATCGTGAAAGGCGGCATGAAGCAGCGCTTCGATCAGTTGCGAGCAATGGGCATCAAGACAGTCATGATTACCGGGGACAATCCTCTCACCGCGGCCGCGATTGCTCGGGAAGCTGGTGTCGACGATTTCTTAGCGCAGGCCACGCCGAAAGAGAAGATGGATCTGATTCGCAAGGAACAAGCCGAGGGCAAGTTGGTGGCGATGACCGGAGACGGGACCAATGACGCGCCGGCCTTGGCGCAAGCCGATGTGGGCGTCGCCATGAACACCGGCACGCAAGCCGCGAAAGAAGCGGGCAACATGGTGGATTTGGATTCGAATCCCACTAAGCTCATCGAGATCGTGGAAATCGGAAAGCAATTGCTGATGACGCGCGGCTCACTGACGACGTTTTCCATCGCCAATGACGTGGCCAAATATTTCGCGATCATTCCGGCGATGTTTGCGGGAACTTTCCCGGTATTGAATGCACTTAACATCATGCAACTCCGGACTCCACAATCGGCGGTGTTGTCGGCGGTGATTTTCAATGCCGTTATCATTATCGCCCTTATCCCACTCGCCCTGCGCGGAGTGAAGTATCGAGCTATGGGTGCCGCCGCTCTGTTGCGTCGCAACCTATTGGTCTATGGCGTCGGGGGGATCATCATCCCTTTCATCGGGATCAAGCTGATCGATCTGTTGATCACGCGCGTTGGCCTGGCATGAGAGGATCAACTGTTCCTCAGAAAAGTCGTGAAGAAAAAGCCATGAAGAAAAATCTGATCACTGCAGTTTTGATGACGGTCGCAACCACCGTTCTGCTGGGCATCATCTACCCGCTCGTGATTACTGGTCTCTCACAAGTTCTATTCGCCAAGAAGGCCAACGGCCAGCTGATCGAAGCCAATGGCAAGATCATTGGCTCTCGCCTGATTGGCCAGGGGTTCTCAGGTGCGGCGTATTTTCATTCCCGCCCTTCCGCCGCCGGCACCGGCTATGATCCCACCAGCACCAACGGCTCACAGTTGGGACCGACCAATCACCAACTCATCGATCGCGTGAAAAGCGACGTTGCCGCTTTGCAATCCGAGAACCCCGGCGCGGCAGTGCCCATCGACCTGGTTACAACATCCGCCTCGGGATTGGATCCTCACATCACTCCGGCCGCAGCCGAGTTTCAGGTGCCGAGGGTTGCAAGGCAACGAGGCATCAGCGAGGATGTGGTTCGCGAGGCGATTCGCCAGCACACGGAGGCTCGCCAGCTCGGATTTCTGGGTGAGCCCCGAGTGAATGTGCTGGAATTGAATCTCACTCTGGATGAGATTTCGCCGAAGCCACAGTCTCGGTAAGCGTATCGGTGAGGGTAAGTGTCATGTTGAGCAACCGCTCAAATCCAGCCAGCTCTGGCTGAAAACCACCACTTGCTTCCAGGAAGCTAAACAGTCTCTTCCGGGTTTACTCCGGCGTGGATAAGATCGAAGCGACGAGCCTTCTTTATCTATCGAAAGAGATGACTATGAAGACACGTAGGCGGTTTTGGAGCTGGGCAGTAGCGATTGTGGCCTTGGCGCTCATGCTGCAAGGTCCGCTCACAGTTGGGGCGCAGGATGCGCAACTTTCGGCGGTAGCACCGGCGGCGCAATCTCCACAGGATGCGCAGGGTACGCAAAATCCTCAGGCCCCACAAGATACGCAGCCGCCACAGAGCGCGCAAGCGCCGCAAGATGCGCAGCCGCCAAGCGACGACGCGCAGAATGCGAATGCTCCCGATCCCCCGAGCCGAGTGGCGCGGCTCAATTTCATGGAGGGCTCTGTTTCGTTTCAGCCCGGCGGCGAAAACGATTGGGTTACAGCAGTCCTGAATCGTCCGTTGGTGACGGGAGACAACCTGTGGGCCGATGAAGATTCGCGAGCCGAAGTGCATATTGGATCGACCGCGCTCCGTCTGGCCCCGAAAACTGGAATTACGCTGCTCGAAGTCAGCGACCGCGCCACGCAAATTCGTTTGGCGCAAGGTTCGCTCATCGTGAAAGTGCGGCACGTCGACGACGAAGACTCTTACGAAATCGATACACCTAACGTAGCCTTCAGCGTGATGCAGCCCGGAGATTACCGCATCGATGTCGATCCCAACGGCAGCCGCACCGATGTAACGGTGTGGCACGGTAGGGGGACCGTGACCGGAGGCGGCTCATCTTACACCGTGGTCGCCGATCAGCACGCCTCATTCACCGGCACGGATCAGCTTAACTACGATCTCGGCCAGATTCCTCAGGGCGACGGTTTTAATAATTGGGCCTTCGAGCGCGACCGCAACGAAGACTCGTCGGATTCTGCGAACTATGTTTCGCGCGAGATGACAGGATACGAAGACCTGGATGAATACGGTGACTGGAGCTACGTCGCCGGCTATGGAACTTGCTGGCATCCGCGCGCGATCGTCGCAGGATGGGCCCCGTATCGCTACGGACACTGGGTTTGGGTTGGCCCGTGGGGTTGGACCTGGGTGGAAGACGAACCTTGGGGTTTTGCACCCTTCCACTACGGACGATGGGCTTTCGCCGGAGCGGGATGGTTCTGGGTGCCGGGTCCGGTCGTAGTGCGCCCAATCTATGCGCCCGCGCTGGTAGCGTGGGTTGGTGGCGGTCCGGGATTTGGATTCTCGTTCTCCTTTGGCGCAGGCGTGGGATGGTTTCCGCTAGCGCCGGGAGAGGTTTTCATCCCGGGCTATCGCGTGAGCCGCACCTACGTGAATCGCGTGAACATCACGAACACGACAGTCAACGTCACAAGAATCAACAACGTCTACAACACAGTGGTCGTGAATCGCACAACCGTCAATAACATCACCTACGCCAACCGCGGCGTGAACGGCGGAGTCACGGTGGTCTCGCGTGACACCTTCGTCAATGCACGGCCAGTCGCCCGTAATGTGGTATCGGTTCCTGCGCGAGAACTCGCTACGGCGCCTGTTTCACACACCGTCGCCGCCGAGCCGGCGCGGGCGAGCGTGCTGGGCACGGGCAGGCCCGTGGCCAACAGGCCCCCGGCAACCGTGACCAATCGTCAGGTGGTCGCCCTGCGAACTCCTGCTCCCATGCCCCGCTCGCTCGATCAAAGGCAGGCGCAGGCTGGAGGGCGGCTGAGCGAGCTGGGAGCGAATCAGCAAAATCTAGTAAGGCAGGAAGCTCCGGGACGGCCTGTGCCTCAGCCGAATCAAGGCCAGTCAAATCAACCGCAGGCGAATTCAGGCACACGCCAGCCCCAAACGCAGCAGCGGGCGCAAACGGAGAGTGGCGGCTTCCGGACGTTTACGCCTCCGAACGGAAGAAACAACCAGGCGAACCCGCAGTCGCGAGTCTGGGAGGCGCAGGGGACTCCAGAGCCTCAAAGGAATGCGGAACCTCAATCCGAAGGCCGTAGTACGCAACCCGAGCAGAACTGGTCGCACCCGCTGGCGAGGCCAGCTCCTCCGGTAGAAAAGAGCGAACAACAGCAGCGAGAGCAGGAACAGAAGTTCAACAGTTGGCAGCAGCAAAGACCTGCGCCTCAGCCGCGACAACAATCACATCCGCCGGCGCAACATCAACAGAGTTCCCCGAAGAAGGGACGTTGACGCAAACTAGGTGAATGGGGTCTGATAAGGGTTCGCACGTGTTGCCAAATGCAAGCGGACCGAATTGAACAAAGAAATAGCTAGCGCCGGGAGATCGGGGAAACACCCACTCCCGGCGCGTTTGTTTTCGGTGATGTACTCATGAACCCTTCCGCCCCCGCCGAGCACAAGCGTCCCGTAATGAACTGGATGGATGTTCTTTGGCTGCTGTTTCTGGCTTTTCTAGCGGTGCTGCCGCCCAGGACGGAAATTCATAAGCAGGTCACCCTGCTCGCTATCGGAATTGTCCAGGTCAGCGAAGGTTGGCTTCTGGCGCGGCTCCCGCGGCGGGGCGCGGCGTATATCGTCCTTCTCAAGATCGGCCTGGCTACTCTACTCATTGACCACACCGGCGAACTTGGCATTAACAGCAGCTACTATCCGATATTTTATTTGCCTGTAATCACCGCGGCCGAATATTTCGGACCCTGGCTTACGCTGGTGTGGACTGCCATCGCCTCAGCCTGCTACTGCTCGTACCTCTATCCGGTGCTCCAGGAATACGAGGTCACCGAGGAGAGTTACGGCCTGCTCGCCATCCGCATTCTTTTCTTTTTTCTCGCAGCGATGGTGGTGAACCGCTTCGTGGTGGAGAACCGGCGCCAGATCAAACGCTATCAGGAGCTAGCCGAAACTCTTGCCGAAACCAACCGCAAACTCGAGCAAGCGCAGGAACAAGCCCATCGCTCCGAGCGCCTGGCCGCACTGGGGCAAATGTCTGCCGGACTAGCTCACGAAATTCGCAACCCTCTTGGAGTGATCAAGGGCTCAGCAGAAATGCTTCACCTGAAGCTTGGAGACTCGAATCCGCTTGCGACTGAACTTGCGGGTTATATTTCGACTGAGACTAACCGCCTCAGCGCGCTGGTCACGCGATTCCTCGACTTTGCTCGCCCGCTACATACTGAACTGGCCCCTCTGGAAATCACGATGGTCCTCGATCGCTCGCTGCAAGCGGTGGTGATGGCGCGCAAAGAAGACGACGCCAAGGTCCGCGTGGAGCGCCAATACCAGCCGAACTTGCCCCTGGTTCCACTGGATGAGAGTCTCTCCGAGCAGGCGTTCGTCAATCTGATTCAGAATGCGTACGACGCGATGGGGGCGAGCGGCGGTACACTGCGGCTGACGGCGTCCAGAACCCACTTCGCCAGTCGCGACGGAGTCGAGGTGCAGATCGAAGACACGGGGCCCGGAATTCCGGCGGAGCTGCGGGAACAGATTTTCAATCCCTTTGTCACTACAAAAAAGACCGGCGTCGGTCTCGGATTGTCGATTGTGTCCAGAATTGTGGACGGCCACCACGGAAGCATTCGCGTTGATAAGGGCGGCAACGGAGCCGTTCATCATGGCGCTCGTTTCGCAATCTTTTTTCCGCTGATCGAAAACGATGAGGACCAGCAAGCATCTTAGTGAGGAGGATGTTCCACCGAGGCCCCGATATTCAACTCACCATGCCAACGATTTTAATTGTTGAAGATGAAGCCAAGATGCGCCGCTTGCTTGAACTGAATCTCGCCGAGGACGGATTCAACACGCTGTCTGCAGGCGATGCCGAAGCCGGCCTGAAGCTCCTTAGCCAAGGCACTGTGGATCTGATCGTCACCGATCTGAAGTTGCCCGGGATGAACGGGCTCGAATTTCTCCAGACAGTGAAGCGCCAGAACGCCTCATTGCCGGTCGTCGTTATGACCGCGTTCGGCACGGTTGAGACCGCGGTGGAAGCGATGAAAGCGGGAGCCAGCGATTATGTGCTGAAGCCTTTTTCGCTTAGCGAAATGCGCATGGTGGTTCGCAAGGAACTGGACGTTCGTGATCTGCGCGAAGAAAATCGCTCGTTGCGCGAAGCCTTAGGTAAGCGGTACTCTCACCCAAACATCGTGGCGCGAAGCCCCAAGATGCAAGAAGTGCTGGCCACGGTGGACCGCGTCGCGCCTACAAATTCAACCGTGCTACTTGGGGGCGAGAGTGGCGTTGGGAAGGACTTGATCGCCCGCGCCATTCACGAAAAATCTCGGCGAGCCTCGGGCCCTTTTGTCAAGATTAACAGCACTGCAATCCCGGAGAATCTGCTGGAGAGCGAGCTGTTCGGCTACGAGAAGGGAGCGTTCACCGGTGCGAACACGAGCAAACCAGGCAAATTTGAATTGGCCGACAAGGGGACGCTTTTTCTCGATGAGATCGGCGATGTTCCTCCGGTGACGCAGGTGAAGCTGCTGCGTGTCCTGCAAGAGCGCGAATTCGAACGCCTGGGCGGCACGAAAACCGTGAAGGTCGACGTGCGCCTCATCGCCGCCACCAACCGGGATCTGCGCGAAGCGCTCGAGCAGGGAACCTTCCGCGAGGACCTCTACTACCGGCTGAACGTCGTCCCTCTCGACATCGCGCCGTTGCGCCAGCGCAAGGAAGACATCAGGGATCTGGTCAATCTATTCATCACTCGCTTCGCCGGAGACTCCGGCAAGCCGGTAAAAAGCATTTCGCCTGAGGCCATGCAGATACTGGTCAGTTATCACTGGCCGGGAAATGTGCGCGAACTGCAGAACATCATCGAGCGAGCTTGTGCCCTGGCCAAGGGCACCGTTCTCGAAGCAGCGGATATTCATCTCGATCTCCGGCCCGTCAAGACTTCAAACGGCGCTGGCGGATTTCTCCCGGAAGGCATGACTCTGGAACATTGGGAAGATGAGATGATCCAGGAAGCTTTGCGGCGCGCGAGCGGAAACAAAAGCCAGGCTGCGCGCCTGCTCGGGCTATCAAGAAATGCGCTGCGCTATCGGCTTTCGAAGATTGGAATCGCCGACGAAGGAGAAAAAGAGAACTAGGCGCACTGGCTGAAAACCACCAGCATGGCTCACCGCAGCCACCGAAGCGAAAATCCACGGTCCTCCACGGTGTGGAAATTGGCAGTTCAATTCAATGAAAGCAAAAGGTTTCTGCAGTCTTCCAGCCCCTGCGTTGTTTGGCATGGCAGTTGCCTTTACATACACCGAATCAATCCCAAAAATCGTGGGTTCAAGTAGCTAGGTAAGGTTTTTCAGAAGGTGGATTCATGAAGAACAGATTCTTAGCAAGTCTGGCAATCCTAACGCTCGCTGGCGCACTAACCAGCTTACAGGCGCAAACAACGGAAGCGGGCCCGGGGCCCTCTGAGCAGCCGAGTGCACCAATGGAAGTGGGGCAGGGACAGTCTACTCCGCCCGCGCAAGCCGACCCGTCTTACAACAATGCGCCGGGGCAGAACGGAAGTGACAACGGCCAGCCCATGCCCGAAGCTCAGCCTGGCGGACCGACTGGCACCGAGTCCGCCGAAACCAATCAGGGAGTTGGCCGCGTCAGCATGATTCACGGCGATGTTTCGACACAACGGGGGGATTCCGGCGACTGGTCCGCTGCGGTTTTGAATCAACCGGTCCTGAACGGCGACAAAGTTTCTACCGGCCCCGGCGGGCGCGCCGAGGTACAACTTGATTTCGCCAATATCCTCCGTCTTGGCTCAAGCGCGCAAGCGAACATCGCAACGTTTACCCACGATCACATACAGATCCAGCTCAGCCAGGGTCTTGCCAACTACAGCGTCTTTAACGAGAGCGAAGCTGAGCCGGAGATCGACACGCCTAACGTCGGAATCCATCCTGCTCACAAGGACGTAATGCTGCGTATCGAAGTGCGGCCTGACGGTGACACGATTGTCATCGTCCGCAAAGGCGAGGCTCAGATTTCCACGCCGAAGGGGATCGCGGAGGTTCACACCGGTGAAATGGCGACCATTCGGGGCACCGTCGACTCGGCGCAATACAAAATCTCGCCGGCTCCCCCGCGCGACGACTGGGATCGCTGGAACACCGACCGCGACCACATGATTCACAGCGCGAAGTCGTGGGATCACACCAATAAGTACTACACAGGCGCGGAAGATCTGGATGCCAACGGCCACTGGCAGAACGCCGATGAGTACGGTCAAGTCTGGGTTCCGAACGAACCGGAAGGTTGGGCTCCGTATCGCGACGGCAATTGGACTTGGGAGCCTTATTACGGGTGGACTTGGGTAGGCTATGAGCCTTGGGGCTGGGCTCCTTACCATTACGGCCGGTGGATGTGGTACGGCAATTCCTGGGCGTGGTGGCCGGGACCGGTCTGGGGCGGTGGTTTCTATCGTCCGTTCTGGGCGCCGGCCTATGTGGGATTCTTTGGATTCGGTGGCGGCTTCGGCTTCGGAGTTGGTTTCGGCTTCGGCGGCTGGGGTGGTTTCGGCTGGCTGCCCTTGGGCCCATGTGACTGGTTCCATCCTTGGTGGGGTGGGTTTCGAGGACGGTTTGGTGTCGTGAACATTAACAATATCCACGTCACGAATATTAATCGCTTCGGTGGGATTGCTCCTCTCCACGGCGGTACGCGATTCTCGAATCTATCGCACATCAACGATGCGCACATCGGACATGCTCTCTCTACCGTCGGTGCGGGGAAATTTGGTGCAGGCCGAGTCTCGGCTGTTGCGGCAACTCACGCACAGTTGAGTTCGGCCAAGATGATGACCGGCAACTTGCCGGTCGTGCCCACGCACGCCAGCTTGTCGGCGAGTGGACGGGCTGCGGCTCCTTCGACGATTCACAGCACGGCATCGCAGCACTTCGCGGGCACGCAAAGTAATTCACGACCGGAGGCGTTTCAGCAACAAGCTTCGCACCTGCAGCAATCGATGCAACAGAATCACGTTTCATCTGTAGCGGCCGGCGGGCGGGCTGATAGCGGCGTGGAGTCTCGCGGCGCGGCTGCGTCTAGCAGCAAGCCGAGCGCTGGCACTGCAGCCGGCAGGGAAGGGAATAACTCCCCAAGCCGAGGCTTGGGAAGCCAAGCTGGAAATAACAACTCACGATCGTTCTCGCCGCCTAACGCTAACGCGAGTACGCATTCGGAGAGCGCACAGCAAGGCACTCAGGGCGCACGGTCGGAGACTTCGGCCTCGGCGGCTCGCGGCGAACCGAATCGCAGCGAATGGAAGCCGTTCACGCCGCCATCGCACAGCAACGAAAGCACGAACCGTGGAAGCTATAACTCCGCTTCCTCTGAACGCAGCCAAACTGGCAGCTACTGGAATCGCACTGCGCCTAGTTCAAGCTACTCGCGCGGTTCGTCCGGCAGCTATGAGCGCGGGGGTGGCAGCTACTCGCGCCCGCAACTCAACATGCATCAGCCTATTGTGCAGCCACGCTCTTCCGGCAGCTACGGCGGATACCACGGTTCACCGGGATACAGTTCGCCGAGCTACGGAGGGTCGCACAGCACCCCGAGCTACGGCGGTAGCCATGGCGGCTATAGCGGCGGTTCGCACAGTGCGCCGAGTTCCGGAGGCAGCCATAAAGGATTCAGCGCCGGAGGTGCTTCCCACAGCAGTCATTCCTCCAGTCATTCCTCGGGTGGCTATTCACATGGCGGCAGTCACTCGAGTGGCGGCGGTCATTCCAGTTCTAACCATTCCAGTGGTAGCCATTCCAAGGGCGGCGGAGGACATTCGGGCCACCACTAGATCAGAAGCAAGTTGCTGTAAACGAAGTGAATACTGAGGCGAGAAAGGGGCGTGCTAACCGGCACGCCCTTTGGTCTCTTCGATTCTTATCGCACTCGTATCAGCGCAGGCATTTCTGCGACCCACGATCCTCATAGTTTCAGCTCGCTCTAGGCGCGCCTGGATTTCCGCCTCACGGCCGCGCATATGCCGGACTGTCCGGGTCCGGCGGGTCATAGTCGCGTCCGTACTTATTCTTGTGGGCCAACTCAAGATTCGATTCCGCCAAACTGAAGCTCCCTAGAAAGCTATCTGCGGGCGTGACCGTGATCTCCCGTTCCACGGCGCGCAAAGCGTCCGGCGCGACCGACGGATGGAAAACGTGCATCTCATAGCGCCCTGGAACCACATCGCCAATGGTGATGTCTCCACGCCAGTTTGAAATTGCATAGTATGGCGTGTTGACGGCGATCACGACAGCGCTCATCTGCGCATGAATATTGCAGAAAATATAAGAAATTCCTGGCTTGTCGAACTGCACAAACTGGGTCGTGCCGCTCTCATAGAGCCCCAGGTCGAAGCGTTTGCCATCAAACAAGGAAAATACATTGTGAAAAAACGGATCGCGATTCGGAAACGCGACTTTTCCGCCGGCAGGAATCACCAGCAGGGGAGGCTGGAAGCTCTTGTCCTTCTGCACCAATTGCGGAACCTGCGATGGCTGCTGCGGCGCCATGGGTGGCGCAGCAGTCGTACCCAACGGCGTGAGCCACACGACAACTTTCGATGCGTCTCCAACGCGCTTCCCGTTTCGCGTCAGCTGAAACTTACCCTTTAACTCGACTCCGTTTGGTTCGGTGCTCTGCGCTGCCGCTAAAACGCACGTCATCCCTATGCTCACGAGAATCCGGAGGTGAGTTGTGCGACGCATCTAAAACAAGATCCCCATGGCCAAATTTATCTGGTTGGTTACGCTGGCGTTGCTATAGATGGGAAAGGTATGTAGGCGCCTGAACTCCGCCGACAACAGCAGATCCGATCGCGGACGAAACACGACATTGCCCAGCGCACCTCGATTGCGCCCAATAAGCGGTGCAAAGTTATTGGCGTCGATAGCAAAGCCTCGGACATCATTGGCAAACGCGTTGTCTTCCGCGATTGCTCCATTGACTTCCAGCTTCGGCGTGAGCTGAAATTTGAGCTGGGTCCACCCTCCAGCAGAGTTCAGGCCACGGATGGGCGACGCCGGATCCATAAAATTGCCGCCAAATACAACGGTTTGCCCGATGGCTGCGCCCAAGCCTCCTACCGCGCGGCCCCGGTAGAATTCGCCGGAGAGAAATAGGCGGTGAAGAATCGGGATCTGCCAATCCGCCATTCCGGCCCAGGCATCGACATAGCGGTCCCATGGCCAGTTCTGGCGACCGTAGTAGCCGGCCACTCCAAAGCTAAGCGGATGGTTGAACACTGGACGTGACCAGGCTGTGCGGGCCGCGTAAGCCGGCTGACCCGACTGTTCTCCAGATTGAGCGGTGCGAAGGACCGAGTTCTTGGGTATTTCCCAGTTTAGATTGTCCAGAATCCCACCTTGTATGGTCAGCGTTTGTTGATTGGGAAGATCGAAGCGGTGCTCAATGCGAATCTGCGGCGTCCATCCCCACAGATTTCCGGCATAGGCAAACGCCGGGGTCGAAAGCGATGCGAAGGATGTAGGCGAATAGGGCGAGATAAAGAGGGAATCCTGCCCGGCAATGACCGAAGTGTGTTGCCAGTCGAGGCGCACACTGGCCGTCTGCATGCGAGCGATGCCGAAATTAACTCCATTGTTGGTCGGGGCAAATCCTCCCCCAAAATCGAATACCACATTGGCCGAACTCCTTGCGCCCGCCACCGTTGGGCCGAAAATCTCAAGACCAATTTCGCTTTGCCGCAATGTCGCTCCGAAGCTGCCTTGATTGACGCCTGGCGCGACGGGTTGCGCGTAATCAGGAAAATCGAGATTGTCGGAACCTCCAACGTTATGAAAGGCGTTCATGAGAACAATTCCGGAGAGTCGCGCGCGATACTTCCCGGCCGTCTCCACCTTGGTCTGGTATTGCTCGTTCATCTTGGAGCCCAACAACTGCGTGGATTCTTCCAGCCTTTGGACTCGGCTCCCAAGGTCAGAGCTTTCATCCGTGGAAGGAACACTTGAAGAGTTGGCGGCGGATGTGGTGGCCGCCACCGAATCCGCGCCGTAGACAGTCTGGGCCGGGGACGAAGGCGCCGGCTGATTGCTGGCAGCGATGTGCGGCTCAAGCAGCCTGCGCGTATCCTGAAGCTCCTGGCGAAGCTCCCGCATCTCCGCCCGCGACTGCGCATTTTCTGCGCGCATCTGATCAATCGCGGCGCGTAATTCACGCACCTGCGAATCGAGTTCCCGGATCGTGCCATCCACGGAATGAGCCGCCAAAGGCCCGTCCTGGGCTAGACTACATGTCCCTAACAGCGCCAGCACCGCTGCCGTCAGGATGCTCGCACGAAGCACAACGGTTCCTGGTCTATTCACACAATCCTCCCCGGGAACATCCGGCCCGTCGTCAATAATCAACTCTGGGAACGGGAACTATTGATCCGAATGTCGAATTGAGTTTTCAGTTGCTGAGTCGCTCTCCACGGGCACGAAAGGATGACCCGCGCCTTCATCAAGGACAGCATCCGCTGAGCTTTGTGGATCTTGTCCCGGGATTGTGATTCGAAAAACCGTTAGGTTGTCTGCAGTTCGTTCCATCACAATCTCGCCACCGTGGTCCTGCACAATTTTTTGCACTACCGTCAGTCCAAGTCCGGTACCATTCTGTTTGCCGAAGCTCACAAAAGGATGAAACAGCTTGTCGCGAATGGGCTCCGCAATGCCCGGACCGTTGTCTGCTACTTCTATGATCACGGACGTTTCTTTTCGTTGAACCGTCACCTGAACTCGGCCCTCATTGCTGGGTGCGGCTTCGCAAGCATTCAGTAGTAGATTGTATAGAGCCCGCTCCAGCTTGCGCGAATCGAACCATGCCGAACTCTGTCCGTGGCTGTGCACTTCAATCAGCGTTCCCTGATGCCGTGGATGGAGCCGCACCGCCTGCATTGCCCGCTGCACCGTTTCCACCACATTGCCGTATGCCGGATTCAGTGACGCACGGGTACGAGCAAACTCGAGAAGGGAATCGATGAGGTCCGTCATCTGATTCACCGCAGTTCGAACCTCCTGATACAACTCCTCGCGTTGCACCGAGGTCAAGCGCCCGTCACAAAGAAATTCGGAATTCGCTACCACCGCAGCCAGCGCGTGCCGAAGGTCGTGGGAAATCGAACTTGCCATCCGGCCAATCGTGGCCAACTGTTCAGACTCCAGCAGGGCCTGCTGGGTCTTGAGCAGGCTTGCGCGCATTCGATCAAAAGCTGAGGTCAACTCCGCGACTTCATCGCTGCCGCGCGGATCCAGGGGATGATGATAATCTCCATGCTCCAGGGCGCGCACGCCTTCGACGAGGGTTGCCAAGGGACGAGTGAATGTGTGCGAGATCAGGAACACCAATCCGCTTCCGATCAGCACCGCAGTGAATCCCAGCAGCAACAGGAGACGGTTCAGGTTTCCGAGAAACCTCGCCGCCTGGTCGTATGATCCCAACACCGTCAAGCGCACAGAAATCGGCTGCTGGCCGGATAAGTCGAGTGAAGTGGCGACGAAATGCTCAGCGCCCACCTGCACATCCAGTGGTGAACTCTGTAGCGACCCCGTCGCAAGAGCGTTAACCCCGGGCCCTTGCGCCTGCAACGGCGTCAGCGTGGTCGCTACGATTTCGTCGCCGTAAGAAAAAGCTACGTGGCTCGCTGAAACTTTGCTTACCTCGCGAGCCAGCCGGTCATCGATCTGATATCCAATGATCAGAAACCCGAGTAGCGGCCCATCTGTCTTTGCCCCAAAGTAGACCGGCTGTACGAAGGTCTGATAGAGATGGTGTGCGCCAAACCACCAATGACTGGAATCTTCTTCATTCAACGAGCGATCAAAATATTTCTTGGCTGCTTCCTGCGTGAAACCCGCAGTCTTGGTGTGCAAAGCCACCACCGCCCCGTCTCGATTCACCAACACCAGCAGATCGCTGCCGGTTAACTGCCAGACGTCCTTCGAAGCATCCTGAATTGTAGCCGGGTCGTGAGCCGTCATGATGGCCCGTGTGATGGGCAAGTCCGCCACAAGTTCAGCAGAGTGGCTCAACATCACTTCGCGATCATGCTGAAAGTTTTGAAATGTGGTGACGGAATTCCGCAACTCCCGAACGATTTCTTCCCGGACATGGGTTTGCACGCTATGCCGGACCACGAGCAGGCTCAGCGCCGTCAAGCCAAACGTGATAAGGATCATGGAAAGCAGAAAGCGCGTCCGCAGCCGCGTGCGCGGCACCACCGCACTCCCGGAATATTTTGGAAAGGTGTGCGAGACGGGTTCGGGTGAATGTGCCAAGGAATTTTAGCGAACGAATTTATAGCCCATGCCGTGTACAGTACGAAAGTGTACCGGACTGGCTGGGTCGCGTTCGAGTTTTTGCCGAAGCTTCAGGATGTGGTTATCCACGGTGCGGGTGGAAGGATAATTCTGATATCCCCAAACCTCGTTGAGCAGTTCGTCGCGGCTGATTACTCGGTCGGCATTCTGCACTAGAAAGTGCAGCGTCTTGAACTCTTGCGCGGTCAAAACCACAGGTTTTCCGTCGCGCTCGATTTCCATTTTCTTGAAGTCGATCGTAATTCCGGCAAACCTTACCCGATCAACATTTGCGGTTCGTGAGGTATGCCGCAGAGCCGCCCGGACACGCGCCAGCAATTCGCGAGGACTGAAAGGTTTCGTCACGTAGTCATCGGCGCCCAGTTCCAGTAGCAAAACCTTATCCGAAACGTCGCTGGTGGCGCTGAGAACGACGATGGGCAGGGAGGGCGCCTGTATTTTGATCTCTTTGCACAGATCGCCTCCTGAAAGCTTTGGTAAGCGAAGATCAAGAATAATGATTGCTGGTGGCGCAGCTTGAAAACTCTCTAGCGCCGACTTTCCATTTCCTTGAACCTCAACTACATATCCCTCGGTCTCAAACAATCGCTTTAAAGCTTTCTGGACGGCGGGATCATCCTCGACGACCAGAATCCTGCCCAACGGTCGGGTCGAATCTATCGCATCAGAAAGTTTGGCCGTGCTGATCGGTGTCGCGGTCTGCCCCATAACACTACCCTCACCCTCGATCGCATTCGCGTGTTTTCGAACATCCTCGGATTGCTCCATATGCGCCGCGATGAGTGAAGCTTACAACGAGTTATGCCCATTTTCGGCGAATCTGCCAACGTTTGACAAATCTTTTACATTTGCACAGCGCTGTCTCGAGGCCTGACGGCAGAAGGCTTGCTGTCGCTTTTCGTGTCGTATCTGCTCCCGCTGCGACCATCGCTTGGTTCTTCAGTTCGACTTTAAAGCCGGTGGGGTCAGCATTAGCGGCCCGGAGCCCACTTTCCCGACTCGCGCTGCCGTAGAATAAGGACACATTGCCGGCGCTCGCTGAATTCGCCAACTTGCGCGTCGTGCTTGTCGACGCGCGAAATCCGCTCAATATCGGCGCCGCTGCCCGGGCGATGAGCAATTTTGGATTTCCCCGTCTCCGCGTCGTCAACCCCTACGACGTAGCGTTTGAGGGCGCCCGCTCCGCCGTCGGCGCAGCTGACGTCCTTCAAAACGCAGAAAAATTTGCGACCGTCGCCGAGGCCGTGGCCGATTGCTCCCTGGTCGTTGGCACTACCGCCGTAGGGCATCGCGACCTTCAACATTCCATCCAGCGCCTCGAAGCCGGAGCACCGCTGATTCGCGCGCACCTGGTATCCGCGACGGCTCCGTGCGCGCTATTATTCGGCTCGGAGAAATTCGGCCTATCTAATCAGGACATGAGCCATTGTCACTGGCTCATGCACATCCCCACTCGCGAGGAACACTTCTCGATGAACCTGGGGCAGGCTGTGGCAATTTGTTTGTATGAACTGGTTCGCGATTCGGCCGCTCCACTACAACCCGAGGAGGGAACGCCCGCCTCTTCCATGGAGTTCGAACGAATTTACGAGAATTTGCTGACCGCTCTCCAAGCCAGCGGATACCCGAAGCTAAACTCGTCCGACACTTTTCAAGCAGCGGTTCGCCGGATGGTGTATCGCTTTCGCCTGCACACTGGCGATGCGGAATTCTTTCTGGGTATGCTGCGCCAGATCGTCTGGAGGTTGAAAAAGTACGAACCCGGGAGTTGAAGTGGAGGGATGCCCCTGTACGCGACGGATGGCTCCATCTTCTGACGAATCCCTCGAAGGATTTTCGGGCTGCCTCTAACGATAATCGCAGGCGATCCTACGGTTTCGTCTGCTCTGGGAACACTTGCACTCCGCCGCGACTAAACTGGAAACGCAGCACCCACATACTGGCGTCCGGTTTTCCGTCCACCTGCGGTGCATTGAATTTCCAGCGCCGCGCCGCCTCCAGTGCCTTGGCAGAAAAATACTTGCTTGTCCCCGCAGAAAGGAATCGTACCTCCGAGACATCTCCCGAGGCGTCCACTGCAACCTGAACATTTACTTTTATTCGGCCCCGGATGGTTCTCTCTGCACTCCGCGAGACATCCGGCATCACCCGCTGCCGTACGTTTCCGCGCGACGAGTCCTCCTGAGCTGGAGCATGTTTTTCCGGTAACGGCAACGCGGGTTGCGCGGTCGGAGGCTGTGCCGCAGCAGGGGCTTCGGTTCCCGGTGCCGTACTCTGCCGCGACCGAACCCTGCTACCGATCCAAGCGACAATCATGGCCACCATGACGATGGCCACAACAAACCACCGTATCGAACGCCGTTGCTGTGCAGGCTCCTCAACCGTCTGCGGGGCCGCTGCGGGAGGAGGGTTCAACCGCCTTAAAATGCTGTCGGCAGTGCATCGCTGCCCTCCCTCTTGTAAACACTCTCGCGCAATCTCTCCCAACGGCTGCGGAATCGTCTTCGGCACTGTGGCTTCCGAGCGAGCCCCGTTCTTCAGTGTGGGTTGCTTTTGCGTCAAGACGGCCACAAGAGTGGCACCGAGGGACCACATATCCGCCGCAGGTGAAATGCCTGTAGCGGCAATTTCTGGCGCGTCATATGCACTTGCCTCTCGCGCGATCGGGTCGCCAGTGTTACCGATGTTGTCGGCGGAAAGTTTCAACTGGTTGTTAGAGGCGAGAATGTTTGAAGGTTTGACACTTCCGTGCGCCAATCCGCTTCTGTGTAAGAAACCGAGCGCCTCCGCTGTTGGGGTCAACATCTCCGAAGCTTCGGTTACAGAAAGCGCCCGGACCGGAAGAATCTGTGAGAGGTTCTCGTCGGCGTACTCCATCACGACATAGAGCACTCGCATACCATCGATGACGCATTGCCCACCGTCAAACAACTGAAGTATGTGACGATGAGAAACCTTTGCGGCCGCGGCCCAACGGGAGAGTTGAACCTCTTCACTTAGACTTACTGCGGAAATCAATTTAATGGCGGCCTTCTGAACACCGCCGCTAAGCTCGGTAAGAAATACCGCGCTATGATCTGACCCGCCCAGCCACTGCCGTAGGGGGAACCTCTCGTTAACCACCCGGCCTTCCCAGTTCCTCCAACTCTCCGAGTTGCTCATAGGCGACTGGCTATTCTATTCCACCATGCGTTGTTACGATCCTGTGAAAAACATTTAGATGCACCTTCCACTGCCATGGCATAACCGCGCCTTGAAGCTGCATTTACGCGGCTCCGCCACATCGCCATCCGGACCAATACAAGTCTGGCTATGAAGGCACCAGAACAATCCATCACCAGGAACCGCCTCGCCTTCCGACGCGACAAATTGCCCCTTCCAGCGCAGCGCCGGGCAAAGGTCGGGATGCTCTACATTGAACCGTTCTTTTTCTGAAATCATGCCTGCGCCGCCTTAAGGATCGCGCGCTTCACCGCAACTCTCGCCAGTTGCACCTTGTATCCATTTTGGCTGAGCGGCCTGGCGCCAACCAAAGCAGCGACTGCCGCTTTCGTCGCCGTCTCCTCATTCGGCGGATTTCCCCTCAGCACCCCCTCGGCCTCGGGCGAAGGCCACGGTACCGGCGCAACGTATCCCATCACAACCCGCGCTGATTCGACGTTTGAGCCCTGGATTCTCAGCGCGACCGCGGCCACTGCCAGCGGCCAGTCAAACGCATCCTTTTGCCGAATCTCATAATGTGCCGCGTGTACACCCGAGGCGGAAGGCAGCAAGACCTCGGTGACAATCTCATTCGGACGCACATCATGTTCGCGCGCACCGTCCGTCCTGGGCGTCACAAAAAAGTCTTCCAGGGCACGTTCGCGCCTGCCCTTCGGACCCTCGATCCGAATTCGTGCACGGTAGGCAATCAGTATCGGGACGATCGTCGAAGGGCTCACAAACTTTGCGGGGCCACTATTGCCGAGAATCGCATGGTAGCGATTCTCACCCGCTGCGACCAATTCGTTCCCGCGCTCATCTTTTGGCAAGAGTCCAAAGCGGTTGCGGAAATACCAGCACCTTGGCCTCTGACACAAATTCCCGCCCAGCGTCGCCAGGTTGCGGATCTGGGGGCTGGCAACCCCAATCAGCGCGTCGGCCAAGGCGGGATAACGTTTTCTTACGTCAGTATTCTCGACCAACTCGGCCAAAGTGGTTAACGCGCCGATCCGCATCCCATCTGAGGCGAAAGAAATGCCGTCTAGTTCCTCGATATCTTTTATGTTTACTAAGCGGCGTGGTGCGACGACGTCATCTTTCATCAACGCGAGCAGGTCCGTTCCGCCGGCAAGGATTTCTGTTTTATCCGCAGCCGCGGCGAGCAGGCTTATGGCCTGTGCCTTGTCGCGCGCGCTGACATAGTCAAAAGCTTGCACCGTCAGCCTGCCACCTCTGCGTGCGTGCTCTGCGGATTCGCGATCTGTGCCACCGCCTTGCGAATTCCATCATAGGTTCCGCAGCGGCAGAAATTCCCGCTCAAACCATGTCGTATGTCTTCCGCTGTCGGTCGCGGATGCCGGTCGAGCAATGCCTTGCAAGCCATCACAAATCCCGGCGTGCAATATCCGCACTGGGTTGCGTCTTGATCGACGAACGCCTGCTGGATGGGGTGCAACTGGCCCTCCCGCATCAGCGACTCAACGGTCATAACCGTTTTTCGCTGCGCCTCAATCGCGAGCACCGAGCATGCATATACCGCCTTTTTGTCCATCAGCACCGTGCAAGCGCCACACTCGCCGCGATCGCAGACCCGCTTCGCGCCGGTCAGATCAAACTGATCGCGCAGCGCGTCCAGCAGCGTCACCCGTGGTTCAAGATTTGCCCGATACTTCCCGCCGTTGATGGAGAACTCCATCGCAACCTTACCCGGCCCCTGTACCGGAACCTCTTGCCCAGCGGCCATCACTGCGGGCGCGATCAAAGGCAGAGCCGCCGAGATCCCCGAGATCTTCAAGAAATCGCGCCGCGTAACCCCGGAATCGGGTTCCTGATCTTCAGGCAATTTGGATTCAGGGTCGGACATTTGGCAAAGATACCATGCGCGGCAGCTGCCTGACCTACCCTGTTTCGGCGCGCCCCTCGCAGCTGCCCTGGTTGGTATTATGTTAGATTGGAAAGAAAGTGGGCGCGTAGCTCAGTTGGTAGAGCAATGCCCTTTTAAGGCATGGGTCGCAGGTTCGAGTCCTGCCGCGCTCACCAAGATTTCAAGGTACTCACTGATTCCTCAGTCCTGATTTCGGGCACCCCCTGGCGCCTAGAGCAACCTACATTCTAGTTTCCACGACGTTGCGGTACGCCGTGCGCCTACAAGTTCTCCGGAAATTCCGATGGAGCACCGACACTCAATGTGTACGGCGGCTCTTGCCTGTCTCAGTCCACATCTCGACACCGCCGTCGAAATCTGTCGACGGGATGGCATGCCGACGGTTTAGTGGTGTTCTGAGACGTTGATTGCACCGCACGAAGCAATACTTTCCGTAACTCTTAGTGGCAGGCAAAGTGCTGCGATTTGTTCGCGTCCGGCTGAGTCAAGAGTACGCCAGCGTGCATCAATGAAAGATGGGTAACGAACAATTCAGGAGGCTATCATGAATAAGAAAGAAATTTCTGCAGGGTTGGCCGGAGAGGTTTCATTAGGCAAAGACCTTTCGGTTTCTCGAGTGGGCTTCGGAGCGATGCGGCTCACAGGTCAAGGCATCTGGGGTCCTCCAAAGGATCGGAAAGCTGCGATCGCGGTTCTGCGCCGCGCGGTGGAACTGGAGATCAACTTCATCGATACGGCGGATTCTTACGGTCCGCACGTGAGCGAGGAATTAATTGCCGAAGCGCTCTTTCCTTATCCTAAGGGATTGGTGATCGCAACCAAGGGCGGCTGGAATCGTCCGGGCCCCAATCAGTGGACCCACGATGCATCTCCTGCTCATTTGCGCGAAGCGGTTGAAGGGAGCCTCAAGAGACTAAGGCTGGATCGCATCGATGTCTATCAACTGCACGCTCCGGATCCGGTTGTTCCCCTTGAGGCCTCATTAGAAACGTTGGCTGAGCTGCGAAACCAGGGGAAGATTCGATTGATCGGCTTGTCGAACGTTACCCGGGAGCATATCGAGCGCGGGCGCAAGATTGTTCCTATCGCCTCGGTTCAGAACCGTTATAGCTTTGCCGATCGTGAATGGGACTATGTCGTGGACTATTGTGAGAGCAATGGAATCGCGTTCATACCGTGGTTTCCTTTGGGAGCAGGTACGGTGGCCGGGGAAGTGCTCGATGAGATCGCGCAGGCGCATCATGCAACCCCGAAGCAGGTAGCTCTAGCGTGGCTATCGCGGCGGTCCCCGGTTATGCTGCCTATCCCGGGGACGAGTTCAATCGCGCACCTCGAGGAGAACGTCGCGGCGGCCGCGGTGCACCTTACGAAAGAAGAGTACGAAAGGCTCGCTGAGGTTCCCGAGTTGGTCGCAGCGAGATAAAGAGAATACGGGAGCCCCGGTGGAGTCTGCAGAACGAGCCATGCGGGCAAATGTGGCTGCTATACCTCACCGGGGCTTACGACATGGCCTTTCAGCACGCCATCCGCAACGGTCCGAGAGCTGCGATTTCTATCCAAGCCACTGCGGGTTCTGGAAAGTTCCGTCGAAATGATGGCTGGTCTTGTACTTTTCAAACTCGCCCGATTGAGCGGCCTTAGCGGTCTTTGCTAATAGAGCGATCACCGCTTCCTTTTCCATCGGCCGAAAACCGCGTGCCGCATCCAGAGCCTGCTGCAGGATCTTGAGGGAATCGCATCCTGTGATGACCACGCTAGTAGGCAGGTTCATGGCGTAATGCAGGCACTCGACCGCGGTCACAGTGTTGCTGTGAAGAATGAAGGGATCGCCCATGGGCTTCATACCCAGGACTCCGATGTTCTGTTCCTGCAGGACAGGGAGCACTTTGGACTCGAAGCTGTTGAAGTGGTGGTCCATCACATTAAGAGGCATCTGTACAGCGTCAAATGTGAATTTGTGAGCGGAAGCGGTCGCCAGCATCTTCAAATGGATATCCGGACTCTTGTGACCCGTGAAGCCAATGTGCCGGACCTTCCCGGCTTTTCTCGCCTCAACCACCGCTTCCAGGGCACCTCCAGCTGCGAAGATTCGATCGGGGTCGCCATCGCGAATGACCTCGTGAAACTGCAGCAGATCGATGCGATCGGTTTGCAGGCGCTTCAACGAGTCATCGATTTGGTTTACCGCGGTGGCTTTGTTTCTGCCGTCGATCTTCGTCATCAAGAATGCCTTTTGCCGATAGCCGTCGCGCAGCGCTTTCCCCATGCGAAGTTCACTCTCTCCGCCGTTGTAATCCCAGCAGTTGTCGAGGAAGTTGATGCCCGCGTCCAGAGCGGTGCGGACGATGCGGATGCCTTCCTCTTCACTCACACCGGGCCTTGCCAGGTGATAGCCGCCAATGCCGACCATTGAGACCCTTTCGCCCGTGTGGCCCAGGGTACGCACGGGAACGTCGCTTTGTTTTTCAGCTCCCCACGCTTGTCTGTCGATTCGGGCGCCGATCATGGTTGCTGCGGCAACACCGAGAAATTTTCGCCTCGTCGCCATTGTTTCACCTCGTGAATAGATTCACCCGGATAATAGGTTGACTTAGACTCCTGAGGACACGAGCGCAGTCGGAATCTCTACAAGGGTGACCCGCGACAGTCCGTGACATGAAGCGAACAATGACAGTGGTCGGCGGTCTCCATGAATGCGATCGCTGCTACTGTAATTCTCGCATTGAGTCCCGCGCCCTTCATGCCAGTACGGCGCCTTGGGAGTGTTGCTGAGAGGACCGGGAAATACCCAACTTCTGCATCTTGTGGATCAGCGTGGTACGTTTCAAACCAAGTTTGGTAGCTGCTCCCCTCGGGCCGCCGATAACCCAACCAACCGATTCCAGCGTTTGCAGAATCAGAATGCGCTGGGAGTCCTTCAGAGTAGTCGGCGCCGGAGGAGCCGCGGCTGCATGAGTGGCGACAGCGAAGGTTCCTCCCGCGGGCAATGGATTGGGAAGCACGCCATCATCGGACAGGATCACGGCGCGTTCAATCAGGTTCTGCAGTTCGCGGATGTTGCCGGGCCAGTCATAGGAGGTGAGCGCGGAAAGGGTAGCCGGAGGAATGTGATCGATCTGGCGACTCATCCGGCGGCCATAAACCTCGGCGAAATGGTTGACGAGAGCCGGAATGTCTTCGCGACGGTCGCGCAATGGCGGCAACATGACCGGAAATACGTTCAGACGGTAATATAGATCGCTGCGAAACTCACCGCGGTTCGCCATTTCCATCAAATTACGATTGGTGGCAGCGACCAGGCGAACGTCTACCTGATGGGTGCGAGTGCTGCCCAAGCGCTCGAACTCCTGCTCCTGCAGAACGCGCAATAACTTCGGCTGCAACGCCGGCGGAATATCCCCTACTTCGTCAAGGAAAAGCGTACCTTTGTCGGCCAGCTCAAATCGGCCAACCTTTTGCGCGATGGCTCCCGTGAACGCACCCTTTTCGTGGCCAAAGAGTTCACTCTCCAGCAAGTCCAGCGGAATGGCCGCGCAATTCAGCCTGATAAAGGGTCGCCCGCACCGCGAACTGAGGTTGTGAATCGCGTGTGCGATCAGTTCCTTGCCGGTGCCGGTTTCTCCCTGGATCAAGACAGTGGAGTCCGTAGGAGCAACCCGTTCGACCTGCTCGAGCACCGATTCCAGAGCAGGACTATTGCCTATAATCTGTTCGAATCTGCGCTCACAATCGCTACAACCTTCTCTTTGGAAAGCTCCCACAGAGAACCTCCTGGCGCACGCGCCGTCTCTCGGCCTAATTCCCCAAAGCCGCTCGAACGCTCTCGAGCAAGACCTCATCGTCAAACGGTTTGGCGAGGAATTCCACCGCGCCCGCTCGAAGCGCCTGCATACGCATTTTTGTGTCGCCGTGCGCCGTGATGAAGATGGTTGGAATTCTGTAATGTTGAGCGTTCAGTTTGGCCTGCAGTTCCAGACCGGACATTCCTGGCATGCGAATATCCGTGATCAGGCATGCGGTCTGCTGCTGCTGGCCGGATTGAAGGAATTCCTCCGCCGACGCAAACGCTTGTGAGGGCAATCCGACGGATTTCAGCATGCCCTGCAGTGCACTGCGCATCAACTCATCGTCATCGACAATCGCAACCATTTGTTCCTTCCCCTGACTTGCCATAGTTGCAAGCTATCGCTCCCCAGACGAAGGCGCAATCATCCGTTGGAGAGCACGCAATCATACTTTGGTATGAGCCACTTTGGTACGAGCCTGTAAGAGTCAGCCCACCGGCGTACTGAATGTCATTGGTGAGCTTCGACTTTAGTGGGAAGGGTGAGGTGAAAGGTTGCACCGCGGGAAGGGTTGGCGGCAGCCCACAGGCGCCCGCCGTGCGATTCCAGGATGGAACGGCTGATCCGGAGTCCCATGCCGGTCCCCTGAGGCTTGGTAGTAAAAAACGCATTAAAGATCTGATCCGCGTGTTGTGGCGGGAGGCCCACGCCGGTATCGGTCACCGAGATCAGCACTTGATCATCCTCGCCCCGCTGCGACTGGATAGTGAGCTCGCGCGTGCCATCCACGTTTTTCATCGCGTCGATGCTGTTGATCATGAGGTTCATGAGCACCTGTTGCAGTTGCACATGATCTCCCACGACCTGAGGAAGGAATGCAGCGAGATCCGTCCGGACCAATACGCCGTGTTGATCTGCCTCGCTGTGCAAAAGAAGAGCCGTCTCTCGAATAGTTTCGTTTATATCGACCAACTCCTGTTGCAAAGTGTCCTTCTTGAAGAGCTGGCGGACACGACTGATGATCTCTGCTGCACGAGCGACGTCCTTAATGGTTCTGGAGGCAGCTTCGCGCGCCTCCGCGAGATCAGGCGGATCCCGCATAAGCCATCGTAAGCAGGTATTCGCGTCAGTGATTGAGGCGGCAATTGGCTGGTTCACCTCGTGCGCCAGGGAGGCGGTTAACTCTCCCATGGTTGTCACTCGGCTGACGCGTGCGAGCTCCCGGTTCGCCTGACGCAAAGCCTCTTGCGCACGCTTGCGGGATTGCTCGGCTCTGCGTTTCATCTCCATTAAGCCCGTGACCAGCAAAGTTGCCGTCAGGAAGGCTGTAAACCGCAAGATGGCAGCCGGTTCGTGGGGTCGAGGAGGCGTCCTCCACAGAAAAAACTGTTCATAAACGATAGAGGAAAGAGCGACAGATAGAAGGCCCGGCCTCAACCCTCCGAAGAGACTGCTCACCATGACCGCAAGAAGGAAGCACGACGCAGGCGCATCAATAGGCCAGGCAACCGCCAGCGCCACGCCGCAGGAGACTATGGCGAGAGCGTAACGCTGAGGCGCAGAGAGCACTTTCATTTGGGCGTCGGTAATCTGTTGCTTGCGGGGGAGTGCTCGAGCTTCGCCGACATTCTCACCAATTCCGCCAGCGATTCAGCCTGCATCTTCCGCATCATGTGTCCGCGTTGGATCTTCACGGTGACCTCACTGGTCCCGAGCTCAAAAGCTACCTGCTTGTTGAGCATGCCTGAAACCACCAGGCTCATAACCTCGCGTTCGCGCGTGGTCAGCGACTCGTAGCGCCTTCGCAGTTCGGTTATTTCACTCTGCTGTTGGCGCATTGTTCGGTCGCGGTCCAAAGCCTGGTTGATCGCATCCAGCAGGTCCTGATCGCGGAAAGGCTTTGTCAGGAACTCCACCGCGCCGGATTTCATCGCCTTCACTGACATCGGAATATCCCCATGACCGGTGATGAAGATGATGGGAATCCGTATGCCAGCATCCGTCAACTGGCGCTGGAAGTCCAGACCGTTGACCCCAGGAAGCCTCACGTCCAAAACAAGGCAACTGGGCCCGTCCACCCGTTCGCTGCCTAAGAACTCCTGTGGCGTACTGAAGGTCTTAGAACGCAAACCGACCGACTTTAGCATGCCCTGAATGGCGGCACGCACCAGGTCATCATCATCGACCACGAATACTGTGCAAGTGACCGGATCGGTTTTCACAGCCTGCCATCCTTCTGTAAAAGTCTACCTGAACCCTGTGGGCACTTGGCTTTGTGGACCAGTGCCGCCGGGCCACACGAACGAATCAGGATCAGATTGTAAGCTGTGTCGTCAGCGACCGGCGTTAGTGTCGATTCGCGTGATCTTCACCATCGTTTCCATCTTTTTGTGAGCTTCCGAGTCTCATCGCCACCCCAACAACTTGCCCAATCACATCCGCCTCTGGAGCAGAAATAACCTTTGGTCGAGCAGGGGAGAGCGGATGCGGCAGAAGAATAAGTTCGTTGCTCGACTGCGTACACCAACAGCATGTATAACCTTCCCGGGTCTCGACGAAGTAGACTGGACGTTCCCACTCGGATCGCCAGCCTCCATCGAATACTTTCTTCCGGGACTCGTCCACCTGGACGAAGCTTCCTGGCGGGAGAATAGGATCCATCGTCAGATCTTCGCTGCCAATGTACCCATAGCTGTAGTCTTTCTTGGCTAACTGTTGGAGATATGCCAGCGGAACCGTGCCCCATTGCTCAACCATGGGCGCGAAATTCGATGTTGTGCGTGGATCGAAATTTGGATCAATCCGCACCGGTTTCGTTATTTCCGCAGTGTTTGGAAGCGCCTGAGAAAGGTGGGTTCGCCGTGGCGAAGAGGTTTCGAGGTCAGAAGCGGTCTGATTCAGATCGACACCATACCAGTTCAGGATTTCATTAAATTCAAGGCGGTAGATGATTGCCAAAGAGTAAAGATGGTGAATGCTGGGTGTGACTCCCTTGGTTTCAATGTCCGAGAGTCCGTCAGTCGTGATCAGATAGTTTTGGTTGTCGTGTTTGCGAACGATACGCTCACTTGCAGCCTCAACATCGCGCATAGTAAGGCCGAGTTTCTCGCGTAACGTGCGAAGATTCGGACCGGGCGTAATCATAAGATCCCTTCTCATTCGTTCGTTAGAATGCGCCTGACATTCGCTCCCGCTCACGTCAGATTGCAACCGTAAACAGCGAGCAAAAATGCCAGGCTATATGCTCATTTGCCAGCTCCGGTGCTCTCGGAGTTGGACGTTGATGCTTGACCACCCACGTCGGTGCTGGCTGTCTCTTGCTAATCCCTTCAATCTGACAAAGAGGTGGGCGAAGAGGCCGGGTTTTAACAAGGGCCATTTCGTCATACTATGGAAGACCCACTCCGACATGTAGGAAGCACGTCTTATTCCAGTCCTTCAGGGACTGAAAGAGAACTGTAGGGCGAATCGATCCTTTCACTTAAGAGGAGAAGGTCCTCGGGTCTTCACTTCGATCAGAAGCATTGACAGGTTGCGACCGTCCAAATACCGACGCGCTATCAGCCTGTCGACACTCACCCGGGTCGTTTTCTTGGACAGCTAGCCAACCCACCTCGAAAACTGCGGGTTAGCGGCGCCGCTGGTTTGGAGATCTGCATGCAATTACCAAATTGACGTTAGTCGTCAAACGCCGCGGATCAGCGCCGAATGGCCGTGGAAGGAGAATTTATTGTGAAGTTCATAAAACAGAGTTTGTCGTTATTGCTCTCTTGTTGTTTAGTGCTGGCCAGCGCGCCGGAGGGGTTCGCGGCGCAAACGGACCAGTCTGCCGTTCAACCACCGGTCCAGGCCGCACAACAGACGCCAGAACAGCTGCAGCAACTGGTCGCGCCCGTCGCCTTATACCCGGATGCACTGGTCGCACAGATTTTAGCGGCCGCTACCTATCCCGACCAGGTAGTCGAAGCAGACCGTTGGCTGCAGCAGCACACCGATCTCAAGGGCGAGCAACTCGGTAAAGAAGTCGATAAGCAACCCTGGGATCCAAGTGTGAAGGCGCTCACCGAGTTTCCTTCGGTTCTGGCCAATATGGACAAGAATCTCTCGTGGACCTCATCGCTCGGCGATGCTTACGTGAATCAAGAGCAAGACGTGATGAACGCTGTTCAAGTGATGCGGGATCGGGCGGAGAAGGCGGGGAACCTAAAAAGCACATCGCACGAAAAGATAAGCCAGAAGGGTCAAACCATTGTGATCGAGCCCGCCGACCCGGAGGTCGTTTACGTGCCCGAGTATGATCCGTGGCTCGCGTATGGGGAACCGATCGGAGTCTGGCCGGGCTGGTATTGGTATCCAGGACTATTCCTGACAGGTCCAGGAATCGAATTTGGCTTTGGCTTTGGTATCGGCTTCTTTGGCGGTTTTGGCTGGGGCTGGCACCACTGGGGATACGATTGGCACCACCACGACATTCGTTTCGATCACCACCATTACGAGTCCCACAGCAGAGTTTTCGTCAATCGTAACCACTTCAATCACGCCGGTGGTTTTCATGGAGCTGGCGGATTTCATGGCGGAGCGAGAGGGTTCTCATCGCATGCGCAGGCCGGCACTCATTCCGGCGCCTTCAGCGGCTTTAATCACGGGGGAGCGGCAAGAGGTTTCTCTGCTCGCGGGCAGTCAAGCTTTGGCGGAGGATTTCATGGCGGTGGCTTCCACGGCGGCGGCGGTTTCCATGGCGGCGGACACCGGTAACTCGGGGCGCAATTACAGAACGTAACTAATCGTAATTAATATGGAGGAGGGAATCATGCACACAGACGATATGAAACTTGAAGGAGTTGAAACATTTACTGTGAAACTGGCCTGCGCGTCCGCAATCACTATGCTCGTTCTGCTGCTGGGTTTGCTGCTTGCGTTGGGCTTCGCGAGTTCGAGCTTTGCGGAAGAGGCACATCCAAGAACGTTTGCGTCTGCTGAGCAAGCTGCTAGCGCTCTCTATGAAGCGGCGCAAAAGCAGAATGAGCAGTCCCTGGAAGCGATCCTGGGAGGAGGAAAGGAAGTGACTTCCTCGAGCGACGAAGAGGAAGACAAACTTGAACGCGAGCAGTTCTGCAAGAAATACGAGGAGATGCACCGCTTCGTTCGAGAACCGGACGCCAGCACAGTTCTGTACATCGGGGCAGAAAACTGGCCCTTCCCCGTTCCGTTGGCCTCCAAGAACGGTGAATGGTATTTCGATTCCGATCGCGGGAAGCAGGAGATATTGTTCCGCAGAATTGGAGAAAACGAGGCCACCGCGATTGACGTGGCTGAGGAATTTGCAATCGCGGGCAATGCGAGCGCCCTAAAGGCAGCGAGCAACGATCCGATTACCCGATTCGCCGAAAGCCTGCGTTCTGTTACCGCAGCAAATACGGACAATAGAGACCCCGTTCTTTTCCACGGATACTACTTTCGGATCGTGACACTGGATCCTGCGCCCGCAAGCGCGCATGGCAACACGAAAAGAACGTTAACTTTGGTCGCGTATCCCGCTGAGTACCAGTCGTCCGGGGTCAAGACTTTCGTAGTCACCTGGAGGGGCATCGTCTTCGAAAAGGATCTTGGACTCGAAACCTCGACAGTCGCCCCACAAATGACAACCCGCACAGGCTCGAATTGGCGCCACGCCGGATGAGGCGAAGTGCCAACTGCGAAGAAAGGGGCGATTTCGGCGATGAAAAAGCTGCCATTTTATCTTGGTGTGATGTTTCTTTCAGCTCGCGGCTGTGCACAGACTTCCTCGTTGCCGGAAGTTCCGCAGGTGCAAGCCGTGAATCACGTGGTATCCCTTACGTTGCACGCAGTAAATGAAAACGGCCGGGATGCGTTCGCTTTCAATGGCGCGACGATCGCCCCCGTTATCCGCGCTTCGCCGGGTGACGTTCTCAAAATCACCTATATCAACGACCTTCCGGCGAAGTCTTCCGAGACTTGCGCAGTGAGCCCGTGCATGGACATGACAAACTTGCACTTCCATGGCCTCAGCGTGTCGCCGGATACTCCGCAAGATGATGTGTTGACAATGATGGCCAAGCCCGGCCAGGCACTGCACTATACGGTTGAGATTCCGCGCGATCACCCGCCGGGCCTTTTCTGGTACCACACGCATCCACATGGCGAGAGTCACCGGCAAGTGCAGGACGGAATGTCAGGGGCCATCGTCATCGAAGGAATGGAGCGTTATGTCCCTGAGGTAAGGCGGATGCGCGAGCGCGTGCTGGTCGTGCGCGGCCGCTCGCTTGAGCATGATCCGAATGCTGCCGCACTCAAGCACGAGGTTGAAATCCCAGCTACGGGATGCGGGGGAGAAGCCGAGAAAGTTGAGGAAATCTTTACCGTTAACGGAGTGCTTCGCCCTCGAATCGAGATCGCGCCTAAAGAGCGCCAGTTCTGGCGTATCGTGAACGCTTCGGCGGACCGCTATCTTGACTTGCAGCTGGATGGACAGAGTTTTGAAATCATCGCGCTTGATGGGATGCCGCTTTCCTACCGCGATCCCAAACATTCGACGAAGGCCACCGATCGCCTCCTGGTGGCGCCCGCGGGCCGGCTCGAAGCAATCGTTACTGGCCCGCCCTCTGGCGTCAATAGAACGTTGCGTACGCTGTGCGTGGATACGGGCCCGGTTGGCGATCCCAATCCTGAGATGGTGCTGGCCGACGTCGCGCCACTCTGGTCCGATCAATCCGATGCGAACTCCTTGACCGGGCAAGCGCATGGCACCGACGACCGCCC
>Ga0307474_10000074_pt1 | contig 73208 bp, 60 predicted proteins | sample atmos_gasesECM1C_2_FD_203312 | JGI IMG/M metagenome (GOLD analysis project Ga0307474, IMG submission 203312) | Hardwood forest soil microbial communities from Morgan-Monroe State Forest, Indiana, United States - atmos_gasesECM1C_05 | ecosystem: Environmental > Terrestrial > Soil > Temperate...
GTTCTTGAGCTGAGCGCCCCTCAATTCGGGCCAAACTGCCGTGCCGAATTGGCTGCCGTCGAGTACGCAGTAAAGGACTGCTCGGTCTAGCTCCTTTGGTATCGAAAGGATGTCTTTTCCAACCTCGGGTCGGTATGTGGTCGACAGGATCGATCCGCGGTAACCCTTTACGTGGTCGTACTTGAACAGACCATTCCAGTCAGATTTCGTCGACCCTTGTTCTGCGACGATCCCAATGAAGGTTTCTCTGCTCATTCGCTTTTGTTGACCGAAAAGTGGCGGCGCCACCTGGGCGCCACCCCTTCTCGATTTGTGAGTGGTTAAAGGGAGCGACCGCCGGGCTGCGGCTCTGATTCAATTTCTCACGAACACCCCGTCGTGCTTCCGCACGTATCGCACTTCATGCACGTCCCGTTCCGCACCAGCGTGAAGTTGCCGCACTCCGAGCACATCTCGCCTTCGTAGCCTTTGGCTTTCGCCTCGGCGCGGCGCTCGGCCTTGGTGGCGAGGTGGGTGACTGCGGTGGGGGCGGGCTTGCTCCATTGCAGGGCTTCCAGCCGCTCCGTCGGCGAGCGGTCGTGCTGGACTTCATGCTTCAGGGCCACCACGCCTTCGATGGCGTCGCCTGCGCCGGCGCGGCTAAGGGCGGTCACCTTGGAGCCGCCGGCCGGGGCGTTGTCGGCGCCCTGGCTTACGGCCGTGCTGCCGCCGCGCATGACGACCAGATTGTCGGTGCGGGAGCGGGTGAGGCCGCGCGACAGGTATTTTGTCGCCTGGCTCGGCTGCGCCTCGTCAGGGGTCTTGCCTTCCCCGACGCCCTTGCCGAGCGCGTCGAAGCTCGACTCGGTCGGATCGACATGGGCGAGGTCGAAGCGCGAGAGATAGCTCACTGCGAGCTCGCGGAAGACATAGTCGAGGATCGAGGTCGCGTACTTGATGGAGTCGTTGCCCTGCACCGGGCCCGCAGGCTCGAAGCGGGTGAAGGTGAAGGCGTCGACATATTCATCGAGCGGCACGCCATATTGCAGGCCGAGTGAGACGGCGATGGCGAAGTTGTTGATGAAGGAGCGAAGTGCTGCGCCCTCCTTGTGCATGTCGATGAAGATCTCGCCGAGACGCCCATCGTCATACTCGCCAGTGCGGAGATAGACCTTGTGCCCGCCGACCACCGCCTTCTGGGTGTAGCCCTTGCGGCGATCCGGCATCTTTTCGCGCTCGCGCATCACGACGATGCGCTCGACCAGCTTCTCGACGATCTTCTCCGAGACCTGCGCGGCACGTGCGGCCATCGGCTTCTCGTAGAACGTCTCCACGCCATCATCCTCGTCCTCATCGTCGGAGATGAGCTGCGAGTTGAGCGGCTGCGACAGCTTCGAGCCGTCGCGGTAGAGCGCGTTGGCCTTCAGCGCGAGCTTCCAGGACAACAGATAAGCCGACTTGCAGTCCTCGACCGTGGCATCGTTCGGCATGTTGATGGTCTTGGAGATCGCACCCGAGATGAAGGGCTGCGAAGCCGCCATCATGCGGATGTGGCTTTCCACCGACAAATACCGCTTGCCGATCTTGCCGCAGGGGTTGGCGCAGTCGAACACCGGATAGTGTTCTGGTTTGAGGTGTGGAGCTGATTCCACCGTCATGGCGCCGCAGATGTGGACGTTCGCCGCCTCGATCTCGCGCTTGGTGAAGCCGAGCGCAGCCAGCAGGTCGAAATTCGGCGCGGCGAGGGCCTCAGCGCCGATGCCGAGCTGATTGCGGATGAACTCCTCGCCAAAGGTCCACTTGTTGAAGGCGAACTTGATGTCGAAGGCGGTCGGCAGCGCCTTCTCGACCTTGGCGATCGCTTCATCCGTGAAACCCTTGGCCTTCAACGTGGTGACGTTGATGCCGGGGGCATTGGCGAGCGAGCCGTGGCCGACTGCATAGGCCTCGATCTCCGCGATCTCGCTTTCGCGATAGCCAAGCGCGCGCAGCGCCTCGGGTACGGCGCGGTTGATGATCTTGAAGTAGCCGCCGCCGGCGAGCTTCTTGAATTTCACCAGCGCGAAATCAGGCTCGATCCCGGTGGTGTCGCAATCCATGACAAGGCCGATCGTGCCTGTCGGCGCGACCACGGTGACCTGGGCATTGCGATAGCCGTTCTGCTCGCCGAGCGAGAGCGCATCGTCCCAGGCCGCCTTGGCATGCGCGATGAGATCTGCTTGCGGGCAGGAGGCGTGGTCGAGTGGCACCGGGTTGACCGACAGCGCCTCGTAGCCACGGCTCTCGCCGTGGGCGGCGCGGCGGTGGTTGCGGATCACCCGCAGCATGTGCGCGGCATTCTTCTTGTGGCCGGGGAAGGGGCCGAGCTCGCCCGCCATCTCGGCCGAGGTCTTGTAGGCCACGCCGGTCATGATCGCAGTCAGCGCGCCGCAGAGCGAACGGCCTTCCTTGGAGTCATAGGGCAGGCCCATGGTCATCAACAGGCCGCCGATATTGGCGAACCCCAAGCCCAGGGTGCGAAACTCGTAGGAGAGCTCTGCGATCGCCTTCGAGGGGAATTGCGCCATCAGCACGGAGATCTCGAGCACGAGCGTCCAGAGACGGCAGAGATGCTCGTAGGAGGCGACGTCGAATTGCTTGGTCGTGGTGCTATAGAAGGTCAGCAGGTTGGCCGACGCCAGGTTGCAGGCGGTGTCGTCCAGGAACATGTATTCCGAGCACGGATTGGACGCGCGGATGTCGCCGCTAGCCTTACACGTGTGCCAGTCGTTCATGGTGGTGTTGAAGTGCAGGCCGGGATCGGCGGATGCCCAGGCGGCGTAGCCGATCTTCTCCCAGAGATCGCGCGCCTTCAGCGTCTTGGTCACCTTCCTGTTGGTGCGCCCGATCAGGTGCCAGTCGCCGTCGGTCTCGACGGCGCGGAGGAAGTCGTCCTTCAACGAAACCGAGTTGTTGGAGTTCTGCCCCGAAACCGTGAGATAGGCTTCCGAATCCCAGTCGGTGTCGTAGGTGTCGAACTGGATCTCCTTGTAGCCTTGCCTGGCAAACTGGATCACCCGCTTGATGTAATTGTCGGGCACGAGCGCACGGCGTGCGAACTTGATCTCGCGGCGGAGCGCCGGGTTCTTCTCGGGATCGAAGCAATCGTCGCCTGAGCCTTCGCAGTTGACGCAGGCCTTCATCACGGCCTTGAGGTGCTTCTGGTTGATCCTGGAGCCGGTGACGAGGGCGGCGACCTTCTGCTCCTCCTTCACCTTCCACTCGATATAGGTCTCGATGTCGGGGTGATCGACGTCGACCACGACCATCTTGGCCGCGCGGCGCGTGGTGCCGCCGGACTTGATCGCGCCGGCGGCACGGTCGCCGATCTTGAGGAAGCTCATCAGGCCGGACGAGCGGCCGCCGCCGGAGAGGCGCTCGCCTTCGCCGCGGAGTTTCGAGAAGTTCGAGCCGGTGCCGGAGCCATATTTGAACAGGCGCGCCTCGCGCACCCACAAGTCCATGATGCCGCCTTCGTTGACGAGGTCGTCCTCGATGCCCTGGATGAAGCAGGCATGCGGCTGCGGATGCTCGTAGGCCGATTTGGACTTGGTCAGCTTGCCGGTCTTGTAGTCGACGTAATAGTGGCCCTGGCCGGGGCCGTCGACGCCATAAGCCCAATGCAGACCAGTGTTGAACCATTGCGGCGAGTTCGGCGCCACCATCTGCATGGCGAGCATGTAGCGCAGCTCGTCGAAGAAGGCGGAGGCGTCTTCTTCGGACGAGAAATAGCCGCCCTTCCAGCCCCAATAGGTCCAGCAGCCGGCGAGGCGATCGAACACCTGTTTTGCCGAGAGCTCGCTGACATAGCGCTCATTCTCGGGCAGAAACGCGAGCGCCTCGGTGTCGGGCACCGAGCGCCACAGCCAGGACGGCACGCTCTCTTCCTCAACCTTCTTGAGGCGCGCGGCAACGCCGGCTTTGCGGAAATATTTCTGTGCGAGCACGTCCGAGGCGACCTGCGACCAGAAGGCCGGGACCTCGACATTGTCGAGACGGAACACGACGGAGCCGTCGGGATTCTTGATCTCGGATGTCGTCAATCTGAAATCGACCCGTGCGTAGGGTGATTCACTTTGCGTGGTGTGGCGGCGTTCGATTCGCATAGTTTTCTTGCCCCGTTTTTATCTTGACCGCGCCGTCTTCGAGAACGGCCACGGCTTGTCATTGCCTTGCGCGAACCTCCCGGAACGCGGGTGTTCCCCGCGGTCGTTCGTTTCGCAGTTAAAACGTGATGACGTGCCGTCATCCCGCTTCGTGTTCGTTTTGAGCATGATCTTCTCGGAAAACCGGTACCCACTTTTCCGGATCATGCTCAGGCCCGGTGGTCCGGTCCCCTTTCTCTCGAGCGCGCGACCGATCACGTATCGATCCCGCACCCGGCACGGCCCTCGATCCCACCCGGGCTCTCAGGCCATGCATTCAACGCCCCACACTCGACTCAACGTCACGCGGACCTTTTCGGCCTCGTTTTAGCGCCCCGGATTTCCCCTTGGTTTCAGAGCGCAAAAATCCTGCACCCCCTGCCTGAACCGGCCGGCGGAGTGGTCATTTTGGAACCCTTGTGGGAGCGACCGGCGGGGACCCAAACACACTCGCGCCGAACAGGTTCAAAGCTAGGACAAACCCGTCGCACCCGTCAAGGATTAGTGCGACTTTCTGAATCAAATACTAAATATGGTGGAAAGCGTGGGATAACAGGGACCAGTGCCGCGCCTGTGATTGCCTCAAGTATCAGTGAGTCCTCAGGGATTCGGAAGCCAAAAAAATATCCCCGAAGTGGCCTCCTACACTTCACCCCACTATGCACAGGGCAAGATTTTGTTGGGCACTTGTTGGGCACTTGGGCTTGCGTCTGACAGACTCACGTAAGCCTACGGGACAAATTTTAGCTGACATCCCGCACAGCGTGTGTTCGAACAGGCAGCACGACCACAAGGAGGCTATCCGATTTCAGTTTCCGCCCAACAATCCACGACAGAATCAGTGCTCAAGCCGGTGCGGCCTCACCTTGCACCGGCAGGCCTTGCCTTCCTCGCCATCACCTCGATCGGCTGGGGGTTCAATTGGCCGGCGGCCAAATTCCTGCTGTCAGAGCTGCCGCCGCTGACGTTGCGCGGCGGCACCGGCGTGGTCGGCGCCGTCCTTCTGGCGCTGCTTGCCGCCCTGCGCGGACAATCCTTGCGCGTGCCTGCCGGCATGTGGCCGCGGCTGGTGGTCGCGAGCCTCCTCAATGTCACGGGCTGGATGGTCTTGATGGGGCTTGCACTGGTCTTCCTGCCCGCGAGCGAAGCCGCACTGATCGCCTACACCATGCCGGTCTGGGCCTCCGTCCTGGCCTGGCCGGTGCTGGGCGAGCAGCCGACACCGTTGCGGGCGCTCGGACTTGTGCTGGCCTTTGCGGGACTATCCGCGATCATGGCCGGCAACGGCTTTGCAGCGAGTTTGGAAAGGCTGCCGGGAATCATCATGGCGCTCATCGGCTCGCTCGGCTTTGCCATCGGCACCGTGCTGGCAAAACGCTGGCCGCTGAAGATGGCGCCTATTCCCGCCGCCGCCTGGCAGGTCGGCATCGGCTGCACTCCGGTGGCGCTGGCGGGATTTTTGCTCGAAACCGCGCATTTCGATGCGGTTACGCCGCTCGGCTGGGCGGTTCTGCTCTACAGCACCGTGGTGCAGTTCTGCATCGCCTATGTGTGCTGGTTTGCCGCGCTCGCCCGGTTACCCGCATCCATCGCTGCGATCGGCACCATGGCGGTGCCGGTGATTGGCGTTATTGCCTCGGCACTCGCGCTGCATGAGCCGCTCGGCGCGGGCCAGATCGCCGCCCTGATTCTCACACTGGCGGCGGTTGCGCTGGCGACACGCAGCTGAAGTTTGCGATAAGTTCATCCGCCAAAAAGCAAACGGCGCCCGAAGGCGCCGTTCTCAAGATTTTTGAGCGAATGTGAAGCTTACGGGCAGGGATGCCGCAGCCCGTCATAGCCGAGATAGGTGCCGCTGGCGGGATCGTAGGAGCGATAGCGCTGGGCGCAGTAGCTCGCATCGCCGCCGACGGGCGCGGGCACAACGGCGACACCGGAATCGGAGTAGTAATCCGGCCCGTAATCACCGTAGTAGGTATCGTCATTATAGTAGTCCGGCCCGCCATAATAGGCGTAGCTCCCGAGCGCTGCGCCGGCCGCAACAGCTGCACCCGGCCACCAGCCGCGGTTATGCCAGCCACCGCCGTGCCAGCCCCGCGGGCCGCCGCCCCAGGCCGCCGCGCCGCCATTCCAGCCGCCGGGACGCACTGCCGCAACATTCGCGCCACCGCCGACCGGTCGTGAGGCCGCAAAGGCTGCGCCGCCACCGCCGGGACGCGCAAAGGCGGCACCGCCGCCCATGTGGACGCCGCCGCCACCGCCGCCCATGTGGACACCGCCGCCGCCACCGCCGATATGCCCGCCACCACCGCCACCGCCGCCGCGGAAGGCGAAGCTGGCTGACGGCATGGCCGTCGCTAGCGCCAAGACAAGCGCAGACGCGGCCGTCAGAAGGGTTGATTTTTGCATGGTTGGAGCTCCATTCGGGTGATGCTGATTAATGGCCTTGCCGCCCCAATGTTCCCCGCGGAAACCCTGTCAAAGCGCATGTGAAGCCAGCATGAACGAGATGGTGCCGTGACTGGACAATTCGTCGCGCCGGTGGCATCACGACGACTGGATCCAAGGTCAGAAGCCGGCAGCCCGCATGAAACAATTCCTGCTCAAAATCTTCACCTGGTGGAATGGCCAGACCTTTGGCACCCAGCTCTGGACCTACAGGTTCGGCGAGTTGGTCGGCGAAGACGAGCAGGGCAACCGCTACTACCGGACGCGCGGCGGCAAGATCGATCCGACGCTGCATTTCGAGCGGCGCTGGGTGATCTATAACGGCTTGGCCGAGGCCACCCGTATCCCGCCGGGATGGCATGGCTGGCTGCATCACGTCGTCGACACCCCGCCGACCAAGGACGGCTACAAGCCGCGCGAGTGGGAAAAGCCGCACGTGCCGAACCTGACCGGCACGCCCTACGCTTACCGGCCGTCCGGCTCGACGCTTGCCAGCGGCAAGCGTCCGAAGGCGACCGGCGACTACGTGCCGTGGACGCCGGGCAGCTAGTCCAGTGCCGGACAGGTCATCTCCACCTGATCGATCGAGACGACCTCCGGGCCGTGCGAAACGTGACGCGAAGCGCAACGGCGTGCCGAATTTACCCCAGAACGGGGTAGTCAATGTAGCCTTGGGGGCCGTCGGAATATAACGTGTCACGATCCGGCGCATTGAGCGGCGCACCGGCCGCGAAGCGTTGCAGCAGGTCGGGATTCGCGAGGTAAAGGCTTCCGAATACGGCGGCGTCGGCGCCGCGCCGCGCGATCAGTGATGCGGCGCTGTCGCGGTCGAGTCCACCGCCGAGAAGCAGCGGGCCGTTGAACAGCGGCCGCACCAGAGAGCGGTAGTCGAACGCGCTGCCGGTCCGCGCGAGATGCAGGTACGCGAGATTCAGCTTGTCGAGCTGCTGCACGAGATACTGGTAGGTTTGCTGTGGCGCCGCGTCGGTCACGCTGTTGAAGCCCATCTCCGGCGAGATCTTGATGCCGACGCGGTCGCTGCCCGCTTCGTCGATCATCGCGGTCAGCACTTCGACGATGAAGCGCGCCCGATTCTCAAGCGATCCACCGTAGCGGTCGGTGCGCTGGTTGGTCCCGGACGACAGGAATTGTTCAGGCAGATATCCGGAGGCCGCGTGCAGTTCGATGCCGTCGAAGCCGGCTTGCAGCGCGTGACGCGTGGCTAGTCGGTACTCATCGACGATGCCGGCGACCTCGCCGGTCTCAAGCGCCCGCGGCACGACGAAGTCCAGCGGTCCGGTCGCAGTGTACACTTGGCCTTTGGCGGCGATCGCCGAAGGCGCGACGGGCGTTGCGCCGTTCGGCAGCAGGCTCGGATGCGAGATGCGTCCGGTGTGCATCAACTGCAGGAAGATCAGGCCGCCGCGCGCGTGGACCGCGTCAGTGACGCGCTTCCATCCGTCGATCTGCGCGGCGGAGTGGATGCCCGGTGTGCGCACATAGCCTTTGCCCATCGGTGACGGGAAGGTGCCTTCGGCGATGATCAGGCCGGCGTCCGCGCGCTGTCCGTAGTACTCCGCGGCGAGGGGGGAGGGCACGCCGGTCGCGTCGCCGGCGCGCGAGCGCGTCATTGGTGCCATAACAAGGCGGTTGCGCAGCGCATGGCGTCCGATGCGCACGGTTTCGTTGAGCTGGTTCATGTCGATTCCTCGAAAGGTTTAGGGAATATCGACAGGATATTTGTTTCATGGATGGGATAAAGATCTATAAGTGAAAACACTGATCCACCAGTGGAGCAATCGAGTGGAGCTGCTGAGCTACATGCGTCTGTTCGTTGAGGTCGCGCGGACGAAGAGCTTTCGCCGGGCGGCGGACGCTCTGGACATGCCGAACTCGACCCTGTCGCGTCACATCACGGAGCTGGAGAAGACGATCGGTCTGCGGCTGCTCAATCGCTCGACGCGCAAGGTCGAGCTGACGGAAGCAGGCGAGGTGTATTTCAAGCGCTGCCAGAGCATCGTCGAGGAGGCGCGGATCGCGCACGAGTCGCTGCTCGACGTGGTCGAACGACCGACCGGAACGCTTCGGGTGTCGATGCCCGCGGACCTCGCCGCCGCCCATCTCGCGCCTGTTATCGCGGACTTCGCGAAGACGTACCCGCTGATTGCGTTTGAGTTCGACACGTCGCCGCGCCCTGTCGATCTGCAGACGGAGCCCTTCGATCTCGCCATCCGAATCGGTCCGCCGCCCACGGCTCCGTTGACGCTCGTCGCGCGGCCGATCGCGGTGCTGCAGCGCTATCTGTACGCGTCGCCGGAGTATCTGAGGAGCGCCGCACCGCTCGCGCACCCCAACGATCTCGACAGGCACGTGGTGTGCATCGTGGAGGGGGCGACGAGGCTGGGTGAAGTTGCGAGGACGTTCTATCGTGGCAACGAGTCGGTCGACGTGACGATCGGGACACGCTTTGCGATGAATAGCGTCGCGCTGAGCCGCGCGCTGGCGCTGCAGGGTGTCGGGCTCGCCGTGCTGGACGACGTGCTCGCGCTCGACGATGTCACGTCGGGGCGCCTCGTTCGCGTGCTAACCGACTGGAGCCTTGCGACGCTTCAGGTGCATGCTGTGACCGAAACCCGTCTGCTGCCGGCGAGAACGCGGTTATTCATCGATTTCCTGAAGGCGCGATTGCGCGGCTGATGCGTCCTGGTTGACTCCTGTCTTGCCGTGAGCGCCCATACTCCCTCCAGGGCAGGAAGGCCGGGATTGCGGCGTGCGGTTCAAACCCATCCTATCGCGCTTGGGGCGCGCGGTACTTTCCGCACAGCAATAATCGCCAGTCCCGTTTGTGCGGTGCGCACACGTGTTGCGCCGCCCACGCACCTGTGAACAACGGTATCAACGGGGACAGCGTGTGAGCGGCGCTTGCGCTCCACGCGTGGTTGCGGCTTGATAATCCCATCTTACGGAGATGGGAGACCATCGCGTCGGTTCGGGTGCCAGAATCGCGACTGCCCCGATTCGCAGCGGATGCCGAGTAGGACGCAGGCCGGGAGATAGGCCCCTGGCGCAGAAAGTCCTGAAATCGCCCGTCAATGTGCAACCGCCGTAAGACAGGAAAGGCCGCTCGGGGACCGGGCGGCCTTTTTCTGTTGTTGGGCGTCAGCGAGTTCGTAGCGTGGGTAGAGCCAACGGGGCGCGCGTTCGCGCGACCCGTTGGCTCTACCCACGCTACATTTCTTCCTTTCAGGAGGTCGCGGCTTCCGCCTTCAGCCGCGCCGCTGCGCGCGCGACCGCTTCCGCACGCCGCGCCTTAAATGGGGCGGTCCGCTCGTTGATCAGCGTGAGCACCTCTTTCGGCGCCGTATCGGGTGAGCCCGCATTGAAAGGCGGCGCCGGATTATATTCCAGCCGCAGCTGGATCGCCTCCGCCGTCTTGCGGTCGACGAGATGGGCGACCAGCGTCAGCGCGAAATCGATGCCTGCGGTGACGCCGCCGCCGGTGATGCGGTTGCGGTCGATACAGACGCGCTCGTTGCTTGCGATCGCACCAAACGCGGCAAGATGATCGCGCGCGCTCCAATGCGTCGCGGCGCGATAACCCTTAAGCAGGCCAGCGGCGCCGAGCACCAGAGATCCCGTGCAGACCGAGGTGATGTATTTGGCGCTTTGCGCCTGCTGGCGCAGGAAGGCCAGCACCTCCTCGTCATTGACCATGTCGTCGGTGCCGACGCCGCCAGGCACGCAGATCACGTCGCATGGCGGACAACCCGCAAAGGTGGTCGTCGGCGTCAGCGTCAGCACGGAATCGCTCGGCACGGGCTCGATCCGCTTCCAGAGGAGATGCAGCTTTGCGCCAGGCACGCTGGAGAACACCTGCACGGGACCGGTGAGGTCGAGCTGGGTGAGTTTCGGGAAGAGCAGAAGACCGATCTGCAGGGACATAGGACAGCCTCCAACAATGCGCTTGACGAAAGCAATGTGCCATGATGGGCTTTGGTCTGAAACGGCCAATTTCCCTCGTTTTGAGACATGAGCTGACCATGATCGGTGTGCTGATCTTTCCCGATTTCCAGCTGCTCGATGCCGCCGGCCCGATTTCGGCGTTCGAGATCGCGAGCCGCTACGCAAAGCAACCGGTCGATATCAAGGTGATCGCTGCTAAACCCGGCGCGGTGCGCTCGACATCGGGCGTGGAAATGCTGGCGCGCAAGCTCGGCTCGCCCAACGCGATCTCGACGCTGCTCATCGTTGGCGGCGAGGGGGTCGATGCCGCCTCGCGCAATCTCTGCACGCTGCAGTTTGTGCGCGCGGTCGCAAAACGCGGCGTGCGGGTCGCGAGCGTCTGCTCGGGGACGTTCATCCTGGCCGAAGCTGGCCTGCTCGAGGGACGCCGCGCCACCACACATTGGCAGCGCACACGGCAGTTTCTTGCGGCCTATCCGAACGTGCGGCTCGAGCCCGACCAGATCTTCGTGCGCGACGGCCACATCTGGAGCTCGGCCGGCATTTCCGCCGGCATCGACCTCGCGCTTGCGATGGTCGAGGAGGATTTTGGCAACGAGATCGTCGAGAAGACCGCGCGCCAGCTTGTGCTCTATCATCGGCGCAGCGGCGGGCAGTCGCAGTTCTCGTCGCTCCTGGAACTGAAGGCGCCGACCGGGCGCTTTGGTTCGTTGCTCACCTGGGCGCGCGAGCATCTCGAGGAGAAGCTCACCGTCGATGATCTCGCCGATCGCGCCGGCATGAGTGCGCGGCATTTCACCCGCGCCTTCATTGCGGAGACCGGCACCACGCCGTCAAAGGCGATCGAGCGGCTGCGCGTCGAGGCTGCGCGCTCGCGCGTGCAATCATCGCACGAGGCGATCGAGCGCGTCGCCGAAGTCACGGGCTTTCGCGATCCCGAGCGGATGCGCCGGGCCTTCATCCGCGCCTTCGGCCAGCCGCCACAATCCCTGCGCAGGGCGGCGAGGGAAAGCCGACCTCTGGTCTGAAGGGGTCGGACCATGTGAGTGAGCTATCGGGGCCGGCTATCGCTGCGTCCTGGGATGCCGGACACGCTGCACACCGACAACCCGATGCGCACAATCAGCAGGAGACCGCGTTGACGTCGTCGAGCGGGAACACGACATATCCCATACCGTCGGATCCAGATCACCGCCCGGGAGCAAGATATGGACGCGCCGCCAAACATCGATTCCGTCACCACGCATTCCGACAGCGACGTCGTGCACTGGCTGACACACGACACGCGCGACGAGCGCTTCATTGACAATATCTTCGCCGAGCTGTGCGTCCGCCTCCAGCGAGCGGGCATTCCCGTCAAACGGGCGTCGCTCCATCTCCTGATCTACCATCCCCAATGGCTTGGCGCCCGGATCGTGTGGGCCGAGGGGATGCGCGAGGCGGAGCTTGCGAGATTCGACTACGATGTCAGGGAGCGATCCGAATACATCGATAGTCCCGGCAAGGAAATCCATGAGGGTGCCACCGAGGTGCGCGAGAATCTCGAACGCGATCCCTCGCAAGGCCGCAAGCACGCCGTCTTTGAGGAGATGCGGGCGCAAGGCCTGACGGACTACGTGGCGTGGCCACTGTACCATACGCTCGGAAAGCGGCACATGGTGACTTTTGCAACCGACCAGCCCGGAGGCTTCACGGACACGCATATCGCGGGTTTATTGAAACTTTTGCCGGTTCTGTCACTGGTCAGCGAGATTCGCATGAAGAACCGACTGGCGCGAACCCTGCTCGAAACCTATGTCGGGTCGCATGCCGGCGAACTCATTCTGGCCGGCGCCACCACGCGCGGAAGCGGCACGACGGTACGCGCCGCGATCATGATTTGCGATCTGCGTGATTTCACCCGGATCTCGGATAACTGGCCGCGCGATGACGTCATTGATCTTCTGAACGACTATTTCGACGCGATATCGGAGCCGATTGCGCGACATGGCGGGGAAATCCTGAAATTCATGGGCGACGGTCTGCTCGCCATCTTTCCGCTCAGCCAGCCCTCGGCCTGCGCCAGCCTGCTGCATGCCGTGACTGACGCCCGTCAGGCCATGGTTGCAGTGAACGAAAAGAACATCGAAGCCGGTCGTGCGCCGCTGAATTACGGCATCGGCGTCCACGTCGGAGACGTCATGTATGGGAATATCGGTTCGCGCAGCCGGCTCGACTTCACCGTCATCGGTCCTGCGGTCAATATGGCCTCGCGTCTAGAAGCCCTCACCAAACAATTGGGTAGAAAGGTGTTGTTGTCCCGCGCGTTCGCCGACTTTGTCGAACGCGATTTCGATCTCGAACGCGTCGGCGAATATCCAGTGCGCGGCTTTAGCGACCCCATCGAGCTGTTTGCGTATCACGACTGAATCTCGATCGATCGCCGGGTGCCGAGCCGCCGCCTGGTCTTTTACTGCCGCTGCGAAGCGATTTAGCGCGCCTCACGTTGCAAAATCCGCGTCACGACTACGGATGAACCAAGGACTCGAAGAGACGGTGCCAGGAACGGTGCAATGACCTCCATCGCGTTCAGGATTCTGTTTCCGGCGCCCTATACGGTCGAGATTTCGAAGCTGCGGCAGCAGCTCGAGGAGGCGCATCTCGCATGGGCCGTGGAGTGGAAGGCGCGGCAGGCGGAGTTCAAGATCGAGAACATCCGCTTCTCCCATGATCCGCTGTGGAACAAGCGGCTGTTCAGCCTGCAGGCGGCACGCGATGGCGAGACCTGGTTGTGGCGGGTCACGCACATGGTCGTCGTCTTCGGCGGCGTGTCGATCTGAGACGTTAGCTCATGGAAGCGTGAGGGCGGCGACTGCTCGCGCGCGACCGGTTGTTCCGGACGCATTGCCCGCAAGCTGACGCCTGCGCGCGCGTCGCAGGCAAAGGCTCCTCCGATGGTCGGAGGAGGTTTAGAAGAAGCCGGCGCTCAGGTCGAGACCATAGGCCGTTACGGCGAGCAGGGAGACGGCGAGGCCAATGCCGGAAAAAATCAGCACGGCGCTGAGCGAGTCGACGTCAATCTCGGTTCCTGTTGCGCGGGAAATTACGTGAGCAATCGTGGTCATTATATCTGCTCCAAATCTACCCCGAAGAAAAAATAGGCTTTGATTAATAACCCGGCGGCCGACAGCACAGCGTGAGCTAGGTCACACGCGCCAGGATTCTCCGGAAATAAGTTTGACCGTAGACTGTTTTCGGCGTTTTTCGCCGCAGGGAAAGAATGGTTTCAGGATTGTTTCATCGGGAACGTGGTGGCTTGAGGCTAATCCTTCGCTAACAGCCCCAACCGGCGGCCGAGCCATTCTGTGGTCGGCGCTTGAATCAGAATCGTCATCAGGATTGTTACAAAGGTCACGGATGCGATCAGACGCGCCTCGGGGGCCTTGCTGCCGAGCAGGAGGCCGGCGAGTGCGGCTGGAATGACGCCCGTCTCCCGCGTCCAGCACATGAAGACGAGCTCCGAAAACTTCCAGCGCGCGCGACGGTCGGGCAGGGCGCAGATGAACACTGTTACGGGGCGGGCCACGAAGATGAGGGCGAGGGCAACCGCAACGCCGCCCTCCCAGTGCTGCGCCATCTGGAGGAAATCGAGCTGGCCTCCGAGCAGGATGAAGATGAACAGGCGCATGATGAAGGCCGTTGTCAGTACGAACTCGTTCAGCTTTTGCGCTTCGCCGTCCTCCATGCGAAAGCCGAGCCGCTCCTTGTTGCCGAGCACGATGCCGAACACGAACACCGCCATGAAGCCCGAGGCCTGAAGGCCGCTTGCGGCGAAATAGGCGCCGATCACGGCGACCAGCGTCACCACAGGCGCATATTCGGCGAGCACCGCCCAGCGCTCATGAGCAATCAGGAGAGCGGCGAGATAGCCGAGCGCAACGCCGGCCGCGATGCCGATCGCGGCCTGTTTGACAAGGTCGAGGAGCGCGCCGCCAAGCGAGAAGTGACCGCTGCCGGTCGCGATCGTCAGCACCGAGAAGGTGAGGATCGCAGCCATGGCGTCGTTGAAGGCGGATTCGCTCATCACGGTCTGGGCGACGCGCTCACTAATCCGGATCTGGCGGAAGATCGGCACGAGCGTCGCTGGATCAGTCGAGGCAATGCTGGCCCCGAGCAGCAGCGCCAGCACCGGCGGAAGCCCGAACACGACATGGGCGGCAAGCGCGACAATCGCCGCCGTGATCAGGACGCCCAAGGTTGCCAGCACCACGATGGTGATCCACACCTGCTTCAGGACGGGAAGCCTCAGCGCCGCGCCGCCGTCGAACAGGATGTAGCTCGCTCCGAACAGCAGAATGATCTGGTTCAGCGCGGAGTCGGCGGCAATGTCGAACAGCTTGAGCCCGTGCGGCCCGATCGCGATGCCAGCAAGCAGAAAGATCGCGACATCGGGAATCCGGATCTTTTGCGCGACGAATCCTGCGATCGTGCCGATCGCAAGGATCAGTCCGCAAGTCGCAAGGGTATGCTTGGCGATCTCGATTGAAGCGGAGGTGTCCACGTGCGTAACAGTCCAGCGACCCGATTACTCTAACCCAGCCCTTTAAGCCAGACGCCGATCTCGGTGATGGCGACATTGGACTGCTCGAGAAACTTGCCCATGGTGAAGAAGCCGTGGAATTGGCCGGGGAAGTGGCGATATGTCACAGCGACGCCTGCGTCCTTCAGACGCTGCGCATATTCGGCGCCTTCATCGCGCAGCGGATCGGCGCCGGCGGTGAGCACATAGGCCGGCGGAAGCCCCATGAGATTCTTCGCGCGGGCGGGCGAGGCGCGCCAGTCATCACCATCGGCGAGGCCGTTCAGGTAGTGATCGCGGAACCAGCGGATCACGCTGTGGGTGAGCAGCACCGAGGTCTCAGGCTCGCTGTGCGAGGGATGGCGCATGGCGAAATCCGTCGCGGGATAGACCAGGAGCTGGCCGGCGATCACCGGCCCACCGGTTTCGCGCGCGGACAGCGCCACCACGGCGGCAAGATTTCCGCCGGCGCTGTCGCCGCCGATCGCTAGGCGGGACGCGTCGATGCCGAGGTCTTTGGCGCTCGCCGCAATCCATTGCGTGGCCGTGATCGTATCCTCGACGGCGGCGGGGAATTTGTGCTCGGGCGCGAGGCGGTAGTCGACCGCGATCACGGTCATTGCGCCCTCATACGCCAGCTTGCGGCAGGCGACGTCATGGGTTTCGAGGTTGCCGATCACAAAGCCGCCGCCATGAAAGAACACCAGCGCCGGCGAAAGGCCTGCTTTGTCGCGGCGCTGCTTCGGCGTGTAGACGCGCGCCGGGATCACGCCATGCGGGGCGGGGATTTCGAGCGAGGCGATGCTGGCGAGCTCAGGCGGTGGTGGGCTCGCGGCCTGGGAGCCCTTCAGATAGAGCTCGCGCGCTTCCCGCGGCGTGACGGTCTCATAGGGCGGACGGCCGGCTTCCTGGTAGAGTTTGTACACGGCAGCGGCATCGGGATCGAGTGCGACGGGCATTTCCTGGCGAACCTGTTGGTGCTCGTTGGTTGTTGTTTAACTGCCGTCACTCCGGGGCGATGCGCGAGCATCGAACTCCGATGTGCAATTGCACATCGGAGAATCTCGAGGTTCCCCGATGCGCAATTGCGCAGCTGCGGTTCGGTCCTTTGGACCACCCCGGAACGACGCAGAGATGCGGGCACCGGACTATTCCATCCGGAACCGGGTCTGACCAGTGGCAGGACAGGGTGACGGCCCTTTCCCCGCCGTATTCGGCGTGTTAACCGGACCTCCGGCGAGCGGCGGCTGGTCATGTACCCCTGTATAATGACTTTAAGCCAGATTCCCTGGAGCCTGATTCGCTTTAGAGCTATGCCGCGCGAAATGCTTCGAACCATCGCCCTGACCGGTTTTGCGGCCCTTTTTGCCGCCACGGCGACCTCGTTGGCGCCGCCGGCGCATGCGCAGATCGGCACCATCTTTTCCGATCCGCCACCGCCACGCCCGCCGGGCGGCATTCCCCGCGGCCAGCAGCAACAGGCCCAGCCGGACGACGAGGAAGAGGTGCCCGAGCTGCCGCAGGGTGGCCGGGTCCTGCCGGCACCCAACCGTCCCTACCCAGGACAGCGACAGGGCAATGCCCTGCCGGGCCCTGTACAGTCGGAGCCGCTGGCCCCGGTACCAGGCACGACCGTGGTTCCCCAGAACGTACCGCCCGGCGTTGCAGTGACGCCGCCGCAGCCAGGTCAGGGGAGGCCCGCACAGCAGGCCAATGTGCCGCCGGGCGCCAATCCGGGGCAGCCGGGCCAGCCGCCCGGACTGCGCCAGCTCCAGCCCCAGGGCGCGACGCCGCCGGCGGCGTCGCTGCAGCCGGGCGACGAAGTCGTTACCGAGCCGCCGGCACAGAAGATCATCAACAAGAAGGCGAGCTTTGCCGGCCTCGACAAGATCACTGGCCGCATCATCAATTTTGACGAGGACATCGGCGAGACCGTGCAGTTCGGTGCGCTCCGGGTGAAGACCGATGCATGTTACACGCGGCCGGCGACCGAGGCCGCCAACACGGATGCCTTTGTCGAGGTCGACGAGATCACGCTGCAGGGCGAGGTGAAGCGAATCTTCTCGGGCTGGATGTACGCCTCAAGCCCGGGCCTGCACGCCGTCGAACATCCGGTCTACGACATCTGGCTGACCGAGTGTAAGGGGCCCGAGACGGCTGTCGTCAGCGCAGCCCCCGCCGCGGACCAGCCGAAGCCTGCACCCTCGCCGGTTGCGCAGCAGAAGAAGCCGCCGCCCAAGCAGCCGGCCGCGCCGCGGCCGCCGCCCCAATCGCAGCAGCAGACCCAGCAATTGCCGCCGCCACCCCCGCCTCCACAGCCGCAAGTTGGGGGGCCGCTCGGAGTTTTCAGGTAGTTGGTACCCGGTCATTCCGGTGCGATGCGACAGCATCGAACTCTGATGTGCAATTGCACATCTGAGAATCTCGAGATTCCGGGTTCTTGCTTCGCGTGCCCCGGAATGACAGTGGGCGGAGAGCGGTTGCAACTATCCCCGCGCCGCGATGATCGCGAGCGCCTCGCTGCCTGTGATTGGCCGGTCGACCGGCAGCTTTGCGAAATCAGCGGGTTGGCCGAGCAGCGCCTTGTCGAGCAGTGCAGTATAGCGGCGGCGGGCGATTTCGACCGCGCCGAAGGTTTTCAGGTGGTCGGTGACATATTGGGTGTCGAGCAACTCGAAGCCACCGGCGATCAGCCGCGCCACCAGATGCACCAGCGCCACTTTTGAGGCGTCGCGGACGCGGTAGAACATGCTCTCGCCGAAAAAGGCGCGCCCAAGGCTGACGCCATAGAGCCCGCCGACCAGCTCATCGCCCTGCCACGCTTCCACGCTGTGGCAATGGCCGAGCGCATGCAGCCCGCCATAGAGGTCGCGGATTCGCTTGTTGATCCAGGTGTCCTCGCGCCCATCCTGCGGCGCGGCGCAGCCGGCCATGACCGCCTTGAAGGCGGTATTGACCTTCACCGTGAACAGGTCCGAGCGCACGGTGCGGGCAAGCCGCGAGGCAATGCGAAAACCGTCCAGTGGGATGATGCCCCGCATTTCCGGCTCGACCCAGAACAGGCTCGGATCGTCGGCGCTCTCGGCCATCGGGAAAATGCCGCAGGCATAGGCCCGCAGCAGCACTTCGGGCGTGATGTCTGAGGAGGCGGAGTCGCGGGAGGCCATGATCGCAAGCATAGCAGTCTGCGCGAGCAAGGGCGATGGGCCTTGCGCAGGCCGCGCGCGATTCGCGCATCGATATCGGATGCGCTCGAGCTCAGCTCGCCGCGGCGCTGGCGGATTGTGCAGGCGGCGCCTTGATGCGCGGAAATCGCAGCATGATCCTTGTGCCCTTGTGCTCGGGATCGCGCTCGACGCTTGCCTCGAGCTTCGCCGCCATGGCGCTGACGATGCGCTGGCCCATGCCGGTCGAGCGAGGGTCAGTCTTCACGTTTTCCTTGCCGTTGTCGCCGACACCATCGTCGGCGATCGACAGCTCAAGCTCATCGCCATCGGCCCGCAGATCGACATGGATGGGGCCTGAGCCGTCGGGGTAGGCGTATTTGACTGCATTCATCACCAGCTCGTTGACGATGATGCCGATCGCGACCGCGCGGTCCGGATCGATCTCGATCGGCGCGGACGTGAGCGTCAGCCGCGACATCCGGTTGCCCTCGGCGGAGCGGCGGAGGTCGTCAAGCAGCGATTCCAGGTATTGGTTGAGCAGCACGTTCTTCAGGTCGTGCGAGGTGTAGAGCCTGCGGTGCACCTGCGCCACCGCCGCGACGCGGCCCATGGCGCTGGTGAGCGCCGCCTTGACGTCCTCCTGCGCGGCCGAGCTGGCCTGCAGGTGCAATAGCGAAGCGATGATCTGCAAGGAGTTGCCGACGCGGTGATTGACCTCGCGGAGTAACAGCTCGCGCTCGGCGGCGAGCGCGGCGAAACGGTCACGCGAGGCATGGACCTCGGCTTCCGCCTCGTCGCGCGCCTTCTGCAGTCGGGCCTGTTTCAGCGCGCCGTCGGCTGCGACCTGCAAGAGCGGGATGAAGTCGCCCTGCACGTCCTTGACAAGATAGTCGGCCGCGCCCGCCTTCAGCGCGGTGACCGCGATCGAGGAATCCTGCGACGCCGTCACGAACACGACCGGCGGCGCGTCGGGAATCGCCATGATCTTTTCCAGCGTCTCCAGCCCGTCGAGCCCCGGCATGTATTGATCGAGAGCGACCACGTCGACGCCGCCTTGCTCAAGGCGCGCAAGCCCTTCCTCGCCGCTTGCTGCCTGCACCACGCTAAAACCGAGCCGCGTCAGGCCGCGATCGACCAGGCGCGCCAGCGCCGCGTCGTCGTCGATATAGAGTAGCGTGGGCGTTTTGTGGCTCATCTGGGCGTTCATATGGCGGCCGGCGGTACCTGAATCACCGAGAAGAACAGACCGAGCTGACGGATGGCGTGGGCGAAGCTCTCGTAGTTCACCGGCTTGGTGATGTAGACGCTGCAGCCGAGTTCGTAGCATCGCTTGATCTCCTGGGCGTCATCGGTCGTGGTCAGCACCACCACGGGCGTGCTCTTGAAATTTCTGCTCTCCTTGAGCTGCCGCAGGATCTCGGTGCCAGTCATATCGGGCAGGTTGAGGTCGAGCAGGATCAGAAGTGGCTGTCCCTTGTGCGCAAGCGCGCCGTGGTCGTTCCCCAACAGGTAGCTGAGGGCGTCTGTACCATTCCTGAACGGGATGATCTCGTTATTGACACCGGAACGGCGGATGTTCCGCTCGATCAAGCGGGCGTGTCCGTCGTCGTCCTCGATCATGATGATGGTGACGGGCGTCGTCATGTGTCCCGGTTCCGGTTGTTGGCGGTCCAATGCAGGGGAAGTGTTATCGTGAAGGCCGAGCCGTTGTTAAGCTCGGAATTGACCGACATGGTTCCCCCGAGCCGACGCACCAGCGCGCGCACATGGGCAAGGCCGATACCCTGGCCGGGCTTGTCCTGGGTGCCGGCGCGGCGGAACAGATCGAATATGCGCTGGTGATCCCTGGGATCGATGCCACGGCCGTTATCGGCGACCTCGAAAATGCCAAAGCCGAGCTTGGTCCGCCCCTTGACCAAGATGACGCCGGGAACGCCCGGTTTCAGATATTTGATCGCGTTGTCGATCAAATTGGAAAAAATCTGCTCCAGCGCAAGACGGTCGCTGATCACATTCGGCACGTTCCCGATCTCGATTTTGGCCTCTGCTTCCGCTGCCTGATGAGCGAGCGTCGTCACGACACTCTCGATCAATTGACGCGTGTCGATCGGCACCGGCTCGAACTGGCGCCGGCCCTCGCGGGTCAGGCTCAGGATCGCCGAGATCAGACGATCCATCTTGCCGATCGATGATTTGATGAAAGAGAGCGCCTCGGAAAAGTCCTGCGATAATTTCCGGTCCAGGTCTCCAAGTACAGGCTCGGTGTCACCGGCTGCGACGGCATCGGGCGAAGTCGTGGCCCGGGCGAGGGCTGCGATTCGCTTGAAGATGTCGCCGCGCAATTCCTCCAGCTCGCTGGTGAATCCCATGATGTTGACCAGCGGTGAGCGCAGGTCGTGGCTGACGATGTAGGCGAAGCGCTGGATCTCGTCATTGGCTTCGCGCAGATCCGCGGTGCGCTCGTCGACGGTGGCTTCGAGGTTGAGATTGGCATCGCGCAGCGCTGATTCCGCGTCATCGCGCGCCCGCGCAGAACTGCGCAGCAGCACGATCGATATCCCGGCGAACGCGACCACCAGGCTGGAGCCGGCGATGGTGACGATGGAGGAAAGCCGCTGCGTGCGCTCTGCATTGGTGCTGCGCACCTCGAACAGGCGGTTCTCCTCCGCCAGCATGGCGGCGGCGAGCTTCTGGATGGTCTCTGCCGTGTCGGCGTGCGCCGCCGTGCGCAGCAGCGCCGCGGCGCCGGCCGTGTCGCCGCGCTCGACCGCGTCGATTTCCCTGGCGACGCGGTCGAGATGAGCTTTGATCGTATCCCGTAGCTTGTCGATATTGGCCTGTTGAGACGAGTTGTCCGCGGTCAGACTCTCAAGCCTGTCGAGTTCCGGCGGGATGGCGGCGAGGGCATCCTGATAGTCTTTTAGAAATTCAGGGCCCGACGTTAACAAATAGCCGCGCGCCGAACTTTCGGCACGTCGAACCTCCAAGAGCAGCGCGTTGGTCTGGTTTTCCACCTCGATCGAATGAACCACCCAGGCGCCGTCCTCGCGCGCCTTGTTGACCAGCAGCACCGATGCGGCGCTGATCACCACAAGCACGAGAAACCCCGCCGCAAGCAGCAGGATTTGCAACAGCGCGCGCCTGTGCCTGTGCTCAGGCGTCAGGGCCGGATTGCGTCTTAGCTGATGGATATCGACGTCCCCCGAAGCGATATTCTCTTAACATGAGATAACGCCCTGGAGGGGAAGCGGTTCCCGCAAGAACCGGGTCAGCTCCCTTGCTGGCCCGCCAAATACTGCTCGAGCCAGTGGATATGATAGTCACCATCGATGACGGCGGGTTCCCGCACCAGCGCACGGAACAGCGGCAGCGTGGTCTCGATGCCGTCGACCACCATCTCGTCCAGCGCGCGCCGCAGCCGCATCAAACACTCGCCGCGGGTCTTGCCGTGCACGATCAGCTTGCCGACCAGCGAATCGTAGTAGGGCGGGATGACATAGCCCTGATACACAGCGGAATCGATGCGCACGCCGAGCCCGCCGGGCGGATGGTATTGCAGGATCTTGCCGGGTGAGGGGCGGAAGCTTACCGGGTTCTCTGCATTGATCCGGCATTCGATGGAGTGGCCGGTGATGGTCACTTCCTCCTGCTTGAGCGGCAGGTCGCCCCCGGCGGCAACCCGGATCTGCTCCAGCACGAGATCGAGCCCGGTGATCATCTCGGTGACGGGATGCTCGACCTGGATGCGGGTGTTCATTTCGATGAAATAGAACTCGCCGTCCTCGTAGAGAAACTCAACCGTGCCGACGCCGAGATATTTCATCTCCTGCATCGCCTTTGCGACGGTGAGCCCGATCTTGGCACGCGCTGTAGCATTGATGACGGGAGAGGGGCCTTCCTCCCAGACCTTCTGGTGCCGCCGCTGCAGCGAGCAGTCCCGTTCGCCGAGGTGGATCGCGCCGCCGCGGCCATCGCCCAGCACCTGGATCTCGATGTGGCGCGGCTTCTGCAGGTATTTCTCCAGATAAACGGAGGCATCGCCGAAAGCGGATCTCGCCTCGTTGGCGGCGGTGGTGAGCGCAAGCGCGAGATCGGCTTCGGTATGCGCCACCTTCATGCCGCGTCCACCGCCTCCGGCTGCCGCCTTCACCAGCACGGGAAAGCCGATTTGCCTGGCGATCGCCAGCGCGTCCTGGTCGGGGCCGACGGCGCCGTCGGAGCCGGGCACCACGGGAATGCCGAGCTTCCTCGCCGTCTTCTTGGCCTCGATCTTGTCGCCCATCAGGCGGATGTGCTCGGCCTTAGGCCCGATGAAATGAAGGTTGTGGTCGGCGAGGATTTCGGCAAAACGCGCGTTTTCCGACAGGAAGCCGTAGCCGGGATGCACGGCGTCGGCGCCGGTGATCTCGCAGGCCGCGAGCAGCGCGGGCACGTTGAGGTAGGAGTCCTTGGACGGCGGCGGGCCGATGCAGACGCTCTCGTCGGCAAGCCGCACGTGCATAGCGTCGGCGTCTGCAGTCGAATGCACCGCGACGGTGTTGATACCGAGCTCCTTGCAGGCCCGCAGAATACGCAGCGCGATCTCGCCGCGATTGGCTATGAGGATCTTGTCGAACATTGTGCCCTTTAAGATGGGCGAAAAGCGAATAGGAAATCGCGAATAGAGCAGAAGACTTCTCGTTATTCGCTACACGCCATTCGCCATTCGCCATTCGCTTTATTCGATGATCACTAGCGGCTCGCCGAATTCGACCGGCTGGCCATCCTCGACAAGAATCTGCGTCACGACACCGGCGCGCGGCGACGGAATCTGGTTCATCGTTTTCATCGCCTCGATGATCAAAAGCGTCTCGCCTGCGGTCACCCGCGATCCCACCTCGATGAACGGCTTGGCGCCCGGTTCGGGCGACCAATAAGCGGTGCCGACCATGGGCGAGGGCACCACGCCAGGATGCTTTGCGAGGTCATTCGCGGCTGCTGCCGAAGCGGCAGCGATGGTGGTCGCGGCGGCCGCAGCAGGCGCGGCTACCGCGACGGGCACCGAAGTCGCCACGTTGATGTTGCGTGCCACGCGCAGCCTTAAGCCCGCGCGCTCGATCTCAATCTCGCTGAGACTTGTCTCGTCAAGCAGGAGGGCGAGCTCGCGGATCAGTGCACTGTCCTCGCTGGAAAACTTTGCGGCTACTTTCTCGTCCGGCTGGCGCGCCATGATCTCTAATCCAAACTCTCTGTTTCGTTGGCGAGGATGGGCCTAAAGCGCGGTGAGATTGGGTTGAATCGTCATCGCGCTTTAGGTCCTCGATGGAGCATGATCTCTTCGGAAAACCGCTGCACACTTTTCCGGATCATGCTCTAGCCCTTGCCCTGGGCGTTGGCCTTGATGCGAGCAGCAAGCCCGGTGATAGCGAGCCGATAGCCGTCAATGCCAAATCCGCACAGGCTCGCAAAGGCGGCGCGGGCGGTAAAGGAGTGGTGACGGAAACTCTCGCGGGCGTAGACATTGGAGATGTGCACTTCGACGGTCGGAATCTGCACGCCGACGATCGCGTCATGCAGCGCAATCGAAGTGTGTGAATAGGCACCGGCATTGATGACGATGCCGGCAACTTTCTTCGCGTGCGCCTCGTGGATGAAATCCACCAGCTCGCCTTCGCGGTTGGACTGCCGGCAATCCGCCTTGAGGCCGAACTGGGCGGCGGTGTCGACGCACAGCTTCTCCACGTCGGCAAGCGTCGCGCTGCCATAGGTCGCAGGCTCCCGCGTCCCCAACAAATTGAGGTTCGGGCCGTTCAGCACATAGATTGTCTGGTCAACCGTCTTGGCCATCCTACTTCCGGCAATGTTCGCGCAGGTGGCGGCCCTTATAGGTAACAAAGTTGGTGAGGGGAAGCCTAAACGGGGCGAAGAATGCCGGCCAAATCCTTCATCCGCCTTGGAAAAACCTGAGTAGAACCAATGGAAAACGCTCGGATTAACCAAGGTCTGTGGACAAGTGCGGATGCCTCGGCGCGGTCCCGGCCTTGCCGCTGGCCGGAAAGCCAAAAAAAAGGCGGGCCAAGCGGCCCACCTTTCCTTGTCCGGTTGCCGAGGCCTTACGCCGGGAAAACGTCGACGATCTCGAGCGTGCGGGGATCAACCACCACGATCTGGTCGTGAACCAGGAAGAACTCGTAACCGCGCCATTCCGGATAGACCGTCACGACTTGGCTCGGCAGCGGCTGTAGGTGCACACTCTCGCGCGGAACGCGGGTGCCGACCGAGACCGCGAAGTCCACATTGTTCACCGGAGCCACGTGCTCGTCGCGGATGATGGTCGTGATCCTGGTGCGCTGCTCGGTGGAGAGCTTCGCGCCCGCGCCCGCCTGGCCAACCGTGGTGTCCGATTCGGTCCGGCCCTGCGCATTCATGTTGGTGCGACCTTCACGACTCTGCGCATTCTGGTTGGTCTCGCGACCCTCGTGGCCCTGGGCCTGCATGTTCTCTCTGTTGCCCTGGGTCTGGGCATTCTTCTCGCTCTCCCGACCCCGGGTCTGGGCGTTCTTCTCGGTTTCGCGGCCTTGGGTCTGGGCGTTCTTTTCGGTCTCGCGGCCTGGCTGCTTGCTTTCGGCGGCCCCGCTGGCGTTGCGGTCCTCGCGGCCTCCCGCCTTCATGTTGTCAGGCGGGCCCTTCTTGTTTTCCGAACTCATGCCCTTGGATTTCTGACCAGGCGTGTTCTCTTCAGCGCGCTGGCTCTGACCGGCGCCGGGCGACTTCTGTTCCGCCTTCGTGCCTGACGAAGGCGAGGCAGCATTGCCGTGCTCATGTTCCGTTGCTGTACCGCCAGCAGCGCCGCCGCCGGCAGAAGATGGAGCGCTCTGCATCTGTGCGCCACCGGATTCGCGACCGCCAGTTCCTTGTGCGTTGGCGAGCCCGGCCCCGGCGATCAGCGCAAGCGCAGCGACCGAGATCAAAAAGCGATTTGTCATTCCTCTCTCCTCACATTGTCTGGATTGCCCGCGTCGACAACATGAGGAGAGTTGAGATGTTCCTGTTCCGGCGCCCGCGTTTTTTTCCGCGCCCGTCGGAACAAAACAAGAGGGCCGGCTGCATTCAGCCGGCCCCTTGCTGTCTTGACGGTCTTGCGTCGCGCTTCAGCAGGTGGCCTTGCCGCAGCGTGCGATGCCGATCTTCTCCTTCAGGCCGTCGAGCCCGACGGCGCCGACCACGATCTGCTTGCCGATCACGTAGCTCGGCGTGCCGTTGAGGCCCATATCCTCGGCGAGCTTCATGTTCTCCTCGATCGTCGCCTTGACCTCGGGGCTCGTCATGTCCTTCTCGATCCGCGCGGTGTCGTAGCCCGCATCCTTGGCGGCGGCCATCGCGCGCGCCTTGTCGGCCGGTCCGCGTCCGCCGAGCAGCTTGGTGTGGAAGTCGAGATATTTCTTCGGATCCTGCATCCGCGCCGCGACCGCGACCTTCGCCGCTTCAACCGAGCCTTCACTCAGGACCGGAAACTCCTTCAGCACGACCTTCAGCTTGGGATCGTTTTTGAGGAGGTCGAGCATGTCGGCCATGGCCCGCTTGCAGTAGCCGCAATTGTAATCGAAGAACTCGACGAAGGTGACGTCGCCGTCCTTGTTGCCGAGCGTCACGCCGCGCGGCGAGTTGAAGATCGCAGCCGTATTCTGCGCGATTACCGCCTCATGCTTGGCCTGGTCTGCCGCAGCCTGACGCTTGGACAGCTCGTTCATCGCCTCCTCGAGCACCTCGGGGTGGGTGATGAGATAATTGTGGACGATGCCTTCGATGTCGCTGCGCTGGGTGTCGTTGAAGTTCTGTGCCGCGGCGGGGCCGCCGCAGAACACTAGTCCGATCAGGGCAGGGGCGAGCGAACGGTAGAAGCGCATTTGCAGATCCTCTTTCTCGTGAAAGCCGGTGTCCTGAAATCCTTCGATAGAACTTGGCGTCTTTCAGTATCTCAGCCTGGTTATGGTGTATTGCCAGCTCTTTGATTGAGCATGATCTTTTCGGAAAACCGCTGCACACTTTTCCGGATCATGCCCTAGTTGCTCTTCTGGCCAGGCATCGGCTTGGCCGAGACGATGTCGTCGGCCTTGACCCATCCGGGCGTGCCGACAGCGAAGCGTGTTTTCGCGCGCGAGGCGAGCTCGCGTGCGGTCTTGTTGTCGCCGCGCAGATAGGCGGCCTCGGCGGAGGCAAGGTCGGCCTCCGCATAGTCTCCCTTCCGTCCATAAGCCATGGCAAGCTGGGTAAAGCCGAGCGGCGCCTCGCTCTCGCGTGCGACTGCCGCCCGCAGGATGGAAATCGCCTCGTCAGTATAGGCCTTGTTGTCGGTGGCGACCAACGCCTGCCCCAGTAACATCTCGATGAGCGGTGAGTTGCCGGAGAGCTGGACCGCCTTGCGCAGCGGTGCGATCGCCTCCGTCGGGTGGCCACCTTCCAGGAGCGCCTGGCCGAGCAGCTCGTGGAAATACGGGTTGTTCGGTTGCGCCTGGATCAGCCCTTCGATCTGGGTGGCTGCGCTGCGCGGATCGCCGTGCAGATAGGACGCGATCGCCCGTGCATAGCGCGCCGGCATACTGTTGTTCGACAGCGGATAGCGGCGATAGACGGTATCCGGCCGTTCCATGAAGGCCGAGATCTTGGCGCGGACCATGTCGTGCCGGAATTGCAGCTCGGCCGGATCCTTTTTGTCCCAATACGGGCTTTGGCGGGCGATTCCCTCGAGTGCTGCGACGCGCTCGGCCGGCATCGGGTGCGACTGCAGATAGGGATCGGCGCCACGAGCGGCGAACAGGCTTTCATTGGTGAAGCGCTTGAAGGTTTCGTACATGCCCTTGGGGGACTGGCCGGTCTCGGTCAGAAACTTCACGCCGGCGCGGTCGGCCTGCTCCTCCTGCTGGCGCTGGTAGGAGAGCAACGAGCGACGGATCATTTCCTGCGGACCCACGAGCGCCGCGGCGCCCGCGTTCGCAAGCCCGTTGTCGGCGCCGCTACGCGCACCGGCCGCGATGGCTCCGGCGCCGAGCAGCATGGCGATGATCATCCCGGTCTGGGCCCGCGCCAGCTCCTCACGCATCTTGGCCAGATGGCCACCGGCCAAGTGGCCGGTTTCGTGCGCGAGCACGCCGATCAGCTGGTTCGGCGTCTCCGACTGCATGATCGCGCCGTAATTGACGAAGATGCGGCGGCCATCGGCGACGAAGGCGTTGAACGAGCTGTCGTTGATGATCACGACATTGATGTTCTGCTTCTCGAGCCCGGCAGTCCGCAGGATCGGTCGCGTGTAGTCGCGCAGGAGCTGCTCTGTCTCGGTATCGCGTAGGATCGGCGGGCCCCTGTTCGCCGCATCCGACTGCGCCAAAGCAGGGGCAACCGGGGCGATCGCAAGCGCCGCAGCAACGGTTGCGGCGAGAAGGCCGGACGTCTTCCTCTTGAGTGCTAGACGGAGCAGCATTGGGCGGTCTTTGATGATGCAGATTTATTGTTCGGTCTTTAGCAATTGGCGACAGGCCCGATACCGGCTATGCCCTAACAAACCGCCGAATGCGGCTAGTCTGGGGCACCGCTCACGGTAACCGGCTGCCTGTTCCGGCCCGAACCGAAATAGCAGATCGATGCGCGACGCGACAGTGCCAGACCACTTGGAACTCCTGAAGGCAGCTTCCGGGCGCAGCGACGTTCCACCGTTCATGGTCATGGACGTGATGGCCGCGGCCGAGCGTATCGAGGCCGCGGGTGGCCATGTCATTCACATGGAAGTCGGCCAGCCGGCCGCGTCCGCCCCGGAAACGGCGATTGCTGCGGCCCATCGGGCGCTCGGTGCAGCGCGAATAGACTACACTTCCGCGCTCGGTATCCTGTCCTTACGCGAGCGCATCGCCAGCCACTACCGCGAAGCCTATGCTTGCGACGTCGATGTCGGACGGATCGTGGTCACCACGGGCTCCTCCGGCGCGTTCATCCTGGCGTTTCTTGCGATGTTCGAGCCGGGGGACCGCGTCGCGGTCACGGTACCCGGCTATCCGCCATATCGACACATCTTGACTGCGCTCGGCTGCGAGCCGGTGCTGATCGAGACCTCCGATGATACCCGCCATGCCCTGACCGGCGAGGCGCTGCTCGCCGCCCACCGCAAGGCGCCGCTGAAGGGCGTTTTGGTCGGCAGCCCCGCCAATCCAACCGGGACCATGATGTCGCGGAAAGCGCTGACCGGGCTGATCGCGGCCGCAGAAGGCTCGGGGATTCGCTTCATCTCGGACGAGATCTATCACGGCCTCGACTATGCGTTTCCCGCGGTGACCGCTGCGGAATTGTCGCCGCATGCGCTCGTCATCAACTCCTTCTCTAAATATTTCTGCATGACCGGCTGGCGGGTCGGCTGGATGGTGGTGCCGGAGGCCTTGGTGCGCCCGATCGAACGTCTGCAGCAGAACCTCGCCATTTCGGTGCCGACCCTGTCGCAGCTCGCGGCCGAAGCCGCCTTCGACGGAAGGGACGAGATGGAGGCGGTCAAGCGCGGTTATGTGGAGAACCGTCGCATCCTGATCGAGGGACTGCCGAAGGCAGGCCTCACCAAATTTCTGCCCGCCGATGGCGCCTTCTATCTCTATGCTGACGTCTCCGACTTCACCACGGACAGCTTTGCCTTTGCCAAGAAGATGCTGGAGGAGGCGCATGTCGCGGCAACCCCCGGCGTTGACTTTGATCCCATCCACGGCCGGAACTTCCTTCGCTTTTCCTATGCTCGCTCGGCCGACGACATGCGGGAAGCGGTGGCGCGGATTGCGAGGTGGTTGGGTTGATCGGCTTTGCAGCCCGTCGACGCGCCCGAGCCGGCTTCACAAAATTGCAAGCGGCATTGACTCCGCTGCAATGTTTGGCCTTGGCTGTCCGGGGTAGGCAGGGCCGGACACGCCGTCAGGCGGGCGGTCATTTAAATAAATAAAATTGATGTTGGGGGAGAAACGTCCATGGCTACCGTCGCAACCGCGGCGCCCGCGAAGGCGTCCCGCCCTTGGTACAAGATTCTCTACGTCCAGGTTCTGTTCGCGATCCTGCTCGGTGTCGTGGTCGGCTGACTGTGGCCGTCGTTCGCCACCAATGACTGGATCAAAGCGCTCGGCGACGGCTTCATCAAGCTGATCAAGATGGTGATCGCGCCGATCATCTTCTGCACGGTGGTGTCAGGCATTTCCCACATCCAGGATGCGCGCAAGGTCGGCCGCGTCGGCGTCAAGGCACTGCTCTATTTCGAGATCGTCTCCTCCTTTGCCCTGATGATCGGCCTGATAATGGGCAATGTGTTCCAGATCGGCCATGGCCTTGCTGCCAAGCCGGATGCTGCGGCGGTGGCCGGCTATGTCAAGCAGGCGGCGGAGACCAAATCGGTCGACTTCGTCCTCAACATCATTCCCGACAGCGTGGTCGGCGCGCTCGCGCGTGGCGACATCCTGCAGGTGCTGCTGTTTGCGATCCTGTTCGGCTTCTCGCTGATGGCGATGGGCAGCCGTGCCGACCGCCTGCGGACGCTCATCGACGACACCGCGCAGGCGGTGTTCGGCGTGATTGGCATTGTCATGAAAGCGGCGCCGTTCGGTGCGTTCGGCGCCATGGCCTTCACGATCGGCAAATACGGCCCGACGGCGCTCGGCAATCTCGTCGGGCTGATTGCCCTGTTCTATGCGACCGCGGGCCTGTTCGTGGTGCTGGTGCTCGGGCTGATCGCGCGCTTTGTCGGTTTCTCCATCTTTGTGGCGCGAGATTCTCTGATGTGCGACAGGACATCATAGTTCGCGTTTGACGTGCACCCCTGAATGACGAGAGCAAGACAAACGAAAAGCCGCCCGGTCCTTGTCGGGCGGCTTTTTCTTGATTGCTTTCTGTTATTCGCGGCTGCCGAAGCGGCGCGACCACCAGCCCGCGCGGCGCGGCTGGCTGGTCTCGGCGGCCGGCTCGGCCGTTTGCGCAGGCTGCGGTGCCTCCTCGACTGGGGCAGGCTGGGGCTCTGCCTCGCTCATTGTGACGGGCGGGGGCGCGGCTTCCGGTTGAGGAGTCGACAGGAAGCTGACCTTTTCGCGCACGGTGGAACGCCGCGGCGTTTTTTCCGAGTGCTCGTCTGTGACGTGAGCCGCGCTCGCCACCTCCGGCTCGTTGGCGACCGCCGTCAGCTGCGATTCCGCCGCCGGCGCAACCGGCTCGGGCTGAGCATCGGGCGCGCTCGGCGGGGCGCCATTGCCGTCGAAATCGGCGACGGCGTCAGTTGCTTCGGACGTCGGCAAAAGCGCGAACTCGTCGCTGATCGAGCCGGCTAATCCCTCATCCATGCCACTGCCGCCGCGCCGGCGCCGTCCGCCGCGGCGGCCACGGCGGCGTGGCCGCCGCTCGCCTTGACCCTGATCTTGACCCTGATCTTGGGCCTGATCGGCGCGGGCCATGCCCGGCGCTTCCTCGGATTCCTCTTCGTCGGCCTCGGCCTCGTCGAAGAGGCCGGCACCCTGGCGTTCGGCCATCGGAGCCTGCTCGGTCACCGAACCTTCCTGCTCCTCGCGTGGAGTAAGGCCTTGAGCTTGATCCGCCTCCCGAGCCTCGCCGCGGCCACGCCGGCGTCGACGCCGCCTGCGGCGCTGGCCTTCCTGCTGGCCGTCGCCCTCGGCGGAAGCCTCCCCGGTGAGCCCTTCGGTCTCCTCGGTTTCGACCTCGGATTCGCTCTCGATATCGAAACCCTCTTCGTCCTCGTCACTCTCTTCGGCTCCGGGCGGCGGGGAGGCGGCCGCCTGCGCCGCGAGCAGCGCCTTGGCAGCCTCTAGGGTATGCACCTGCTCGCCGCGATCGATGATGTAGGATTGCTGGCCGCTGACGGTGGGGTCGGCGATCACGGACAGCGAGACCTTGAAGCTGTTCTCGAGGTCGCGCAAATGGCCGCGCTTGTGGTTGAGCACATAGAGCGCGACGTCGGTGCGGGTGCGCACGACGAGATTGTGGGTCGCGCCCTTCATCAGGGTCTCTTCCAGCCCGCGCAAGAGCTGCAGCGCGACGGAGGAGACGGAGCGCACATGGCCGGTGCCGCCGCATTGCGGGCACGGCTCGGTCGAGCTTTCAAGCACGCTCGCGCGGATGCGCTGGCGCGACATTTCCAGCAGGCCAAAATGCGAGATGCGGCCGACCTGGATGCGCGCGCGATCCTGCCGCAGGCAGTCAGACAGCTTGCGCTCGACCGCGCGGTTGTTCCGCTTCTCGTCCATGTCGATGAAGTCGATGACGATGAGGCCGGCGAGGTCGCGCAGCCGAAGCTGGCGCGCAACCTCCTCGGCCGCCTCCAGGTTCGTCTTGAGCGCAGTGTCCTCGATATGGTGCTCGCGCGTGGCGCGGCCCGAGTTGACGTCGATCGAGACCAGCGCCTCGGTCTGGTTGATCACGATGTAGCCGCCGGAGCGCAGCTGCACCACGGGGGAGAACATCGCATCCAGCTGGCTCTCCACGCCCATCCGCGAGAACAGCGGCTGGCCGTCACGATACTGCTTAACCGCCTTCACATTGGACGGCATCAGCATCTTCATGAAATCGTGCGCCTCGCGGTAGCCGGGTTCGCCGGCGACCAGGATCTCGTCGATCTCCTTGTTATAGAGGTCGCGCAGCGAGCGCTTGATCAGGGAGCCTTCCTCATAGACCAGGGTCGGCGCCTGTGACTTCAGCGTGGTGTCGCGTACGGTCTCCCATAGCCGGATAAGATATTCGAAGTCGCGCTTGATCTCGGGCGGGGTGCGCGCTGCACCCGCGGTGCGCAGGATGATGCCCATGCCCTCGGGCACGTCGAGATCCTGCACCACTTCCTTCAACCGCGAACGGTCCTGAGCGGAGGTGATCTTGCGGCTGATGCCGCCGCCGCGCGCGGTGTTGGGCATCAGCACGGCGTAACGACCGGCGAGGGAGAGATAGGTCGTCAGCGCCGCGCCCTTGTTGCCACGCTCTTCCTTGACCACTTGCACCAGCATTACCTGGCGGCGCTTGATGACTTCTTGAATTTTGTACTGGCGGCGCGGACGGAACGACCGTTCCGGCACCTCTTCCAGGACGTCGTCGCCGCCGACGGATTCGACCTGGTCTTCCTCCTCGGCGTCCTCGCCCTCTTCGCCGTCCTCCGCCTCGTCCTCGTCCTCGTGGACGTCCTCTTGAGCGTCGTCGCCAGCGGGAACTGGCAGCTGCTCGCCTGCAGGCGAAGCGTGCTCGTCGTCCGCGCGGGCGGTTTCGGCAATCTCGGCCGTGGCCGTTCCATGCTCGAGGGTTTCGATCTCGTTCTTGGTGTGGTCGTGGACCTCATGGACCTCGGGCGCCTCGATCACGTCGGGGGCAACCGCAGCCAGTGAGGCCGGAACATCGGGGAGCGGCGGCGGTACCGCAGCTCCGCTTACGGCCGCATCTGCCTCAGCATCGGCCCGCTCGAAGAGGTCCTGTTCCGGCGCGTGCGTATGGCCGTCGTGGCCATCATCGTGGCCCTCATCGCTTTGGGCATGCTCGGCCTCGATCGGCTCCAGCGTTGCCGGCCGCTCGCCGGCTTCGTCAAAACCGTGTTCGGGCAAGCCATGTTCGACGTCGTGTTCGGTATCGTGATGTTCGCCGCGCTCGGCCGTGAGCAACTCGCCATGCGCTGGCGCTTCGGCCTGCTGACCCTCGACGATCTCGCTCCGCACGCGCTCGCCATGGCCGCGGCGCCGCATGTTGCGGTGGCGCGAGCGGCGGCGGCTGGAACGGTTCTCGGTCTCTTCCTCGGCCTCGCGATGGGCGCGCTCTTCGGCCTCGATCAGCGCTTGCCGGTCGGCGACCGGGATCTGGTAGTAGTCGGGATGGATTTCGCTGAAGGCCAGGAAGCCGTGGCGGTTACCGCCATATTCGACAAAGGCCGCCTGCAGTGATGGCTCAACCCGCGTGACTTTCGCGAGATAGATGTTGCCGCGCAGCTGCTTGCGCTGGGCGGTCTCGAAATCAAATTCTTCGACGCGATTGCCGCGGACCACGACAACCCGGGTCTCTTCCGGGTGGGTGGCATCGATCAACATTTTGTTGGGCATTTTTTAACTCTTGAAGGCGGCGAGCGCGGATTACGGGAAGCGCATGTCGCGCCGCCGGGTGACGCGACGGTCCACCTGATTCGGGGGTGAGGGGAAGGCCGAAACGCAACCCGGGACGCCCTGCCGAGCCTTGCCGAGGGAGGCGACGGGCGGAGCGTTGGCTCCGCATCGGCGCTGGTCTTCCGCTGGCTTTGGTCGGCAATACCGTCTGGCGCATCAAGCGTCGGCCCGTCTGGAACAGTTGGCGGCAGAAACGAGCCGCCTGGTCGATTGCTGAAGGCCGGTTGGCGACGCTTTAGGCGCTCGCCTTCGGATCTATGGGACCCTTACTCGGGGGTCCCGGTATCAAGCTATGCCGTCGTCCCCAAAACAGAATTGCTTGGGACTGGCCGCCACCCGGGCTTGGGAACCGCTTCTCCTGGTCGGCCGCGCGGCACGCGCTGGCTTTATGGAGAGCGGAAAATGCTGGAATCTTCAAAGAACCGAAGGTTCCGGCGGGCACCGGGCGGCTGAACGCGACACAACCGGCAGTAACGGCCGTCAGCACTCGTTACATACGTGGATTGGCGCCACCGCGCAAGGGAGCGTCAACAGAGCGTCGCACGCCTGCCACACTCCTCTTTATTCACTGATGCTGCGTCAGGGTATCGTTAATCCTGTGGTTCTATTACGCTAAAAAGGGGCTGGTCGGAGGTGAGGGATTCGGTGGCTGGCCGCACAAAACAGGGCCTTTTGCTGGCATGTGCGCTATTGTGCGCCGCAGCATTGCCATGCTCCGATACGCCCCCGGCACTCGCCCAAGGACTCGCCCAAGAACAGGCGCCGGTTACCGCGCCAAGCCTTCCCATCGCATCCGATGCCCGCCTAGCCGGCGACACCAAGCAGACCCGATTCGTCCTGGATCTCGACAAGCCGGTCGCGTTCCGCGCCTTTGCGCTGCCTGATCCCTACCGGGTGGTGCTGGACATGGCGCAGGTCAATTTTCGCTTGCCGAATGGGATCGGCGTAAATGGGCGCGGCCTGATCAAGGCGTTCCGCTACGGCATGGTGATGCCGGGCGGCTCACGGATCGTGTTCGATCTTGCCGGCCCCGCGCGCATCGTCAATGCCACCATGATGGAGGCAGCCAACGGCCAGCCGCCGCGAATAGTGCTTGAATTGGAAGAGGTTGACCAGGAAACCTTCACCCAGGCCTTGAACCGGGATCTCAAGCCTGCGGTTGCCGCCGAAGCGCCGCCCGCGCCCAGCGCGCCGAAGACCGTGCCCGCGGTCACGCCCGCAATGCCTGCAGGGCCTCCCGATCCGCGGCCGGTGGTCGTGATCGATCCAGGCCATGGCGGGGTCGACAATGGCACGCAATCGGGCAGCGAGGCCGAGAAGAATGTTGTGCTCGCCTTCGGACTTGCGCTGCGCGATCGCCTTGAGAAGAGCGGCAAATACCGCGTGGTCATGACCCGGTCCGACGACACCTTCATTCCGCTGAACGAACGGGTGAAGATCGCCCATGACGCGAAGGCGGCGCTGTTCGTCTCCGTTCATGCCGACGCGCTGCCCAAGGGCGAGGGCGAGGCGGAGGGCGCGACCATCTACACCCTGTCCGACAAGGCTTCCGACGCTGAGGCGGAGCGGTTGGCGGAAAAGGAGAACCGCGCGGATGCCATCGGCGGGGTCAATCTGACCGACGAGCCGACCGATGTGGCCGATATACTGATCGACCTGGCGCAGCGCGAAACCCGCACCTTTTCAAACCGATTCGCGCGAATGTTGATGGGCGAAATGAAGAACTCCACACGGATGCACAAGCGTCCCCTGAAATCGGCGGGCTTCCGGGTGCTGAAGGCTGCCGATGTGCCCTCGGTGCTGGTCGAGCTGGGCTATGTCTCCAATAAGAGTGACATGGAGCATCTGGTCTCGGATAGCTGGCGCAACCGGACGGCTGCGTCCATGGCCCAGGCGATCGACGCCTTTCTGGCCAAACGTCTGGCGGCCACGGGTGCGGCGAACTAAGGTGGTTGAAGGCTTAAGCCCTAGTTTGGCCACAGCGGCGGTCGTATAGGAGTTATCCTGCGAGGTGCTCGGAATCGCCGTGAGATTTTTCGACCTCGCCGACAGACGAATAACCGGCTCGAAGGAACGCCGGAACGTCCTTTTGGAGCGCGCCACGGGCTTCGGGCGCATGGATTGGAGTGGATTGATTTAGCATGCGCTTGCTGGTGCGGTTCCTGGGTTTCCTGTTCGCCGCCGGAACGGTCGTGTTCCTCGTGGGTGTGGCCGGCGTCGCGGGGCTGATCTGGCATTACTCCCAGGACCTGCCGGACTATTCCCAGCTTAAGGATTACGAGCCGCCGGTGATGACCCGCGTGCACGCGGCGGATGGCTCGCTGCTCGCCGAATATGCCAAGGAGCGAAGGCTCTATCTGCCGATACAGGCGGTGCCCAAGCTCGTCATCAACGCCTTCCTCGCCGCAGAGGACAAGAACTTCTATGAGCATGGCGGCATCGACTATACCGGCATGGCGCGGGCCGCGATCGTCTATGCCCAGAATTACGGCTCCAACCGCCGTCCGCAGGGCGCCTCCACGATCACCCAGCAGGTCGCGAAGAATTTCTTCCTGACCAACGAGGTGTCCTTCTCGCGCAAGATCAAGGAAGCGCTGCTGGCGATGCGCCTCGAGCGCGCCTATTCCAAGGACAAGATCCTCGAGCTTTATCTGAACGAAATCTATCTCGGCCTTGGCGCCTATGGCATTGCCGCGGCCTCGCTGGTCTATTTCGACAAGTCGGTGAACGAGCTCACGGTTGCGGAGGCTGCCTATCTTGCGGCGTTGCCGAAGATGCCGGGGGCGCTGCACCCGGTGCGCAACCATGACCGCGCGGTGGAGCGGCGCAACTATGTGATCGACCGCCTGCAGGAGAACGGCTGGATCAGCGTGGCGGACGCGGACAAGGCGCGCAAGTCGCCGCTGACCGTCACCACCCATCCAACCTCCGCGCACATCTTCGCCGGCGAATATTTCGCCGAGGAAGTCCGTCGCGACATCTTCGAGCGTTATGGCGAGAAGAAGCTCTATGAAGGCGGCCTCTCAGTGCGCACCACGCTCGATCCCAAGATCCAGTTGGAGGCGCGCAAGACCATGGTCGCCGGCCTCGTCAATTATGACGAGCAGCAGGGCTATCGCGGCGCCATCTCCAAGCTCGATATTTCAGGCGACTGGGGCGTGAAACTTGCCGACATTAAATCGCTGCAGGACATCTCGCCGTGGCGGATGGCCGTCGTGCTCGAGACCAGCGACCAGTCTGCGCGGATCGGATTCCAGCCGGGGCGCGAGCTCGGCGGCGCCATCTCCAAGCAGCGCGAGACCGGCATCATCACGCTCGACGGGGTGCGATGGGCCAAGCCCACCTACGGTGCGTTCAAGGGCAAGACACCGGCGGCAGTGTCGCAGGTCTTGCAGCCGGGCGACGTGATCTATGCCGACCCGCTCTACAAGGATGGCAATCCGGTCGAAGGCCAATACCGGCTGCGCCAGGTGCCGGAAGTCTCGGGCGCCATGGTGGTGATGGATCCCAATACCGGGCGCGTGTTGGCCATGGTCGGCGGCTTCTCCTTCGACCAGAGCCAGTTCAACCGTGCGACGCAAGCCTATCGGCAACCCGGCTCGTCGTTCAAGCCGATCGTCTATTCGTCCGCTCTCGACAACGGCTATACGCCCTCGACCCAGGTGATGGATGCGCCGATCGAGATCGATCAGGGGCAGGGCGGCGGGGTCTGGCGGCCGGAAAACTTCTCCAATGGCAAGTTTCTGGGCCCGACCACGCTGCGCAACGCGCTTCGCCTGTCGTTGAACACGGTGACCGTGCGGCTCGCGCAGGACATCGGCATGCCCTTGATCAGCGAATATGCGCGGCGCTTCGGCGTCTATGACGAACTGCCGAACTATCTCTCCTACGCGCTCGGCGCCGGCGAGACCACGGCGCTGCGCATGGTCACCGCCTATTCCATGATCGCCAATGGCGGCCGACGCGTGAAGCCGACCCTGATCGACCGCATCCAGGATCGGTATGGCCACACCATCTACAAGCACGACGCCCGCGAATGCCGGGGCTGCGACGCGCCGGAAGGCTGGAAGAGTCAGGCCGAGCCGCAGCTCGTCGATCGCCGCGAGCAGGTGCTTGATCCGATGACTGCCTACCAGATCACCTCGATGCTGGAGGGCGTGGTGCAGGCGGGTACTGCGACCGCGGTGAAGGAGGTCGGCAAGCCGATCGCCGGCAAGACCGGAACCACCAACGAGGCCAAGGACGCCTGGTTTGTCGGCTTCTCCCCTGACGTCGCAGTCGGCATCTATATGGGCTATGACAAGCCGCGTCCGCTGGGCAGGGGCAATGCCGCCACCGGCGGTCACCTGGCCGCGCCGATTGCGCGCGACTTCCTAAAGCTCGCGCTTGCCGACAAGCCGGCGATTCCCTTCAAGGTTCCCGCCGGCATCAAGCTGATCCGCGTCGACTCCAAGAGCGGCATGCGCGCAAGCCCTGGCCAGACCGGCGGCACGATCCTGGAAGCCTTCAAGCCGGGCACGGCGCCGCCTGACAACTACAGCGTGATCGGCGTCGCCGATGCCGACGGCAATCGTGGCATGGTCCCGCCAGGGGGGGCGCCGGACGCCGGCTATATCATGCGGCCGGGGACCGGCGGGCTCTACTAGCGAAAGAACAGGCGTTTCGCGGTTGATTGCCGTGCTTTGCGTGATTGCGCTTTGCACGCAGCGCCGCTACATGCACATCGGCATTATTCGAGGCGGCCCCAAGCCGCCACCTCAAGAGAAGATCATGCGCGCCGAAATCGAACGGTTGGTAGAAGAGATCAAGCAGTCAGTCGGGCTGCTGAGGAGGCATCTTTGACGTCGAGCAATCGACGGCGCGCCTGGCTGAGCTGAACAAGCTCGCCGAAGACCCCAATCTCTGGAACGATCCGCAAAAGGCCCAGAAGCTGATGCAGGAGCGCACCTCGCTGGAGGATGCGCTGTCCGGCATCGGCAAGGTCGAACGCGAATTGCAGGACAATATCGACATGATCGAGCTCGGCGAGGCCGAGAACGACGCCGGTGTCGTCAAGGAAGCTGAGGACGCGCTGCAAGCCCTGAAAAAGGAGGTCGCGCGGCGCGAGCTCGAGGCGCTGCTATCAGGGGAGGCGGACCGTTTCGATTCCTATCTCGAGGTCCATGCCGGCGCCGGCGGCACCGAGAGCCAGGACTGGGCGCAGATGTTGCTCCGCATGTACACGCGCTGGGCGGAAAAGCACGGCTTCAAGGTCGAATATCTCGAGGAGTCGCAGGGCGAAGAGGCCGGCATCAAGTCGGCTACTTTACAGATCAGCGGACATAACGCCTATGGCTGGCTGAAGACTGAAGCCGGCGTGCATCGTTTGGTGCGCATCTCGCCGTTCGATTCCAACGCGCGGCGGCACACCTCGTTCTCGTCGGTGCAGATTTTCCCTGTCATCGACGACTCCATCAAGATCGAGATCAAGGAATCCGACGTCCGCACCGACACCATGCGTTCGGGAGGTGCCGGCGGCCAGCACGTCAACAAGACCGAATCCGCGGTGCGCCTGACGCACATCCCGACTGGCATCGCGGTGGTCTGCCAGGCCGGCCGCTCCCAGCATAAGAACCGGGCGCAAGCCTGGGACATGCTGCGTGCGCGGCTCTACGAGATCGAGCTGAAGAAGCGCGAGGAGAAGGCCGCCGCCGAACAGGCTGCGAGAACCGACATCGGCTGGGGCCACCAGATCCGCTCTTACGTGCTGCAGCCCTATCAGATGGTGAAGGACTTGCGCACGGGCGTGCAGACCTCCGACACCTCGGGCGTGCTCGATGGCGACCTCGACGAGTTCATGGCGGCAACATTGGCCCAGCGCGCCTTCGGCACCGCGCCGGGCGAGGTCGAGGACGTGGATTAAGCCATGCCGCGCGTTGCGTTCATTGGTCTGGGGCGGATGGGCCACGGCATGGCCGGCCGCTATCTCGATGCCGGCTTTTCGGTCGCGGTGTGGAATCGCAGCAAAGCCAAGGCCGAGGATCTGATTGCGCGCGGCGCGCGCTGGGCGACGTCGCCCGAGGATGCCGCGATTGACGCTGATGCTGTCGTGACCATGGTCGCTGACGACGAAGCTGCGCGCGCGGTCTGGCTTGGCACTGACGGCGCGGCGACGACGATGAAAGCCGGCACGCTCGCGATCGAATGCTCCACGGTTTCTTACCAGCACGCGCGAGACATGGCGCGCGAGCTCAATAGCCGCGGCCTGATCTATATTGATTGCCCGGTGACGGGCCTGCCCGACGCCGCCGCAAGCGGCAAGCTCACCCTGCTGGTTGGTGCCGACGCTGCCGATCTTGAGAAGGCACGGCCGTTCCTTGAGCCGATCGGCTCGACCATCCGCCATTTCGGCGCAGTCGGCTCCGGCACCGTCTACAAGCTGATCAACAATCTGATGGGCGCGATCCAGATCGCCGGCATCGCCGAGGGCCTCGCGATTGCGGAGCAGGCTGGCCTCGACATGAAGCTGGTGCTCGAAGCGGTGGAGACCGGCGTTGCTGCCAGCCCGCAAGTGATCCGCCATTCCAAGCGCATGGCCGCGCGCAATTTCGCCGGCGCGACGTTCTCGACAGCGCTGCGCCACAAGGATGCTGCTTACGCGGTCGCCCTCGCCGAGAGCCTGCTCGCGGAGAAGCCGCTGATGGGCCGCGCCGCCGTCGACGCCTATGCGCGTGCAAAGGCCGTCGCGCCTGATGATGATGAAGCGAAGATGATCGAGATCGTCTCGCGGCCGAAGGGCTAGTGTGCTCGCAGCGCACGTCGGCTTTCGCAGACAAGCCGGACGTTGATCGTGGGTGTATCAGGGTTCCGCCTCACCTTCCCGAGCGGACGCCCAAGATGTGGACCTGGAAGATCGGTCAGGTCATGCCAGGCCAAGCCAAGCCAGATCGCGGGCCCCTGCAAGGCGACCGCACGTCACGAAGCCTGCCCTAATCGACCGTGAGACGCGCGCCAGACGCGATGACACGACAGTTTCACAGTCTGGTTTTAGCCTGCAATACTTACGGACAACCTTGAGAGCTAGTCATGAACGTTTCCACGACAGCTACCGGAAGGCGTATCCATGGCGAGGACACAGACGATCAGGTGATGGACTCTGTGGCCAATGCCGTGCGCGACGCGTCGAGGAGTGCCAAAGAACATGCTAACGCGGTCAAGAATGCGGTCGTCGAAACCGGCCTCATTCGGTCAGTTTCACGTGTGACTTACACCGGTGCTTATGCGATCGCCTTCGGGATCGTCTATACCACGGTGTTCGTGACCCAGTTGCTGCCGCAGGACAATCCCGTGATGGACGGGTTCAAGGACGGTGCGCGGGCGGCGAGGGATTCGCTGGAGGGTCCCTGACCGGTGCGCCGCCCCGCTTGCGAAGCGACAGCCGCGGTAACCTCCCGTTCTCGATGCGATCGAGAGAAAGTGCGCAATGTATGATGGTCCGATAGCGGCCGGACCCGGGGTCAAGGCTGTACCCGACGTCAGGGTGTTATTCCCCGAGGCCGGCGTTATCCGGGTCGAAAGCGAGAGAATGTTTTCGGCGCTGGACGGGGGTTTGTGCCGGCGCTTTCTGCAAGCCGCGCTGCGGCTGCCTGCGATCGAGGGCGCAACATTCGCGCCGGCCCGGACGCCCTCAGTCGATCTGCACTTCAATGAAAGTCGGTATCGCCTAAAGACGGTGCTGGACGAACTGGCCCTGGTCCTCAGCAGCAGCGCGGACAACGGGAAGCCGATGGCCGTCGCGGCCTCCGTCGCGGCGCAAGACAAGCATGGTGTGGTGCGCTATCGCCGCTTTGCCGGCCGTATCACCGGATGGCGCGCCGAGCGCGAGCGGGTCGGCGCGATCAGGCTGAACAATCCCTTGCTCCATCGCAAACGCGCGCTTTGTGACGCGATCGAGCGCGAGTTGATGAGCGCGCTTGGCGTGAACCGCTACGCGACCGACGCGGTCAAGTGCCGTGTCGACATCGAATACGACCCGCGCCGGATCAGCGCGGCGCAGCTGGTCGAAATGCTCGACACGGCTCTGACGACGGCGGAGCATCCCGCCAAGCTCGACAAGATCAGCCGGGAGCTCACCATTTGCACGGCTTCGCTCCCGCTCGCTGCGCTGGCGCAGTTTGCGGTCCCGGCGTTACTGCCGGTATCTGCGGCGCTGTTTGCGTACACCGCAGTGCCGAGCTTCAAGGGCGCGTGGAACGTTGTAACCAAGGAGCGGCGGCTTGGCGTCGACGTGCTCGATTCCATCGTCGTGCTGGCTTGTCTCGGCACCGGACAGGTTTTCGCCGGCTCCATTTTGTGCTGGTGTCTTTCGTTCGGCCGCTTTCTGGTGCGCCGCACCGAGGACCGCTCCAAGAAGATGCTGCTCGGCGCGTTCGGCAAGCAGCCGCGCTTTGTCTGGCTGCTCGTCGAAGGGCAGGAGATCCAGGTTCCGCTCCACAAGCTGAACAAGGGCGACACCGTAGTGGTCAACACCGGCGAGGTCGTGCCGGTCGACGGCATCATCGTCGAGGGGCTCGCGATGATCGACCAGCACGCACTGACGGGTGAATCGACGCCCGCCGAGAAGGGGATCGGCGATCAGGTATTTGCGTCGACAGTCATGGTGGCCGGCAAGATTCACGTTTCGGTGGAGAAATCGGGCGAGGCGACCGCAACCGCCAAAATCGCGCAGATCCTCAACGACACCGCGGGCTACCGGCTGGCCTCGCAGCAAAGAGGCGAGCGGCTGGCCGACAAGGCAGTCATCCCGACGCTGGCGGTCGGCGCGCTGGCGCTCGGCACGATGGGCCCCCAGGGCGCTGCCGCCGTGCTCAACAGCGATATGGGCACCGGCATCCGGATAGCGGCGCCGCTGGCGATGCTCTCGACATTGGCGCTGTGCTCGCAGCGTGGCGTCTTGGTGAAGGACGGCCGTGCGCTGGATCTGCTTTGCGAAATCGACACGGTGCTGTTTGACAAGACCGGCACGCTGACGCGCGAACGTCCCGAGGTCGGGAGGATCATTGCTGCCAACGGTCATGGGGCGGCAGAGATATTGCGTTATGCCGCCGCCGCCGAACAGAGGTTCCATCACCCGATCGCACTCGCCATCCTTCACAAGGCAGAGCAGGCAGGGGTGGATGTTCCGCCCATCGACCAGGCGCAATACAAGGTCGGCCACGGCATCACCGTCGACGTCGAAGGCCGCCGAATCCGCGTCGGCAGCCGCCGCTTCATGGAACTAGAGGGTTTGGTGCTGGCGGACGAGGTCATGGCCGCGCTTGAGGAGGCCCACCGCGAAGGCCACAGCATGGTGATGGTGGCGGTCGACGAGGCGCTCGGAGGCGCGCTGGAGCTGCGCGCCGCGGTCCGTCTGGAGGTGCCCGAAATCATCGGGGGACTGCGCGCCCGTGGCATCAAGCACATCGCAATCATCTCGGGTGACCACGAAGCACCGACACGAAAGCTCGCCGAAGAGCTCGGCATCGACCGCTATTTTGCGCAAGTGCTCCCGACGGAAAAGGCCGATTACGTCGAGAAGCTGCAGAAGGAGGGTCGCAAGGTCTGCTTCGTCGGCGACGGCATCAACGATGCCATCGCCTTGAAGAAGGCGAATGTCTCGATCTCGCTCCGCGGCGCCACATCGATTGCAACCGATACGGCGCATGTGGTGTTCATGGAGCCGGGACTGGACAGGCTTTGCGAATTGCTCGACATGGCCTCCGACCTGCAGCGCAACGTGCGCGTCAGCTGGGGGCTGATTCTGGTGCCCAACATCCTCTGCATTGCAGGCGTGTTTACGCTTGGCTTCGGGATTGCCGCCTCCGTGCTGACCAACAATGTCGCGGCGCTGGGCGCATTGGTGAACGGCGTGTGGCCGATGCGAAAGGTGGCCGCCCATGAAGCTGAGCGGCGATATCTGCTCGAATTGCAGTTACGGCAGAGCGGCTTTTTCGATGCGGTTGAGGAAGTGGCCGAAGCGGCCGAGTGAGGCTGTCGTCTGATGGTTTTGCCTCCTTTCGGCTTGGGAGAATGTGGATGGCGATGACTTTCGAAAGCCCGACCGAGCCTCAGCCGGAGACCAAAGGGCCCGCTATGGCGCCCAGCGATGCAGCTCCGCCGAAGCCGACAGGCGCGATCAGGGACGCTCGCTTCCACATCTTCATTATCGATACGGGCTGGAATTGCGCGGCGAGCAACGTCTTGCGCGAGCACATCGACATGATCAGTCATCTCAACATCGATGACGAGCTTTTCGTCCTGGATCGACCGACGTCGATTGCCCTGTTGCGCCATTACCCGCTGCAGGTCGGCCGTGATCCGATCATCGCTGTGCACGATCTGCACCCGCGTCACCGCCACCGGGTGAAGCACACGCATGGCTTCCGCATGCATCTTGGCATTCTCAACACCGAGCACCAGGTTCTGGGCGCATTGAGGATGTTCACGCGCTTTCTCGTCACCCACCGCAATGCGGCCGATATCGACGAGTTGGTCCGCAAGGATCTGCACCGCCAGGGTCTCGCTGGCGCCATCGAGATCATTGGCGGTCATGAGCATCAGAAACTGATTGAATGATGCAGCCGGGGGCGTGGTTGCGAAAATACTGAGAGGAAAAGATGTTTGACCGATGGTTTGAGAGCGTCACTGAGGTCGTTGCGGCTACTGCGGCCGCGGCGGCACTCGTCTATCTTGGCTACGAGATCAACCGGCGACAAAAGCGGTTGCGGGACCTGTTTTTTGTGCTCGGTCCTGATTCCGCTGAGATGGCCGAACATCTTGAAGAATTGGCGCGACGCGGCGTCATCCGCCCCTACCGGGCAACCGCGACGAAATAGTGCGCCGGAACATGACTGCGACCGATCAAACCCGTCAAATTATCCCCGCTTCTGCTGATACGGGGGATGCGGCCGCGCACAGCGCGCTTGGTGCCGACGCGGCAATGGATGCAGCGTCCGAGGACGAGCAGGTGATGCTGCGGATCGCAAATCTGCCGCGCGATGTCGGGTGGATGATGATCTCTGTCGGCGTTCTCGGGGTCGTCCTCCCCGGGCTTCCAGGCGCGCCGTTCCTGGTCGCTGGGATGGCCGTGCTCGCACCGGGTGGACCACGGCGGTTGGCGCGTTGGGCCAGGCGCAGGCCGAGGGGCGTCGTGCACACCGGCCTCAAACAGATCGGCCGATGGCTCGATGATATGGAGCGACGCTATCCCCAACGTGCCTCGACCTCGCCCTGACGGACCAAAAAGGCCGCCTTTTGGGCCTTTAGCCGAAGAGGCCGAGCGCCGCATCCGCGCGCGTCTCGTGGCCGAAGGGCTCGTCATCTGACGCCAGTTAGTCATATTATATGATAGTTCGAATCTCTACTTTCGCGTGCGCCATGCCGAAATTTTAGCTGCGGGGCCGAGGTCGATCGGCTCAAGAAATTCGGGCGTTTCGCCACGGCTAAGTCGCGCTTCCAATCCCTCTGGAGCGAGCTTGATGATATTCGCATCGGGAGCTGCCGAGCAGGTTATCACGTAGTCGACGCGACGATCCGACAAAATCTGCTGCGCCGTGGGCAAGGGCGCCAGCATCAGATTGATCAGTGCGGCGTTGCCGTCATTGTTGCGATGGTATGGACCGGCAAAAACCTCGTGTGTTGTTTCCGCAAGAATCGCCGGTCCAAGATCAAGCGGTGCCATCACGCGTCCCTTCGGAAGCCCTTTCAGGGAAGCGACGTCCGACAGGCTTCGGCACGGCGACGGCCCGCCGATTGCTTGCGGCTTAAAGATCGCATCCAGTAGCGGCTTCGCCGCAAGCCCTGCAACATCAAGACTGAAAGGAGATGCAACGAGCGACACAAGAAGCAGGTTCGGTCCTGACGCAAGCCGGGGCCACAGAGTCGTGAGACTCGCGGCGAAAACCGGGGCCGCCACCATGGATGCCGCCGCAAGGCCCCGCATTTGCCAAAAGCCGAAGCCGATCAGAGCGGCCAGCGCGCCCGAGGCAACAATCCAGCCAGACCTTTGAGCTGGACAAGATCGGATTAGTGCCATCACGGCGAGGCCCATCGTCATGATTGGAAATGCGTAATAGGCAGCAACTTTCTCCGGAAAAAGCTGCAGCATCCTGGCGAATGAGATCGCTTCAGCGATGTTATTGACCCACAGCGATATGACGATCGGATCGAGATGTCCGAAGGGCGATGCGACGCATCCCGAAAACGATGCGAGGAACGAGCCAACTAAAACGATTGCCAACGTCGCGCCGCTCACCGCTCGCATGCGTAGTGATGACTGGTAGTGATCGATTCCGACCATAAGCATCAGGCTAATGCCGCCGCCGGCGGTCAACAGCAGAACCGGTCCGCCGAAGGCGTCACATACCGGCGCGGTAAGCGACGACAATGGAAGCAATGCAGGAGCGAGCAGGAGCGAGGATGCCGCCAGCGCCGCGCCGAAGGCGCCAACCTGCCGCGCGACGGGTGCGCCACGCCAGACAAAAAGGCCAAATACCGCAACACCTATTGCCGCGATGGCGGGCAGCATTTCGATGCCGATCGCCAGCGATAGCGATGCCATCAGGCCGCCCAGCGCAGCCTTGACGGCGCTCTGCTCGATCTGTGTCGTCATCAAGACCAGTGCGAGCAACAAATCGATCTGCGCGTTGTGGTGATCGATCGCGCCTGCTCGGAAATGGACGAGGGCCGGAATGGACAGCACGGCCAACGCCACTGCCGCTAACTGCGCTTTAGTGCTGTTGCTCACTTGCCTGGCTATCGCAGCAATCAGCGCCAGAGCAATGGCAAATAGCAGCGCCGGCCAAAAATAGAGTGTCACGGCCTCCGCGCCGTGCATTCCCAGCAGCGGCTTCAGCAACAGGATCAACGCGGCCAACGGCGCGTCAATCAGGCGCGACCAATGCATCGATGTGCCGCCCGGCGGATCCATTCGATATTGGAATAGCTCGAACCAGCCTTGCCCGCCGATCAAGTCGCGGACCTCGACCAGCCGCATGGCATCGTCCGTGGACAGGGCATCGAAGACGCCGCTCTTGATCGCGGGCGAGGCGAGCGTGATCGACGCCGCCAAAAACAGCAGCGACATCAAGATTTTCAGATCGGCGCCGCGTTGCACCTTCTGCGCTGCGTGGTTCGGGGCCAAACTGAGGTCTGACATGGTCTCCCCATTACCATCAGCGGTGAAAACAAAAACGGCATGTAGCCCGAACAAGCGAGGCAATGCCGCCGTACATTCTGTGGCGAGCGCTGTGTCAGTCTGCATCTGAACACGTTAAACAAGTCTTATGGTCAATTTTCTCTGTTAGTTGAGCGGGTGATCAGCCAAAATCCGCGAAAATCTGAAACGAAAGAATTTAGCGGCGGCCTCCATATTGAAGAGTTATCATGTCCGGGATGGTCGTCGTGGTTGCGGCAACCATTAACACGGCGCAATCGTATCTCGTGCCGAAGCTGGCGTAAGCTGGTCCCTCACAAGAACTGTTATTCAAGGGGAATATCGATGGCTGCATTGCCGTTTTCAAAAATCCGCCGCGCCGGCGGCCTGGTCTTTCTCGCCGGCGAAGTACCGACATCGCCCGATGGCTCAGTTCCATCGGGCATTGCGGCGCAGACCGCTCTGACGTTGACGAAGATTGCGGCGACGCTTGCCGGGGAGGGGCTGTCCCTGGCCGATGTCGTCTCGTGCACCGTCTATCTCACCCACAAGGCGGATTTCGCAGCTTTCAACGAGGCCTATGCGAAGCATTTTTCCGATCCCCTGCCGGTGCGGACCACAGTCGAGGCCGCGCTGATGCTGGATGCGAGGATCGAGATCACTGTGATCGCCAAGGAAAAATAGGAACGAGCCGGCCCTCGTCATGAAAAACGCCATCGTTCTCGGCGCAGGCATGGTCGGCGTGGCAACGGCCGTGCATTTGCGGAAGCGCGGCTGGTCGGTCGCGCTCGTTGATCGCAAGGAGCCCGGGCGAGAGACGAGCTATGGCAATACCGGCATCATCCAGAGCGAGGCGCTGCGGCCCTATCCAATGCCGCATGGCTGGCGCGAGCTTTTGAAGATTGCGACAGGCCGCAGCAATGACGTGCGCTGTCACCTGGCCTCGCTGCCCGATCACATCGGTCCGCTGCTCCGTTATTGGTGGCACTCGTTTCCCACGGCGCATGCGCGCGTATCCGCAGATTATGCGGAGATTATCGCACGCGCGGCGCGCGAGCACGAGCATCTGATCCTGGAATCGGGTGCGGGCAATCTCGTGCGCCGCAACGGCTTTCGCGTCCTGCATCGGGAGCAGGCGACCTTCGATGCCGAGGCATCGGCGGCTGAGGCCTTGCGCGGGGCCTATGGCGTGAAGTTCAGCGTCCTGACAGCGCAAGAGCTGCGACAGGCCGAGCCGGGCCTGAGCGAAGGCGGCATCGGCGGGCTGCATTGGCAGGAGCCATGGACAGTATCCAATCCGGGCGCGCTGGTGGCGGCCTATGCCGACCTGTTCACGCGTTCGGGCGGCAGCATCCTGCGCGGCGAGGCGCAAACGCTGCGCCAAAACGAGAGCGGCTGGTCAGTTGTCACCGAAACCGGCGAGATCGAAGCAGAATCCGTCGTGGTCGCGCTGGGTCCATGGTCGCCGGAGCTGTTGAAACGGTTCGGCTATCGCATTTCCATGGTGCGCAAGCGCGGCTATCACCGGCATTATGCCGGCGGCAGCCCGCTCGATCTGCCGCTGCGCGATGCCGCCAACGGTTACGTCATGGCACCGATGCAGGACGGCGTGCGCATCACGACCGGCGCCGAGCTGACCTCGCCCGATGGCAAGCCCGATCCGGTGCAACTCGCCTATGCCGAACAGGCTGCGCGACGGCTGATCGATCTTGGCCGGTCGGTCGAGCCCGAGCCATGGTTCGGCACAAGGCCGTGCATGCCCGACATGCTGCCGGTGATCGGAGCGGCTACTCAGCACAAGGGCCTTTGGCTGAATTTCGGACATGGGCATCAGGGCTTTACGCTGGGTCCGATCACTGGACGCCTGATCGCAGAATTAATGAGCGGCGGGGAGCAGCCGCTCATCGATCCCACTCCTTATCGGCCCGATCGGCTCTGATCAGGCATCGCGCGTTGCATCGATCACGATGACGCCAGCCGACACTGCCGGTTCGCAACTCAGCCATAAGCCGTACTTGCCAGTGACGGCAGGTCTTGCCAGACTATTCGGCAAAACAGAGTAAGGGGAGGCTGCGATGCCGGAGTGGATCAGGAACATTTTTGCCTGGGCCGCGATAGGCGCATTGTGCATCGCAGCCAGCGCGGTCCGCGCCGAAAAGAAATACGATCCCGGCGCCAGCGACACCGAAATCAAGATCGGCAACATCATGCCCTATAGCGGGCCGGCGTCCTCCTATAGCGTGATCGGCAAGACCGAAGCTGCCTATTTCAACAAGATCAACGATGAAGGCGGCATCAATGGCCGCAAGATCAACTTCATCTCCTATGACGACGCCTACAGCCCGCCAAAGACGATCGAGCAGGCGCGCAAGCTCGTCGAGAGCGACGAGGTGCTCTTGATCTTCCAGTCGCTCGGCACGCCCTCCAACTCGGCGATCCAGAAATACATGAACTCCAAGAAGGTGCCGCAGCTGTTCGTGGCGACCGGCGCCACCAAATGGGGCGACCCCAGGAATTTCCCCTGGACCATGGGTTGGCAGCCCAACTACCAGAGCGAGGGGCGCATCTACGCCAAATACATTCTCGATCATTTCCCCGACGCCAAGATCGCCGTGTTCTGGCAGAACGACGACGCCGGGCGTGACCAGGTCAAGGGGCTGCGCGATGGCCTCGGCGACAGGGCAAATATGGTCATCGCCGACAAGTCCTATGAGGTGAGCGATCCCAATATCGATTCACAGATCGTGGCGCTGCATGATTCCGGCGCCGACACGTTCTTCTCCTGGGCGGCGCCGAAAGGCTCGGCACAGGCGATCCGCAAGGTCGGCGAGCTCGGCTGGAAGCCCCGCTTCTTCCTCGCCAATGTCTCCGCCTCGGTCGCCGGCGTTCTGAAGCCCGCGGGCCTGCAAAATGCCAAGGACATCATCTCGACGGCTTATCTGAAGGACCCGACAGATCCTGCCTGGAAGGATGATCCCGGCGTGAAGACCTGGCAGGCCTTCATGGATCAGTATTATCCCAACGGGGACAAGCTCGATCTCAACAATGTCTATGGCTATGCCGCGGCGCAGACCATGGTTCAGGTGCTTAAGCAGTGTGGCGATGACCTGACCCGCGAGAACATCATGAAGCAGGCAGCCAACTTGAAGAACTTCTCAAGCGACGTGATGTTGCCGGGGATCAAGATCAACACCAGCCCGGACGACTTCTTCCCGATCGAGCAGATGCAGCTGATGAAGTTCGACGGCGCCGCCTGGCATCTGTTCGGCGACGTCATCACCGGCGAAGTCGGCCACGAGGCGAGCCACTAACTCACCGCCGTTTTGCAGGACGCGGCGCTCGCCGTCACGTGCCGCGTGCGGCGAGGACCGCCATGGCTGGCTCGGCAGCGAGCGCAGTTTGTGCCGGCATAGCCGATCGCGCCGCCCGCAAAAAGGGGGCGCGTGTACATGATCTAAAGCTGATGAAATGAGCCGTTTGAGCTAGCCGGCCGCGAGGCGAACCCCGGCGCGCAAGAACTTTTGCGGATCGACCGCTTCGCCGTCGATGCGCGTTTCATAGTGCAGATGCGGACCGGTGGAACGGCCGGTCGAGCCGACGGCGCCGATCACCTGTCCGATCTTCACATATTCGCCGACCTTGACGTTGATTTCCGAGAGGTGGCCGTAGCGTGTGGAGAGTCCATTGCCGTGATCGATCTCCACCATGCGGCCATAGCCGCCGGCCCAGCCGGAGTTGACCACCTTGCCATTGGCGGTGGCGCGGACCGGATCGCCGGTCTGGGCGCGGAAGTCGAGCCCGGTATGCATGGCGGGCCGTCCCAGGAACGGATCGGCGCGCACGCCGAAGCCGCTCGTGAACTCGACCTCGCCGACGACAGGCTTGCGATAGGGGACGAGCGCCAGCGTCCGGGTCAGCCGGTCCATCTGGGCGCGCGTGATATTGATGCGATAGAGCTGGCGCTCGAAAGAACCTGAATTGGACGACAGCTTGACGGGAATGAACGGGCCGCCCATCGGCGCGCGCGGCGTGGCGGCTTCGAGATGCGCCATATCGAGGCCGAGATCGCTGATGATGCCGCGCATGCGCCGCACCCGCGATTCCATGCCGTCTTCATAGGAACTGAGCGCCGTCAGCTGACGGGTCTCGACCTGATCCAGCGATTGCTCCAGCCGAACCAGGACATTGTCGACACCCTCCTTCTTGGCGAACTGGCTCGGCGCAGGACCACTGATAACAGGCGTGCGTGATTCGAGCCGCGCTTCACGGTCCGGCGGCGCGACGAAGATCACGGTGTCGCTGATCGGCGAGGGCTTTGGTGTTGCCGCCGGACTATCTGCCGGCGAGACGCCGCGCGCCGGCGCGGACGGTCTGATCGATCCCGTGACATCGGGCATGGAGCCAAGCGCGGTGGCGCGCGCTTCCAGCGCGGTCTGCCGGCGCATGATTTGCTCGAGCTTTTGATCGAACTGTTCCTGGTCGAGCAATTGGCGGCTGGTGGTGCGGTCGACCTTGGCGCGCAGCTCGGCGATGCGATCCTCATAGGCATTCTGCATCTCGGTTTGACGCGCGATGAGCCGCGTCAGTACATCGTCGCGGAACGCGAAATAAGTTGCGGTTGCCGCTGACCACAGGCCGAGCAAAACGATGGTGCCGACTACGGTCCAGAAGGCGACCGGCCCGAATCGCACGCGCTTTCCGGCGTGAACGATGGTGTAGCCATTCTCGCTGTCAGGCAGCGCTGCGGAACCACCATTGGGCGGCGGCTGACGATTGAATGTTCTGCCGTGATCATGCGGGTGATGTTGGCGGTATTGGGAATAATGACCTGACCGGTGCAAAATCGGCACTCCCGCGCCGGTCGGAAAAACATCCGTACGGCAAAAAACGTAAGGGCGATTTGACCTGGCTATGGTTAATTTTCCGGAAACGGGATTTTGAGGATGTTTCCCGAAGGGCCGCGTTAGCGCAAAGTGTGCTGCGGTTTTTCCTCGCGGTAAACGCGAAGCGTTTGCGCGGAGATCATGCTCCACCAAGGCGACTAAGCCTTAGATCGATCGGGCGGCCTCTAATACTGCCTCCGCATGACCGTCGACCTTCACGTTGCGCCAAATGCGCTTCACGATCCCGTCGGCACCGATCAGAACCGTGGTGCGAATGATCCCGAGGAAGGTCCTGCCATACAAGGATTTTTCGCCCCAGGCGCTATAGGCCTGCAACAATTCATGTTTCTCATCGGAGATCAGAGGAACATCGAGCTTGTGCTTGTCGCGGAACGATTCCTGAGCCTTCAGGGAATCGGCGGAGACGCCCAAGACCGCGGTTCCGAACTCCGCGAACGCACCGGACAAGCGGGTGAAGTCCATCGCCTCCCTGGTGCAGCCCGGGGTGTTGGCTCGCGGATAAAAGAACAGCACCAGCTTCTTGCCGGAGAAGTCCGATAGTGAAACCACCTCGCCGCCATCGCGCGGCAGACGGAACGCCGGCGCCTTGGCGCCCTCGGCGAGCCGAGGCGCGGTGCCGGCCGGCGATTCGGCCTTTGCTGCCACCTCGGGGGCTACCTTGGCCGTAGTCTTCGCTTTGGCAGCCTTTAACGGTTTTGACGCGCCCTTATGCGATGGTCCGTTGCCTGCTTTGGTTGTCGATTTTCGTGCCGCAGGCTTAAGCGTTTTCCGCAAGTTTGTTCCGGCCTTTGCCGCCGTTTTCCCCCGTGCTTTGCCGGGGGAGGCCGATTTGGAGGATTTCTTGCGCGATTTCTTGGACATACGCCTTCCTTTCGTCGCTTTCGGCGGATCAATCATTGGATTATGGCGGGACTTGCCCGAGCTCTTGGAATCGCGCCTTTGGCTGGGCAAATCTGACGGCCCCCGAGTATGGTTACAAGGAATTCGACGCGTCCCCGACTGCTCGTTGGATAGCTTCTCTCAAGGGACCGATGACGAGCAACTGGATTAATCGAGGATGGGCAACCATGCCGCCACAGGAGCGCTCGTTACCCGTCGACGGGCGCCAGTGCGGCGAGCCAACCTCCAGTGCAAGCCACCACCTAGAGACAATCTACCGAGAGGCAATGGCTAGGAATACGTCGCCTCAAGGGGCGGACAACCGCACGCAGGAACGGCCGCATTTGGGGCAAGTCCAAGGACAGCTCGGAGTGCCGTTGAAGCAGACCTCCGGTCCGACTGCTCCGGCCGCGCAACAGCTGCATTGGGACGGTGAGGCCGACGATCGGACGTGGGAGCGCGACCACGACGATGCGGCTGGCCATCAGGCGCGGCGGCTGTTGTCCCGTTCGAGCCTTGGCATTCATCGGTTTGGCGACCGGTTCGCAGGCTTCCAGCGCTGGCTTGTCAGCGAGCGCTGGGTCAGACGGCTTGCCGTTGTCACCGCGGCGCTGACCGTCATCTTCGTCGGTTGCTTCGGCGCCTTGTGGTGGCGGCTCGGTGCCGGTCCGATCAATCTCGACATGGCCACGCCTTGGCTAGCTGAGGCGATCGAGCAGAATATCGGCAACGGCAACACCGTCGAGGTCGGCGGCACGCAGATTGAACGCGCCGGGCGAATCCGTATTGCCGTGCGCATTCGCGACATCATCGTGCGAGACCGCGACCATGCGATCGTCGCAAGCGCCCCCAAGGCCGAGGTGCGGCTTTCGGGTGCAGCCCTCCTGATGGGGCGGCTGCGCGCCGAAAGCCTCAATCTGGTCGACGCCGTGCTGGCAGTGCGAATCACGCCCGACGGTTATGTCACTGTGTCCGCCGGCGATACCGCAAAGCCGCTTGCAACGGGCGTTGCCAAGCGGGCGGTGAACGCTGCGCCGATTCCAGCCCCGCCGGGCGTGGCGCCTTCGGCGGTCATTCCCCCGGCGCCCACGCCCGTCGCGCCGCAAACAAGCGGCAATAGCGGCTTGCTGGCCGGCCTCGATTGGCTGGACAGTCTGAGTCTGACGGGCCTCGACGGACAGAACCTCAACGAGGTCGGCCTGAAGAACGGCAGTCTCGTGGTCGACGATCAGCAGCGCGGCAACAAATGGAATTTTGACAATATCACCCTCAGCGTGCGCCGGCCGCGCGGCGGCGGCGTTGCGTTCAGCTTGGGCGAGGAGGGCGCGCATCCCTGGTCGTTGCGGGTGACGGTCGGACCTGCCGAGAACGGCGTGCGCAGTATCGATATCCACGCCGACAAGGTTTCCACCAGCAATATTCTGCTGGCCATGCGCGTGAAGGACCTGACCTATAGCGCTGACCTGCCGCTATCGGGCGACTTGAAAGGCGAGATCGGTCGCGACGGCATGCCGACCTTCTTCCGCGGCAAGCTCGTCGCAGGGAGCGGTACCATCATCGACAGCGATACGCCCGACTACCCGATGGCGATCGATTCGATGGAGATGAGCGTGGAGTGGGACGCGGCCCGACGCGTCCTGGTCGCTCCCTTCAAGATCGTCTCAGGCGCGAACCGCGTCACGCTGCTTGCACATCTGGAGCCGCCGAACGACAGCGTCAACGACTGGCAGCTCGGCTTTTCCGGCGGCACCATTCTTCTCGCCGGCGTCGACAACGAACCGCCTCTGATCTTCAACCGCATCTCTATCGCATTCCGCTTCGATACCGATCATAAGCGGGTGCTGTTGACGCAGGCCGATATCAGCAATGGCGACGTCAGCATCGCCGGCGGCGGCTCGATCGACTATTCCGGTGAGCCGCTGTTGACGCTCGGCTTCGCCGGCACGCCGATGTCGGCTTCCGACTTGAAGCGGATCTGGCCGGCTTTGATCGTACCGGAGGTGCGCGAATGGGTCATTGAGCGCATTGAGCGCGGGCAGGTTCAGCGCATCGAGATCGGCGTCAACACGGCCGTGAAGAACCTGCCGCGCAAGGGACCACCGATCCCGGACGACGGTCTGTCCATCAACATCTTCGCCAACGGCGTAAGTGTGCACCCGGTGGACGGCCTGCCGTCGGTGCATGATGCGGATCTGAAAGCCCACATCACCGGCCGCACGGCGACCGTGACCATCGGCCAGGGCACCTCCGACACGCCCACAGGCCGCAAGCTCATTTTCTCGGACTTCGTCTTCGAGGTCCCCGACACCCATCCCAAGCCGCCGCCCGCGCGCGTCAAATTTAAGGTCGACGGGCCTGTCCCGGCCGCAGCCGAGATCCTCTCATCCGATCGATTGAACGACTTGTCGTCGGTGCCGATCGATCCGAACACCAGCAAGGGATCGTTCTCGGCCACCATCAATCTTGGCGTGCCGGTCAAGGGCGAACTGACCAAGACCGACACGATGTATGCGGTGACCGCCGATCTGAACGGCTTTGCCGCCGACAAGCTGGTGATGAACCAGAAGCTCGAGGCCAATGCACTGAAGATCACAGCCAACAACCAGGGCTATCAGGTCAAGGGCGACGTCAAGATCAACGGCCAGGCGGCGTCGCTGGACTACAAGAAGCCGGCGGAAGGCGATGCCGACATCAAGCTGCAGGCGACGCTCGACGATGCGAGCCGCGCGCGGCTCGGGCTCGATCTCGGCCCCGCCATGAGCGGCGCGATCCCGATCAGGCTGACCGGCAAGATCGGCGGCGGCGACCATGACAGCAAGATGGGGATCGAGGCCGACCTCACGTCGCTCAAGCTCGACAACATCCTGCCCGGCTGGGTCAAGGCGGCAGGTAAATCCGGCAAGGCCACCTTCAATGTCATCCCCAAGGCGCAGTCGACGCGTTTCGAGGACATCGTCATCGAGAGCGGCGGCGCCTCGATCAAGGGGACACTGGAAGTCGATCAGAACGGCGATCTGTTGAACGCCAACTTCCCGACTTATTCACCTTCCGAAGGCGACAAGACCTCGCTGAAGGCCGAACGCGGGCCGGATGGCGTGGTGAAGGTCGTGATGCGCGGCGACGTCTTCGACGGCCGCGGCTTCCTCAAATCGGCGATCTCGGGGACCACCAAGGACGACAGCAAGAGCAAGCTCAAGAACATCGACCTCGATGTCGATTTCAAGCTCGGCGCTGTCGCGGGCTATAATGGCGAGGCGGTCCGCAGCGTCGATATGAAATTCGCCCGCCGGAATGGCCTGATCAAGAGCTTCACGCTCAGCGGCAAGATCGGGCGCGACACGCCCTTGACCGCGGAGCTCAAGCAGCGCGGCCAACAGGGATTCGGGCGCGATGTAATCTATCTCGAGACCAACGATTCTGGCGCCTTCTTCCGCTTCAACGACATGTATTCCAAGGTGGTCGGCGGGCAACTCTCGCTCGCCATGGACCCGCCGACGGTCGAGCCGAGCGCCAAGGAAGGCCTGATGAACATCCGTGACTTCTCGGTGAAGGGTGAAGCCGCGCTCGACCGCATCGCCGCCGGCGGGCCGGGTGGCATCCAGAACGGCATCTTCTTCTCACGCCTGCGCGCAGAGTTCAGCCGTCAGAACGGTCAGCTCACCGTGCGCGAGGGCGTGGTGAAAGGACCGAGCATCGGCGGCACCATCGAGGGTACGCTGGATTATAACGCCAACCAGGTGCGCATGAGTGGCACCTTCGTGCCGCTCTACGGGATCAACAACATGTTCGGCCAGATCCCCGTGCTTGGTCAGCTCTTCCTGGGCGGCAGCAATGAAGGACTGTTCGGTGTCACCTATGAAGTGGTCGGCACGCCGAGCGTCCCGGTGCTGCGCATCAACCCGATCTCGGCGATCTTTCCCGGCGTGACGCGCAAGATCATGGAATTCAACACCGGCAAGCAGCAGAACCAGGTCGAGTTTCCACAGCCGAGCAACAACAATTGAGTTGGCGACGCTTCGTCCTATGCCGCGGTTCTTGGCAGGTAGCTCCCTCGCAAACTCCAGGTACCGATCCACGCAGCCGGCATAACCCGTGAGCTAGGCGCGCACCTCAAGTTCATCCTGCTCTTCCAGCTTCGCTCGCAGGGCTTTGACCACGCGATCGACCGTTGCGATGTCCTTCACCGACAGCCCATCCGAAAGGTTGTTGATCCAGGGCGCCTGCAGCTCCATGGCTTCGTCGAAGGCGCGCTTTCCTTTTTCGGTCATCAGGACAAGCTGGGCCCGCCGGTGATGCGGGTTGATCTCGAATGCGACCAGTCCGTCCCGGTGCAGATCGTTGATGATCCGCTGCACGTTCTGGCGGTTGGCGCCGAGGTCGCGCGCGAGCCACGCCACCGGCTGCGGCCGCTCGGCAGCGACAATGGCCCCGAGGATCTGCCAGCGGGCGCTGGTCAGCCCGAGTCGGGCGACGAGCCGGTCGCCCGAGGTCTGAATCAGGCTGTTTAGCCGGAAAAAGTCGAGCATGACGCCGGTGAGGGCATCGCCTGCCGGCGTTCGTCTGGTCTTCTTCATACGTCACCATAAATCATAATTGACATCACAATGTCATATGAATATACATATACTATACCAGATTGGTACTATAAAACCAAATTTGACGGAGTGTGTCATGTCCCTGCTGCGCCCTTTGGACCCATCCTTTCCGATCGATCGCCAGGTCGCAATCGACGCCAGCCCGGTTGTGCTGGTGAACGTGTTCACGCTCGATGCGGCCGATGAGCAGAGCTTTCTCAAAGTCTGGGAGGATGACGCCGCCTTCATGAAGCGCCAGCCGGGCTTCATCTCCACGCAGCTTCACCGCGCGATCGGTGAAAGCCCGACCTATCTGAATTGCGCGGTCTGGCAATCGACCGCCGACTTCCGCGCCGCATTCACCCATCCGGAGTTCAGGGCGAAGCTCTCGGCCTATCCATCCTCGGCGGTTGCCTCCCCGCATCTGTTCCAGAAGGTCGCGGTACCAGGCATCTGCGTCGCGTAGAGCACAATCGTTTAGCGGTTTTCCCTCGCGACAAACGCGAAGCGTTTGCGCGGAGATCATACTCGATCAGAAGACCCGGCAGCAGCATTGCGCCGTTGCCGGATTTCCCGGGTCAAGCCGCGCGCACGCCGGCGAGGAAGGTGCCGACCTCACGCGACAGTTGTTCGGCCTGCTTGGACAGGTTCGACGCCGCCGACAGCACGCGGCCCGCGGCATTGCCGGTCCGCAGCGCGTCGACCGGATCGAGCTGCGCGGCCCGCCATGATGGTCTTCGAGTCGCTACCTCAATGCCGCAACGCCGGCACCACCAGAAACGGGATCATCCCGAGCACCACGGCGATCAGGGCAAACGCGATCAGGGGATTGTAGCTGTGGGTGAGATCGTGGATCAGGCCGCCACTCCAGGAGCCGACGGCAGAGCCGAGCCCGCTACCGATGGAAATGCTGCCATAGATGGTACCGAGGCGGTTGCCCCGGAACAGCTTCATCGCGGTCGCCGACAACAAGGGGCCGCGCGAACCTATCATGCTGCCGAAGCAGACGACGAAGCCGGTGAGCAGCCAAAAATTCGGGTACCATTGCAGTGCCCACAGCATGACGATGCCGATGATGGAGAGCGCATAAGAGAACAGGACCGACGGCCTGCGGCCGATCAGCCCGTCGAGGGAGGAGACGCCGAGCATGCCGAACAACAGCACCACGCCGGAAAAGCCCCAGGCGGTCGCAGCCTGCAGCGGCGGGAATCCGGCCTCGACAAGATAGGCCACGACCTGTGGTGCGATCGCATACATGCCGATGGCGGTGAAGAAGAAGGTCGCAAACAGGGCCCAGAAGGCGTGGTGTCGCACGGCGCTCGCCAAGGTCCAGCCGTCACCTTCAAGGCTTTCGGTGGATTTCCTAACCACATGCGGCGAGCCGCCGGCAAACAGCCGCCACGGCAGCAGCAACAGCGGAACGAGCAGGATAAATGTGAGCGTGCCGAAGCATTGATAAGCACCACGCCAGCCCAGCCGATCGATCAAGATCTGCGAGGCCGGCAACAGGATCAGCACGCCTGCGCCGGTCGCGGAATAGACCACGGCCATCGCAGTCGGCAGCTTCGGCCCGAACCAGCGGCCAAGCAGGATCGAGTTCGGCACAATGCCGATGAAGGCGACGCCGATTCCGACGGCAAGGCCGATGGCGGCCTGGAACTGCCAGAGATAATTGGCGAAGCTGGCGAACAGGAAAGAGCAACCGAGCAAGAGAAGCCCGAGCGTATAAACGGTGCGCGGCCCGGAAAGGTCGAAGAGGCGTCCGATCAGAGGTGCCGACAAGCCGCTGGCTAAGGCACAGAGAGAATAGACCGACACCACTTCAGCGCGGTCCCAGCCAAAACTTTCGGAAATCGGCATGAGGAAGACGGTAAAGCTTTCGGAGAGCCCGCGTCCGAGCACCGAGAGCGCGAAGCACAACGTCAGCACGATCAATGCGACGCGCGCCGGCTTGGCCGGCGCCGTCACACGTTCGTCCTGCGGCGTGTTCTGGTCCATTGCCGACAGGGAGCGCGCTTCGTGCGTGCCGAGCAAGAGGCGAAAGCGAATGGGCCTATGCAGGCTTGAGCAGGACGTGACGCTTCTTGCCCAGCGACAGCTTGATCACGCCTTCCGGCGTGAGATTCGCGTCCGTCAGCGCCATGCGCTCGTCGGTCACAGGCGTGTCGTTGACACGCAGGCCGCCGCCCTTGATCTGCCGCCGCGCTTCGCCGTTCGAGGCAACCAGCCCCGCTTTGACGAAGGCTGCCAGCACGCCGACGCCGGCCGCAAGTTCACCTTGCGGAATTTCAACCGTCGGCAGGTTCTCCGCGATCGCGCCTTCCTCAAAAGTCTGGCGCGCTGTCTCCGCCGCCTGGCGCGCGGCGTCCTTGCCGTGGAGCAGGGTGGTTGCGGCATCGGCGAGCGCCTTCTTGGCCTCGTTGATCTCCGCGCCCTGCAACCTCGCGAGCCTGTTGATCTCCTCCATCGGCAGCGTGGTGAACAGCTTCAGGAAGCGCACCACGTCGGCGTCCTCGACATTGCGCCAATACTGCCAGAAATCGTAGGGGCTGAACTGGTCGGCATTCAGCCACACCGCGCCTTGCGCGGTCTTGCCCATCTTGGCGCCGGAGGCCGTGGTGAGCAGTGGCGTGGTCAGCGCGAACAATTGCGCGGTGCCCATGCGGCGGCCGAGATCGACGCCCATGATGATGTTGCCCCACTGGTCGGAGCCGCCCATCTGCAGGCGGCAGCCTGTGCGCTCAAACAGCTGCACGAAGTCATAGGCCTGGCAGACCATGTAGTTGAACTCGATGAAGCTCATCTCCTGCTCGCGTTCGAGCCGCAGACGCACGGAGTCCATGGTCAGCATGCGGTTGACCGAGAAATGCCGGCCGACATCGCGCAGCATCTCGATCCAGTTCAATTTCGTCAGCCATTCCGCGTTGTCGAGCATGACAGCGTCGGTCGGGCCGGAACCATAGTGAAGCACCTTGGAGAAGACGCCGCGGATCGAGTCCTTGTTGGCCTCGATCTCGGCGACGCTCCGGATCGCCCGCGTCTCGTCCTTGCCGGAGGGGTCGCCGACCATGGTGGTGCCGCCGCCCATCAGCGTGATTGGCTTGTTGCCGGTCTGCTGCAGCCAGTGCAGCATCATCATGGTGAGGTAATTGCCGATATGGAGCGAGGGGGCGGTGCAATCGTAGCCGACATAGGCGATAGCCTCGCCCTTGGCGGCGAGCGCATCCAGGCCCTCAAAGTCTGAGCATTGATGAATGAAGCCGCGCTCTTGGAGCACATTCAGAAAATCAGATTTAAAGGCACTCATTTGTCTGGGAGCCTGATCATTCTTGTTTACGGTATTTGCAGCAAAATTGCGGGAACCCGGTTGCCTGGGCTGCCGCAGCTGCGGGCGCTGTGGCATTATAAGATGTGCTGCTCTGGCACAAGCAGGGTGGCACGAGCAGGGCGTCCGGGGGCAGGACTCGCGAGGCTCGCCGAGAGATGATGTTGACCGCGATCGGTTTGATGAGCGGCACCTCGCTGGACGGGGTGGACGTCGCTTTGATCGAAACCGACGGAAGGCGGGTCCAGTCGCTGGGGCCCTCCGGCTACCGGCCCTACAGCGAGCCCGAGCGAAAGCTCCTGCGCCAGGCGCTTGCCGAGGCCATTCATCTGCCGCAACGCGATGCCCGGCCGGGCGTGCTGGCGGAGGCGGAGCGGGTTGTTACGCAAGCGCATGCGGAAGCGGTGAAAGCCTTCACCGCCCAGAACCACCTCACCAGCGAAGACATCGATATCGTGGGCTTCCACGGCCAGACCGTGCTGCATCGGCCCGAGCGGCGGCTGACCGTGCAGATCGGCGACGCGGCTGCGCTCGCCAAGGCCATCCACATCCCTGTGATGCATGATTTCCGCGCCGCTGACGTTGCCGCCGGCGGACAAGGTGCGCCATTCGTGCCGGTCTATCACCGCGCCCTGGCCCAATCCCTGGAACGGGAGGGGCCGATCGTTGTCGTCAATATCGGCGGCGTCTCCAACATCACCTATATCGATGGCAACGAGACACTGATCGCCTGCGACACCGGCCCCGGCAATGCGTTGCTTGACGATCATGTTTACCGCACCATCGGCCAGCCCTTCGATTGCGATGGTCGCTTCGCCGCGCAGGGGCGCGTCAACGTAGTCTGGGTCGCGCGCACGTTGACCCATCCGTTCTTTCTGAAGCCACCGCCCAAATCGCTCGACCGCAACGACTTTGCCCATGTCGATCTCGGCGATATGACGCCGGCCGATGGCGCGGCGACGCTGACCGCGCTGACCGCAGGCGCGATCGCCAAAATCGTGTCGCTGCTGCCGAAGGTGCCGAAAAGCTGGATCATTTCCGGCGGCGGCGCTCGCAACTTCACCATGATGCGGATGCTGCGCGAGAAGCTTTCGCCTGCAACCGTCGAGGCTGCGGATGCGCTCGGCTGGTCGGCCGATGCCATCGAGGCCCAGGCTTTCGGCTTCCTTGCGGCGCGCGGCCTGAAAGGTCTGCCGCTGAGCTATCCGGCGACGACGGGCGTCCCGATGCCGATGACGGGAGGGGTGATTGCACGGCCATAGGCTGCGGAGGGATCAGTTCTCGGCCGCCATCTCCGCGAGAGCAGCCACTGTGTTCATATTGCGCGCGGTGCCTGATTTCGCTGCGGCAATGACGAGCTTCGATTTGCCGATGCCTGAGGGGTAGTGGACATAGATTTCGCGCCGCCCGAGCCTGATCTCCTCGTCCTGCAGGCCACCTATGCCCGCGAGTGTGTCGGCAGGCGGCGCGCGATCGAGGAAGATGGCGACCGTGAAGTTCGGCTTGGCCTTGGGAAAGGGATTCTTCGCCGCGATCGCCGCCATTTCGGCGGCGGTACGCACGATGACGCCGACCGGCTTGCCGGCATAGGCCTCAAGTCGCTTTTCGAGCGCCGCCCTGACGGCAGCCTCCGATTTGGGGCTGTCGAACACGACATTGCCGCTGGCGATATAGGTGTGCACCGCGGAAAAGCCGAGCTCCTCGCACATCGCCTTGAGCTTACTCATCGGCAGTTTGCCGGTGCCGCCGACATTGACGGCCCGCAGCAGCGCGACGAACGAGCCCATAGGTTAGCGCACGTTGGCGAGCCGCATGTCGAGATAGGCGGTGATAGTCTCCATCAGCGGCTCGAGCTTGCCGTCGAAGAAATGGTTGGCACCGGGGATGACCTGCTGGTCGATCACGATGCCCTTCTGCGTCTTCAACTTCTCGACCAGCGTGTTGACGTCCTTCGGCGGGACCACCGCGTCCTTCTCGCCATGCACGATCAGGCCGGAGGACGGGCAAGGCGCGAGGAAGGAGAAGTCATAGAGATTCGCCGGCGGCGCGATCGAAATAAAGCCTTCGACCTCGGGTCGGCGCATCAGGAGCTGCATGCCGATCCAGGCGCCGAACGAAAAGCCCGCGACCCAGCACGCGCGCGCTTCGGGGTTGATGGTCTGCGCCCAGTCGAGCGCAGAGGCGGCGTCAGACAGCTCGCCTGTCCCATGGTCGAACGAACCCTGGCTGCGGCCGACGCCGCGGAAGTTGAAGCGCAGCACCGAGAAGCCGCGATGCGCAAAGGCGTAGTAGCACTGGTAGACGATCTGGTGATTCATCGTGCCGTGAAACTGCGGATGCGGATGCAGGATCATCGCGATAGGCGCGTTCTTCTGCTTGGCTGGATGGTAACGGCCCTCGAGGCGGCCCGCCGGACCGTTAAAAATGACTTCAGGCATCAGTGAACCCTTAAAGGTACCCTTGGGTGAGACATCAGCCGACTTCGTGCTTGCTTCGTCCGGCTCCCCGCCGACGAAACCTCGTAAGTCGAAGTGGTGATCGGGCGCCGCTACCGCGAGTTGCGCGAACGACGCTTCCAGTGAACCGGAGGCGTGCCTTCTAACATGGAGCGAGGGGCAAAAAGCAAGCATCTTGAGCGGCTCTCAATGCATTCGAGACGCTGGTGTTTTGCTGGTTGCCGGGTACGAATGCGATCGCCAATTGCATGTCGCGCCCGCGAGCTGACAAAAGCTCGGCACCGGTGCCCCTTGAGGCTTTGAAGGTATAATATAACTGTATGACCGCACGCGTTTATCTCGACTGGAACGCGACGACGCCGCTCCGCCCGGAGGCGCGGCGTGCGATGGCGGCGGCATGGGACCTTACCGGCAACCCGTCCTCGGTCCATGCCGAGGGACGCCAGACGCGCCGGTTGGTCGAGGAGGCTCGGGCCGCGGTCGGGGCGGCAATCGGCGCACTGCCGCGGAACGTCCTGTTCACTTCAAGCGGAACCGAGGCCAATGCGCTGGCGTTGGCGCCCGGCCTAAGGAACGGCGCCTCGGGGCCCGTGCAGCGGCTTCTCGTCTCGGCGGTCGAGCATGTCTCGGTGCTGGCAGGGGGACGGTTTGCACCCGAAGCCATCACAAGAATTGCGGTAACGAGGTCCGGGGTCATCGATCTCGACGACCTGCGCCGGCAGCTTGCGTCCGGTCCCCCCTCGCTGGTTGCGATCATGGCGGCCAATAATGAGACCGGCGCGCTTCAACCGGTTCGTGAAGCGGGTGAGGTTATCCATGAGGCGGGCGGCCTGCTGTTTGTCGACGCAATCCAGGCATTCGAAAAAATACCTTTCGATATCAATACGATAGGTGCTGATCTTGCCACGCTGTCCGCGCATAAGATCGGCGGTCCAAAGGGGGTAGGCGCATTAGTGCTGGCTGAAGGCCTCGGCGGTCTAAAGCCGCTCTTGCGTGGCGGCGGGCAGGAATTGGGCCGGCGGGCCGGGACGGAGAACGTGGCGGGCATCGCCGGCTTCGGGGCCGCGGTCAAAGCGGCAATGGCGGCCTGGCAGGCTGAAGTCGCGCGCATAAAACTGCTGCGCGATCGGCTGGAGCGGGGGCTGCGGCAGAGCGAGGGCTTAACCCTGTTCGCCGAAGACGTTGCCCGTCTTCCCAACACCACGCTATTCACCGCGCCTGGGCTGAGGGCCGAGACCGCCGTGATCGGCTTCGATCTGGAGGGCATCGCGGTCTCCTCGGGCTCTGCCTGTTCTTCAGGCAAGGTGCAGCCTTCGCACGTGCTCCAAGCCATGGGATTTGTTGATCAAATGGCGCAGGGCGCGGTGCGGCTCAGTCTGGGCTGGTCCACGTCTGAGGCAGACATTGATTGCTGCCTTAAGGCTTGGCGAAAGCTCTCAAGTGCCTTACTTAGGAGGTGAGCGACGAAACACGGCTTGAACGGTTCTAAGCAGTGATTTCCTCGCTGAAGCATCGTAATAGTTCCGCGAGAGGGACTATCCACCGCGGTCCTTGAAACCGCGAGCGGAGGATGGAATGCCAGCCGTACAAGAGACGGTCGACCGGGTGCGCCGGATCGACGTCGATCAATATCGATATGGATTCGAGACGATCATTGAATCCGAGAAGGCCCCGAAGGGTCTTTCGGAGGACATCGTCCGCTTTATCTCCGGCAAGAAGAGTGAACCGGAGTGGATGCTGCAGTGGCGCCTAGAGGCGTATCGCCGTTGGCTGACCATGCAGGAGCCGACCTGGGCGCGCGTCGAATATCCCAAGATCGACTATCAGGACCTCTATTATTACGCGGCGCCGAAGCCGAAGAAGCAGATCAACTCGCTCGACGAGATCGATCCCGAAATTCTCAAGACCTATGAGAAGCTCGGTATTCCCCTGCGGGAAGTCGCGATGCTGGAAGGCGTCGAGCCGAAGATCGGCGAGACCGACGAGGTCAAGCACAAGATCGCGGTCGATGCGGTGTTCGATTCGGTCTCCGTGGCCACCACCTTCAAGGAAGAGTTGAAGCAGGCCGGCGTGATCTTCATGCCGATCTCGGAAGCGATCCGCGAGCACCCCGAGCTCGTCCAGAAATATCTTGGTACGGTGGTGCCGACCTCGGACAATTTCTTCGCCACGCTCAATTCGGCGGTGTTCTCCGACGGCTCGTTCGTCTATGTGCCGCCCGGCGTGCGCTGCCCGATGGAGCTATCCACCTACTTCCGCATCAACGAGCGCAACACCGGCCAGTTCGAGCGCACGCTGATCATCGCCGACAGGGGCTCCTACGTCTCCTATCTCGAAGGCTGCACCGCGCCGCAGCGCGATGAGAACCAGCTGCACGCGGCGGTCGTCGAGCTCGTCGCGCTCGATGATGCCGAGATCAAATATTCGACGGTGCAGAACTGGTATCCGGGCAACTCGGAAGGCAAGGGTGGCATCTACAATTTCGTCACCAAGCGTGGCGACTGCCGCGGCAGGAACTCAAAGATCTCCTGGACCCAGGTCGAGACGGGTTCTGCGATCACATGGAAATATCCGAGCTGCATTCTGCGCGGCGACAATTCGAGCGGCGAGTTTTATTCGATTGCCATCTCAAACGGCTTCCAGCAGGTCGATTCCGGCACCAAGATGATCCATCTTGGCAAGAACACGTCGAGCCGGATCATCTCCAAGGGCATCGCCGCCGGCAAGTCGCAGAACACCTATCGCGGGCTCGTGACGGCGCACCGGAAAGCCACCGGCGCGCGCAACTTCACCGCCTGTGACTCCTTGTTGATCGGCGGCAAATGCGGCGCGCACACCGTGCCCTATATCGAGGCCAAGAATTCCTCCGCCACCTTCGAGCACGAGGCGACGACCTCGAAGATCTCCGAGGACGTGCTGTTCTACTGCACCCAGCGCGGGCTGAGCGAAGAGGAGGCCGTCGGCCTCGTGGTCAACGGCTTCGTCAAGGACGTGCTGCAGCAGCTGCCGATGGAGTTCGCCGTCGAAGCGCAGAAGCTCATCTCGATCTCGCTCGAGGGATCGGTCGGATAATGGTCGTCCTCGCGGGTCCCGATGATGGTGACTCACTGCGCTGGATGACGTTTTTCAGGGATTAGGACGAATGGCGTTACTTGAAGTCAGAGATTTGCATGTGCGCGTCGAGGAGCGCGAGATCCTCCATGGGCTCGACCTCACCGTGAATACGGGCGAGGTGCATGCGATCATGGGGCCGAACGGCTCCGGCAAATCGACGCTCTCCCACGTGATCGCGGGTAAGCCAGGCTATGAGGTGACCGAGGGCCAGATCCTGTTCAAGGGTGAAGACCTGCTCGCGATGGAGCCGGACGAACGCGCCGCCAAGGGCGTGTTCCTCGCGTTCCAGTACCCGGTGGAAATTCCCGGCGTTGCCACCATGAACTTCCTGCGCACGGCGCTCAACGCCCAGCGCAAGTATCGCGGCGAGGAGGAACTCTCCACTCCGGACTTCCTGAAGAAGGTCCGCGAGGTCGCAAAGTCGCTCAATATTCCGCAGGACATGCTCCGTCGGGGCGTCAATGTTGGATTCTCCGGCGGCGAGAAGAAGCGCAATGAGGTCCTGCAGATGGCGCTGTTCCAGCCGAGCCTCTGCATCCTCGACGAGATGGATTCCGGCCTCGATATCGACGCGCTGCGCATCGCCGCCGACGGCGTCAATGCACTGCGCTCGCCTGATCGCGCGATGGTCGTGATCACCCACTATCAGCGGCTCCTGAACTACATCGTGCCCGATTTCGTGCACGTGATGTCCAGAGGGCGCGTCGTGAAGAGCGGCGACAAGGAGCTGGCGCTGGAGCTCGAGGCCTCCGGCTACACCCAGTTCGAGGACGCGGCCTGAGACGATTAAGGATTTTCCGATGAACCTGGTTCTGGCAAAAACCGATACCGGACGCGCGGTGGGCAGTGTCTTCGCCACCGTGCGCGGCCGGTTGCCCGGCGCCGGTCCCGTCGCAGACGCGCGCGCCGAGGCCTTCGAGGCCTATGAGCGCACGGGCCTGCCGCACCGGCGTATCGAGGAATGGAAATACACCGATCTGCGTGCGCTTATGCGCGACGTGCTGCCAGCGGCAGCCAAGCCCGATGCGTCGGCGCTGTCGCGTGCCAAGGCTGCGCTTGCGCAGGAAGTGATCGAAGGGGCCGCAAGGCTGGTGCTGGTCGACGGGGCCTTTGCGCCCGAACTGTCTGATCTGGCCCCGCTCGGCAAGGACGCAAGCGTGACAACGCTCCGCGAGATCCTGGAGCGCGACGCCGGCAGCGATGTGTTGTCGGCGGCCGCGATCGACCCGATGATTTCGCTCAACACCGCCATGGTGACCGACGGTGTGATCGTGACCGTCGCCGACGGCAAGACATTGGACCGCCCGGTCCAGATCGTCCACGTCGCTACCGCAGCGTCGGCGTCGGCCTTCACGCGCTCGCATCTCAAACTTGGCAAGGGATCACGGACGACCCTGGTCGAGAGCTTCGTCGCTGCCGAGGGCGCGAACGCCTACCAGCTCAATGACGCGGTCATTCTGTCGGTCGGCGATGGCGCCGAGTTGTCGCACGTGCGGCTGATGGCCGATGCGGCGGATGCTGTGAATGTTTCATCCGCGATCATCACGGCCGGCGCCAAGGCAAAAATCAACCTGTTCAACATGACCCGCGGCGGCGCCGTGAGCCGCTACCAGGGTTTTGTTACGCTGGCAGGCGAGGGCACCGATCTCTCCGTCAACGGCATCAACCTGCTCAAGGACAAGCAGCACGGCGACACCACGCTCGTGATCGATCACGCGGTGCCGCATTGCACGAGCCGGGAGAATTTCCGTGCGGTCGTTGACGACCGCGGCCATTCGGTGTTCCAGGGCCGTATCATCGTGCGTCCCGACGCGCAGAAGACCGACGGCAAGATGATGACGCGGGCGCTCTTGTTGTCCGATGAGGCCGAGGCGGATAACAAGCCGGAGCTGGAGATCTTTGCCGACGACGTCACCTGCGGTCATGGCGCGACATCCGGCGCGCTCGATGACAGCCTGCTGTTCTATTTGCGGGCGCGCGGGCTGTCCGAGAAGGAGGCGCAAGCGCTTCTGATACAAGCCTTCCTGGGCGAGGCCATCGAGCAGATCGCCGACGATGATTTGCGCGAGTTCGTGGCTGCTCAGGCCGAGCGTTGGCTGGAGGCACGGCGATGAGCATGCATCCGGCGGTTCTCAACGGCACATATGATGTTGCCAGGCTACGTGAAGATTTCCCGGCGCTTTCCATGCAGGTCTACGGCAAGCCGCTGGTCTATCTTGATAACGCCGCGTCCGCTCAGAAGCCGAAGGCGGTGCTCGACCGCCTCATGCAGGCCTACACCTCCGAATACGCCAATGTGCATCGCGGCCTGCACTACCTCGCCAATACCGCGACCGAGGCCTATGAGGGTGCACGCGGCAAGGTGGCGCAATTCATCAACGCCCGCCGCAGCGAAGAGATCGTCTTTACCCGCAACGTCACCGAGGCGATCAACCTTGTGGCGTACTCTTGGGGCGAGCCTGAGATCGGCGAGGGCGACGAGATCGTGCTCTCGATCATGGAGCACCATTCCAACATCGTGCCCTGGCATTTCCTCAGGGAGCGCCATGGCGCCGTCATCAAATGGGCGCCGGTCGATGACGATGGCAATTTCCTGATCGAGGAGTTCGAAAAGCTCCTTGCCCCCCGCACCAAGCTGGTCGCGATCACCCAGATGTCGAATGCGCTTGGCACCGTGGTGCCGGTCAAGGACGTGGTCCGACTTGCGCATGCGCGCGGCGTCAAGGTGCTGGTTGACGGCGCGCAAGGCGCTGTGCACCTGCCGGTCGACGTGCAGGACATCGATTGCGATTTCTATGCCTTCACCGGCCACAAGGTTTATGGGCCGACCGGGATCGGCGTCCTCTATGCCAAGCACGACCTCCTCGCGGCGATGCGGCCGTTCAACGGCGGCGGCGAGATGATCCGCGAGGTGGCGCAGGACTGGGTCACTTATGGCGATCCGCCCCACAAATTCGAGGCCGGCACGCCACCGATCGTCCAGGCGATCGGGCTGGGTGCCGCCATCGACTACGTCAACTCGATCGGCAAGGAGCGCATCGCCGCGCACGAGCATGGTCTTGTCGAATATGCGCAAGAGCGTCTTCGCGAGATCAATTCGCTGCGGCTGATCGGCACAGCGAAGGGCAAGGGCCCGGTGATTTCCTTCGATCTGAAGGGCGCCCATCCCCACGATGTCGCAACCGTCATCGACCGACAGGGCATCGCAGTGCGCGCCGGCACCCATTGCGTGATGCCGCTGTTAGAGAGGTTCAACGTGACGGCGACCTGCCGCGCCTCCTTTGGCATGTATAATACGCGTGAAGAAGTCGACCATCTGGTGCAGGCGCTGATCAAGGCTCGGGAACTGTTCGCATGACCGATATGACCGACACGGCTGAAGTTAAAGCCAACCCCATGGAGACGCATTCGGCGTTGCCGCCGGACGAGACCGAGCGGCTGACCCAGGACATCGTCGCCGCGTTGAAAACGGTGTTCGATCCGGAAATTCCCGCCGACATTTACGAGCTCGGCCTGATCTACAAGGTCGATATCAAGGAGAATCGTTCTGTGGACGTGGTGATGACCTTGACGACCCCGAACTGCCCGGCGGCAGGCGAATTGCCCACCATGGTCGAAAACGCCGTCGCCAGCGTTCCCGGCGTTGGCGTGGTGGGCGTCAACGTGGTGTGGGAGCCGGTCTGGTCGCCAGAGCGCATGAGCGACGAGGCGCGGCTCGTGCTGAATATGTGGTGATGCGCAGCAACAAGGAAAATCAGCGGCATTGATTTGCCGAGGGGACTGACCACATGAATGACATGACACAAGCTTCGCCGACTCCCGCTTCCAAGCCGAAGGCGCGTCCGCGCCCGCAGATCATGCGACTGACCGAAGCGGCGGCGCAACGCGTGCTCGAATTGACCAAGCGCGCCGATTCCGAGATCTTGGGTCTGCGCGTCGGCGTGAAAAATGGCGGTTGTGCCGGGCAGTCCTACACCGTCGAATATGCCCATGAAATCCGCCCGACCGACGAGGTGGTCGAAGACAAGGGCGTCAAGATCCTGGTCGATCCCAAGGCCGTGTTGTTCCTGCTCGGCACCGAGATGGATTACAAGGCGGACAAGATGCAGGCCCAGTTCGTGTTCAACAACCCGAACCAGATTTCCGCCTGCGGCTGTGGCGAATCCGTGCAGCTGAAGCCGGCGACGGTCTGATGCTCTCGCCGTCCCGGCGAAAGCCGGGACGACGGATGGCAGGTGCCCCGCCCATGGACCGCGAGTTCCTGATCGACCTGTTTGCGCATTTCGGGCCCGTCACCATCCGCCGGATGTTTTCCGGCTATGGCATTTCCGCCGATGGCACCAACTTCGCGTTGGCGCTTCGCAGTGGCCTCTATTTTCGCGCCGACGAGGAGACCACTCCGAACTTCGAGGCGGAAGGATCAAAGCCTTTCCAGTATCAGACTCGCGCCAAGACGGTGACGGTCGCCTCCTACTGGGAGCTTCCGGCGCGGCTGTTCGACGATTCCGAGGAACTCGCGGTTTGGGCGAGGGCGGCGCTCGCTGCAGCCCAGCGCGCGGCGACGAAGAAACGAGCCAAGGCGCGCAAGACGTTGAAGAAATCTGCCAAGAAGGTGGCTGCGACTAAGAGCGCAGCCAAGAAACGCTAGAGTGCGCCTCGGAAACGCTCCTCATCCTGAGGAGCGCGTGTTTCGAAGGATTTCATTTGCTGGCGGAAACACGAAGCTAATGCGGGTGGACCACGCGGAGTCAGATATCCGGAGCCCGACGGCTCTAGAGGGTTAGACGCGGGCGCGGACCGGCCGCAACAGGAATGCCGGAAGATGGGAATGATCCGCAGGCTCCGCGTCGGCCTCGCGTGGCGGCCGCCGGGTCTCACTGCGCTGCGTTACAGGTGCTACAGGTACGCGTTTCGATTGCGACGGCGCACCATGGTGGCGTCCATTGGCGTGGCGCGGCTCGCGATCGCGGCCGCCCTTGTGGCCACGGCGGGAGGATTCGCGCGACCTCGGCTCGTGAGCCTCCTGGCTGTCGCCGGCGCCGACTTCGCTCGCGAAATCGCCTTCCGCGCGCGGAATGCTCTGACCGATCAGCTTTTCGATTGCGGCGACCGACTTCTGGTCTATCGGCGCGACGATGGAAATCGCCGTTCCGCTGCGCCCGGCGCGGCCGGTGCGGCCAATGCGGTGAACGTAGTCGTCGGGGTGATGGGGCACGTCGAAGTTGAAGACGTGGCTGACTTCGGGAATGTCGAGCCCACGCGCGGCGACGTCGGAGGCGACGAGCAGCGGCAGCTCGCCCTTGCGGAACTGATCGAGTGCCGCCATGCGCGCCGGCTGATCCATGTCGCCGTGCAGCGCCCCGACGCTGAAGCCGTGCTTCTGCAGCGACTTGTGGAGGATCGCGACCTCGCGCTTGCGGTTGCAGAAGATGATTGCGTTTTTCAGGTCCTTGGCGTTGCGCAGGAGGCGGCGTAGCACCTCGCGCTTCTCATGCGGCTCGCTGCGCGAGGTCACCTGCGATTGCGCCACGGTGGATGCGGTTGTCGCGGGGCGGGAGACCTCGACCTTCACCGGGTTGTGCAGGAATGCCTCGGTGACCCGGCGGATCTCCGGCGGCATTGTCGCCGTGAAGAACAGTGTCTGGCGCGTGAACGGCACGAGCTTGCAGATGCGTTCGATGTCGGGGATGAAGCCCATGTCGAGCATGCGGTCGGCTTCGTCGATCACCAGGAGCTCGACACCGGTGAGCAGCAATCCGCCGCGTTCGGTGTGGTCGAGCAGTCGACCAGGGGTTGCAATCAGAACGTCGACCCCGCGGGTCAGCTTGGAGTCCTGGTCGCCGAACGAGACGCCGCCGATCAGGAGCGCCACGTTGAGCTTCTGGCCGGCGCCGTAGCGATCGAAGTTTTCCTTGACCTGCGCTGCGAGCTCGCGGGTCGGCTCCAGGATCAGGGTGCGCGGCATGCGTGCCCGAGCGCGGCCCTTTTCGAGGATGGTGAGCATCGGCAGCACGAAGGCAGCGGTCTTGCCGGTGCCGGTCTGGGCGATGCCGAGCACGTCGCGCCGGGCGAGGACGTGGGGGATCGCCTGTTCCTGAATGGGAGTGGGGATGGTGTAGCCGGTGGCCGCGACTGCGGCTAAAACCTTGTCGGACAAACCGAGATGAGAAAAGGACATTGAGCCTCTAGTCGAAACCGCCGTTTGGAATCGAGGGTAAAAAGGCTGTCGCGTGCTGCCCCGAAACGGCGTGCTTTCAAGAGCTGGGGGCGCGGTTTACGCTGACGGGCGGCTGTCTTACGGAATCGCTTTTCTAGCGCACCTTGCCGCTTCGAGGCGGAACATAGGGTGAAATGGCCTAAAGTCAATGGAGCAGCTGCGGGAAGCGCTGAAAAACCCTAATGTTTTTTGCATAAATACCAGCCAATCACATGGTTGCCATGTTTCCCAGGGCGCGTTTGGATACTTTGAGCGACGGCATCTTTGCTGTCGCCATGACTCTGCTCGTCCTGGATGTGCGGCTACCCGATGAATTCCGCCCCCAGGACGGCACAGAGCTCCTGGTGGGGCTCGTCGGGCTGTGGCCAAAGCTCTTGCCGTATATCCTGAGTTTCGGCGTTCTCGGCCTGCGCTGGCTGACCAATATCCAAATCCGCTCGCGCGCCGATTATGTAGGGCGTGAATACGTCAATTGGTGGTTGCTCTATTTGCTGCTGATCACCTGCGTTCCCTTCAGCACCATCGTGGTCGGGCGCTATGCCTCTCTGGCACCGGCGATCTGGATCTATGCCGGGCATATACTCCTGATCGCGCTGGTCGGCATGCGCATGACCCTGCTGATGCCCGATCTGGAGAAGAGTGCGCATTTGCGCCGGTGGCAGCTCTCGACGATGCTCCTGATCGTCTCCTCACTGCTCGCCATCGTCTTGAGCTTCGTAAACCCGCGGATCGCGCTGTGGGCGCTCGCGCTCAATCTGCTGGCACCGCTGATGCGGCGATGGATTACCGACCCGGCGGCAGATTGAACCGTCGACACGGCTGCACCGACTATCGATCAAAATGGTTCAAGGCAGGACTCTTGCATGACATGGTCGTCGCTCAAAGTCGCGCTCCTGTGCGCCCTCGTCGCGGCGCTCAATGGTCTCGCAGCGCCGGCGCATGCGGAAAAGCGCGTGGCGCTCGTCATCGGCAATAATGACTACAAGAACGTGCCCAAGCTGCAGAAGGCGGTCAACGATGCCCGCACCATGGGCGATACGCTCAAGCAGCTCGGATTCGAGGTGATGGTTGCGGAGAACCAGAGCCGCCAGCAATTTTCGCAGACGCTGCTTGCCTTCGACAATGCGGTCGGACCTGGCGA
>Ga0307474_10000076_pt1 | contig 71903 bp, 54 predicted proteins | sample atmos_gasesECM1C_2_FD_203312 | JGI IMG/M metagenome (GOLD analysis project Ga0307474, IMG submission 203312) | Hardwood forest soil microbial communities from Morgan-Monroe State Forest, Indiana, United States - atmos_gasesECM1C_05 | ecosystem: Environmental > Terrestrial > Soil > Temperate...
GTCTCGGGTTTCTTCTTTTCTTCCGGGTGTTGCAGGGCGCGGGCGGCGGCGGCCTGCAGCCGATGGCTCAGGCCATTCTGGCCGACACTTTCCCACCGGAACAGCGTGGCTTGGCGTTTGCGTTGTATGGGATTACGGCAGTTACGGCGCCCACCATCGGTCCAACTCTGGGCGGGTGGATCACCTTCAACTATTCCTGGCGGTGGATTTTCTTTATCAATCTGCCAGTCGGCATAATCACGTGGTTTCTGGTGCGGCGCTTTGTTGAAGATCCTCCCTATCTCGCCAAGATCAAGGCGGCCGGGGTCAAGTTGGACTACATTGGCATCGCTCTGCTGACACTTGGAATCGGAGCGTTACAAGTGATGCTGGACAGGGGCCAGGAGGATGATTGGTTCGGGTCGCATTTCATAACGACTTTGGTTGTGGTTGCGACCGTATGCCTGATCTCGCTGGTGATTTGGGAGTGGTATCAAAAGACGCCGATCATTGACGTCCACATGTTCAAGAACTTTAACTTCGCGAGTTCGAGCCTGATGATGTTCATGCTCGGAATCATGCTGTTCAGCAGCCTGGTCCTGATGCCGCAGTTCCTGCAGACGCTTGTAGGCTACACCTCGGAACTGGCTGGGCTAGCGCTTTCAGCGGGAGGTCTCGTCTTGCTCATTGAGATGCCAATTATGGGGCAACTGACGACGAAGATTCAGGCGCGCTACCTGATTGCCTTCGGTTGGCTGGCATTGTCCGTCGCCATGTACTATTCCACCCAGCGAATTGATTTGCAGATCAGCTTCAGTGCCGCGACGTGGCTGCGCATCGCCCAGGTGATTGGTTTGGGGTTCCTCTTTGTTCCGATTACGCTCGTGGCGTACATCGGAATTGCGCCGGAGAAGAACAACGCCGTCGCCGGAATCATAAATTTCATGCGCAACATGGGAAGCAGCGTGGGAACGTCCATGGTCACTACGTTGATTGCACGCCGCTCGCAATTTCATCAGGCAAGGCTGGTGCAGAATGTCCGTGTCGACAATCCCAATTTTGTGAATTCGGCGAACGGTTTGGCCCAGCATCTGGCCAACGCCGGCGTAGGCAAGCATGAAGCGCAAATAACGGCTTATGCGCAGATTTACCAAGCCCTACAAGGGCAGGCGGCCAGCCTGGCATACATAGATACGTTTATGGTTCTTTCCGTGGGAGCGGGGATCATGTTCTTTTTGGCTTTTCTTTTGAAGAGGAATGATCCGGGGGCCGGTGGGGTAAGGATAGCGGAGTAATTGTGACGCGACAGAAACAGAGACGTTGTCATGCTGGAAATTAAACTCATCCTTTGTCCTGTCGATTTCTCAGAGTTCTCGATAAGGTCGTACCACCATGCGCTATCGCTTGCCGAGCATTATCGAGCCAAGTTAGTAGCACAGCATATCGTCGAGCTATGGCGATACCCTTACGCCGAATACGTTGCCTCTCAGGGAGATTATGCGGAATTTTGCCGGGGGCTGCGCGAAGGTGGCAAGGAGAAACTGCGGGAATTCGTGCAGCACCACACCCACTATGAAATTCAGCCAGAGCTCCGGGTGGACGAAGGAGTTGCCCCGGACTTGATTCTGTCGTTTGCCGAAGCCCAGAAAACGGACCTGATCGTCATGGGAACGCACGGCCGGCGTGGGTTTGACCGCCTGGTGCTGGGGTCGGTGACCGAGCGGGTGATGCGCCGAGCTGCCTGCCCGGTGCTAGGGGTATGTCAGTGCCCGGAGGACTCGGTGGCCACAGGCAAAGAGCGTCACCACGTCCACCACTTGAACCGAATTCTTTTGTGTACGGATTTCTCCGAGAATTCGGAGTGGGCGTTGAATTATGCTATCTCTGCGAGAGCGGAGTACGACGCTGAGCTCACTCTGCTGCACGTGTTGGAGGAGGTCCCAAGTCCCGCCAGAGCGGAGGAAGCCATAGCGACAGCGACCGAGCAACTCGATAAACTGATTCCAGTGGAGGAACGCAAGACCCTCAAGATCAAAACGGCGGTGCGTATAGGCAAACCATACCAGGAAATCATCCAAGTCGCTCTGGAAGCGAAAATCGATATGGCGTGTATGGGAGTGCGTGGCCGCGGTGCATTAGATCTCGCGGTGTTTGGGTCGACAACCTATCGACTAATGCAGTTGGGACCGTGCCCCGTTCTCGCCGTCCCTATTTGAAGGCAAAGGGCATTTCGATGCACATGATCAAAATCATCACCATTGAACGCGAGTACGGAAGCGGCGGCGGCGAAATTGCGCAACTGCTGGCGAAGCATCTGGGCTGGAAGCTTTGGGATCAGTTGTTGACGGAGGAGATCGCCCGGCTTGCCGAATGTCCCAAGGCCGTAGTCGAGGTTCGAGAGGAACGAACGGATCCTCTCTACTACCGGCTCTTCAAATCCTTCTTGCGCGGGAGTTATGAAGGAAGCCTCAATGCGCACAAGATCAAGCCGGTCGATAGCGAATGCATCTTGAAATTCACGGAAAGTGTCGTTCAGGAGGCCGCGAAGACCGGAAACTCGGTCATCGTCGGGAGAGGGTCGCAGCATTTCCTAAGGAACCGCAAAGACAGTTTGCGAGTGTTTCTTTACGCTCCGAGAGCAGATAAAGTGCGGCGCCTGTTGGCTCGCGGCAAGAGTGAGAAAGAAGCCGAACAGCTCGTGGATACCGTGGATCGCGAACGCGCCGATTTCATCCAGAAATATTTCCACGTTGAATGGCCCGACCGCGCCATTTACCACACCATGATCAATACTGCGATCGGCGATGAGGCGGTTATTCGCATGATTCTCGAGGTTATGGAAGACCTCGACGCAAAAGTGACTGCCTAATAATCCTTTGGCAACCGGTTAAAGTCGCAGAGCCTTATCCCCCGCCTCGCGTTGACTAGCGGATGCCTCGTCTTTAAGATGAAGCGGCCCGAAGTCCAAGCATCTTCTAATGATCGGTCAAACCATCTCTCGCTACCGCATCCTCGAAAAGCTCGGCGGCGGCGGCATGGGCGTTGTTTATAAGGCCGAGGACACCGAACTCGGTCGTTTCGTTGCCCTGAAGTTCCTGCCCGATGATGTTTCCCGAGACCCGCAGGCGCTGGAACGTTTCCGTCGCGAAGCACGTGCCGCTTCCGCCCTCAACCACCCCAACATCTGCACCATTTACGACATCGGTAAGAGTGACGAGCAGTCCTACATCGCGATGGAGTTTCTGGATGGCGCCACGCTGAAACACCGCATCGCAGGAAGACCCATCGAGACCGACGTGCTGCTCGACTTGGCCATCGAGATTGCCGAGGCATTGGACGCTGCTCACTCGCAAGGCATCGTCCACCGGGACATTAAACCGGCGAACATTTTTGTGACCAAGCGCGGGCACGCCAAGATCCTGGATTTCGGATTGGCGAAGGTTGCGGCCCCCACTTCGCCAAGCCAGATCGAATTCGCCAACACCCAAACCCGCACGATTGAGGAACCACATCTGACCAGTCCAGGCGCTGCCCTGGGCACGGTAGCTTACATGGCTCCGGAGCAGGCGAAGGCTAAAGAACTGGACGCGCGCAGCGATTTGTTTTCTTTCGGCGCCGTGCTCTACGAAATGGCTACGGGGGCGATGCCGTTCCGGGGTGACAGTACCGCGGTCATCTTCAAAGCCATTCTGGATCTGGACCCAGTGCCAGTGGTGCGCCTGAATCCCGACGTGCCAGCCGAACTCGAACGCATTATTAATAAAGCACTGGAAAAAGATCGAGACCTGCGTTATCAGGGTGCGGCAGAGATGCGAGCGGATCTCAAGCGGCTGAAGCGGGAATCAGAATCACGCTATCGAGGGGTGAGTTCGGCCCCGGTCGCGGTTGTGCCCGATAGCGGCTCCCCAATGAACGCACAGAAACCTGTGCGGGTGGCGTCTTCGCACGCAAATGCGTCGGCTCCTGTGACGTCATCCGGCGCCACTGAATCCGCACGTACTGCGAGCGGTTCGGCTGTCGAAGCTGCGAAAAAACACAAATTGGGAGTCGCAATCGGCGCGATCACCGCGATCGCAATTCTGGTCGCGGCTGCACTTGGCGTGTATTCCCTTTTTCGCCGCAGCGCGTCCGCGCCGTTCCAGAACTTCGCCATCACCCAGGTTACGAATTCCAACCGGGCCATCGTTGCCGCTATCTCTCCCGATGCAAAATACGTGCTTACGGTGATGAACGACAAAGGCCTGAACAGCCTCTGGCTCCGCAACGTGGCGACGGGAAGCGACACCGAAGTGGTGCCTCCTTCTGCCAACATCCCCAGCGTCGCATTCTCTCCGGATGGAAACTACATTTATTTCCGCAAAGCCGAGAACGCCATCGCCAGCGATTTCAATATCTATCGTACCCCGGTGCTGGGCGGTACGGCAAAGGCTGTGGTCCACGACGTGGATAGTGCTTTCACCTTTTCACCCGATGGCCAGCGGCTAGCCTATATCCGGGCCAACAATCCGGAACCTGGCAAGTATCGCGTGCTCAGCGCGAACTTGGACGGCGGCGATGAAAAAGTGCTGCTCACTGAGCCTTTGCAGAGCGGGCTGGCACGCTCGATGACGTGGTCTCCAGACGGCAAGAGGATCGCCTTTCCCGCGTTCCAGCCGGGCGATGCGCTTGGTGGAATCAATCTGCTCGATGTGCAGACAGGAAAAATACAAACCCTCGCCTTTGCAGATAAAGCGATTTTTGAAATGAACTGGTCGTCCGCCGGCGATGGCCTCTTTGTCAACTACCAACAAAAAGGTCCCAATTTTAACCGCCGGCAGATTGGCTACGTCGCCCTGGCGGATGGCCAGGTGCGGCCTATTTCGCGCGATACCAATAGCTATGTGACCTTGAGTCTTTCAACCGATGGCAAGTCTTTGGCCACGGTGCAACGAAAAGTGGTAAGCAACTTTTATGTTTTGCCCGGCGAGGGCAGCGCGTCCGCTGACATCCGCCCGTTAACTTCCGGCGGAGAACACATCCAATTTTTCACTTGGGCGGCCGATGGTAGCTTGCTCACATCCGACCCATCGCAACTTGTGCGCATGGACGCCAATGGAAACAATCCCACTCAACTGCTTAGCGACCCGGCTGCGAACATTCTGAGTTTGTGGCAGTGCGGTCACTACATAGTTTTTCCCTGGGCATTTCACGACAACAATACGTTCAGCATTTGGCGTGTCAACGAGGACGGTTCCCATCCCCTAAAGCTGGCGGACATCAAGTTTGACGGCTTTCCGGTGTGCGCGGCCAATCACAATTGGGTTTACTACTTCAACGACGCCAAACAGCTCTGGCGAGTTTCCCTGGATGGCTCTGGTAGAGTGGAGCCGGTTCCAGGCAGCAGTGTTGCCGGTGGATTTCTGACGGGGCGCGGAATGGGCATTTCGCCCGATGGAAAAACTGTGGTGTACGGGATCGAAATGGTAAATCCTGACGCCGCCGCGGGCACTCACAAGATCGCCCTGTTGGATGTGGCGACTCTGAGTTCTCCGCGTTTCCTGGACGCCAATCCGCGGATTTCCAGAGGTGTGCAATTCACCCCGGATGGAAAGGCCGTCGCCTACCCTATCACCGAGAATGGGGTGGATAACGTCTGGATTCAGCCCATCGATGGTGCCCCGGGGCGGCAGATTACCCACTTCAATGCCGAGCAGATCTTTTCGTTCCACTGGTCGCCAGATGGCAAGAATCTCGGCGTGCTGCGGGGCCACACCGACTCCGACGTTGTCTTGCTGCAAGAAACCCGACCATAGGGCAACTGTGCTTCCCCCATGGGCCGCACTACCGGAATGGCGCCACATACCATGCGCAATACGTTCCCAGACCACTGAGCAGAACAATCGCCCAGAGCGCCAGTTCCGTGCGCATCCACCACTTCCAATGTTTGAACCGCAGCCGTTGTGGAACAACGTTGGTGCCGGCCACAAGTACGATATAGAGTCCGAGGAGCTCGGCCGTTGTCCCCAGGACCGCGTGAATTGCCGCCGCCTCGTAATACCACTTGTGCAGGCCCTTCGACAGCGCCGGCTTCACTTGTTGCTGGAACGACGGCCACATCACGAGTCCGATCATCAACAAGTTCATGAGAAGCACCGACGTCTGGCAAATACCGTGAGCCCGGTAGCGCTTCTGCCTCGCGAGAACGGCTCCTGTAGCAAGCGCTACTCCCATGATGAGCTGCACTGTGAGATTGAGGTCTGCCCCAAAGGGCGCGCCGGTACCGAGAAATCCCTTCATTGAAAAAACCACAAGTTATCCGCTCCAACCCAGAACCAGCAGCACTGTCTTGTTTCATTACCCCTTTAATTTATTGGTTCAAGTGATCGCCCCGCTCACCGCGTGTCGAATCCTGAGGACAGGGCTTGCTCCCAGACCCGGCGCCAATCTGTCTGACATTCGCCCTGGCACTTGAACTCTTTCCCAGCTTCACCCATTCTTCCGCCGCACTCAGGACACACGCAATTCAAAATGCCGGACACCACTTCTGAACTCGCCCTATCCGTACCGAACCTCGTTATCTGCATAGAACACCTCCTGGAATCACAACGAACCGTCAGCTTTCACAAATCCGGTCGTCAATGCTGCTTCGGCTTTCGCTTACACATTACGTAACCGCGCGGAAGCATTTTTATTCCCGGCGGAGCCTGTCTGGCGTCAGCGGGTGATAGGGTGGATACGGTTCCCGGATATTCTTCCTTACGCGGGAGGAGTGCAGGGCCCAGGCCCGGACGCAGAATGACACCCACCAGATTCACGAAGTCCAGCCGATTTGCGGGACGCCTGAAGATATAATTCGGCGGTTCCCGAAGTTTAGAGGGAAACTGATCGGCGCTGGTACAACACCGAGCGTTGGCGCCTCAATTCCTGCCACTGAAGCACGAGGTCCGCCGAAAGAATCGCAAAGGCAAGGCACGCCCAAACAATGGTTTCGCTCGCATGGATGTCGAGATTCTCCCATCCGGTCACACCCCCGATCACTCGCCCCTCAAGAAAAACCAGTGCGACCGCGAAGCTGCGAGTCATCCATCGCCGGTGCTCCTGAACCTTCCCCTTAAGAATGAAGACCATCGAAATCCCGGTAGTAGTCATCCACAACACGGCGTCCGCCGCGGCGGCGATACTGAAAGATCTGGGATCGCCCATGCGTTCCTGGAAGTACTGGATGTAAAAGCCGAGTGGCGCGGCGACGAATACACCGGCAACATAGATTCGCCCGACCACCCGATGAAGCTGCCTAAAACGACTGCGAAGCCGGTCGGAGAACTGCATCGGGCCCAGCAGCAGAGCGCACGCGCCGGCGATTCCATGTGGCAACAGCCACCACTTAAAGGGCTCGTAGTGCTGCCACAGCGGATCGTTCGGATGCAACAAGAAACTCTCATCGTGAGGGATGACGTAGGCCAACATCAGGAGGATGGCGGTAAACGGCAAATATTTTGGACGCAACCACGACCTCTGCCTGCGCGCTGTCAGTGTTGTTGACATCGAAGACCTCCGGAACGGTTCCTTGATTTCGTGCCTTGACGTTGATGGTTTCTGCTTGTAGGAGGGAAACCGCCGCCCGTGGCCCGGCGGTTTCCAAGTCTTAGCGTCGATTTAAGTCGCCTCGCCCTCACTGTTGAGGGTTGTGCAACGGTGTGGCCAGGAAAGCGTGGGTTGCGCCCGTCCTCTTCTGCACGGCCTGGCCCACGATCACACCGTTATCATTGATCGCGAAGGCGATCACCAGGTGCAGCGGTGAATGGGCAGGGATAAGCGAATTCAGGTCGCTCATGACGTTGTTTTCCCACAGATAGGCGCGGCACTTGCCTGCCTTATTACAGGACCAGCCCACCACCTGTTGTCGGTTATTTATGCCGCCTGTACCTCCGGGCAAACTGATGACGTCTCCGTGAAGGGTGCCGAGATCCCGCATGCCGGCCTCCCGCGTCCACAAGAAACTATGCAGGGCTCTGTCGCCGGGCAGGTCCGAGGCACCAACAACTTCACCGCGGTTGTTGACGGCGGCGCCAGTGCTGATTAGCTGACCTCCGAGACTACCGAGGTTGATAGGTGAGCCGTTGTCCCAAAGCACAGCGTGCGGCCCGATCGGCTGAGGAACAAGCGGAGTATCTGCGCAAGAGCCCGACGAGCCGACGACCTGGCCCTTGTCGTTGATACCGAGGGCAAATCCGACAGTGTCTCCGGGCAGCGGAGGAAGTTCCTGTATCTGACCGGGCTGGGGTCCCCAAATCACGGCTTCATAGTCGAGAACCTGGGGCGCTGGACAGGCTGTATCCTTCGTGTCGTTCTCGGCATATCCCATGATCTGCCCCCGATTGTTGATCCCGATGGCCGCCCCATTATTGCCGCCAAGGGTGGGCAGCGCAGTCATGACGCCTTTTTGCCAGACAGCGCCGAGGCAGATGAGGCCGGTACCGAAGCCACAAAAGTTCTCACCGAAAGGATCCGTCGTAGTCGTATCGGAGAGGACCGCAAGCTGGGTTCGGCTGTTGGGCCCCCCGGCGGCGCTGTTGGGTCCGCCGAGTGTCCCGAGATCGTGCATGCCTCCGCTCATCGTCCACAGAAAGGAGTGTTGATTGCCGTTGGCGAGAGTCGCGCCCCCACCCGCTTTGCCCGAGTTATTGATGCCATAAGCCGCGCCAAACGTTCCTCCCAAGGTGCCGAGATCAATGACTCGATAGTGAGCAGGCTTCGCCTCGTGTCTACTTGATTGCTCTTGTGCCGGCAGACAAACCGGGGCTGCTAGTGCGGCCAGCAGGGTCGCTGCCGAGATGGAAATTGCGATTCTGGTCTTCATGTTGCCTCCTTTTTCTTAAAGAAATCGGTCGCATCGTGCTCCAGTTGGCCCGTTCGGGCAATGGAGAGCGCATGAAGATTGTCTTAATTCCTGATGAACCGGTAACTCACGCGGTGGCTTAGACCTAGCAGCCGCACCCCAGAGCCGATGTAGAATTAATTCCCTGTTTCGGAGTGGGTTCTTCATGCCAGCTGACGTAGTCAAGTTCGGAAACGATCTCGAACTGGACCCGCAAGCCTATGAACTGCGCCGGTCGGGCCGGCCTCTCAAGCTCGAACGAATTCCGATGGAATTGCTTTTTTTGCTGGTCGAGCGCAAAGGGCAACTGGTAACCCGAGAAGAAATTATTGAAAAGGTGTGGGGCAAGGATGTTTTTCTCGATACAGATAACAGCATTAACGCGGCAATCCGAAAAATCCGCCAGGTGTTGAAGGACGATCCAGAAAAGCCGCTCTTCGTACAGACAATCACCGGAAAGGGTTACCGGTTTGTCGCACCAACGATTGAGGCCCAGATATCCCCAGAAGCTGGGTCGCCTGCCCTGACGCCCACCCTGGTCCCTACAGGGACGAGCATCGAAGTTAACGCCACCGCCACAACCGGATTTGCAAGACGCTGGACGGCGATCGTTCCCGCTGTCGTGGCTGTGTTCGCATTGTCACTCGCAGGGTATTTCTACTTCCACCGCACAGCGAAACTGACCGAAAAGGACACGATTGTACTCGCCGACTTCACCAACACGACCGGCGACTCTGTCTTTGACGGGACGCTGCGACAAGGCATGGCAGTGCAACTTGAGCAGTCGCCTTTCCTCAGCCTTATTTCAGATGATCGCATCCAGCAGGTGCTGAGGCTAATGGGCAAGCCAGCCGATGCCCGACTTACTCCGGAAGTCTCCCGGGAAATCTGCGAGCGAACCGGAAGCGCCGCCGTCCTGGACGGCTCGATTGCAAGCCTCGGAAGCCAGTACGTGTTGGGGCTGCGTGCAAAGAACTGCCGCACCGGAGACGTCCTCGATGAGGAGCAGGTGCAAGCGGCGATGAAAGAAGACGTACTGAATGCTCTGGGTCAGATTGCCAGCAAATTCAGGACCCGGGTCGGCGAATCGCTCACCACAGTCGAAAAGCACGACACCCCGCTCGCCGAGGCTACGACGCCTTCACTGGAAGCTTTGAAAGCCTATAGCGCAGGCTGGCAGGTCGTCTCCTCCAGCGGTTCGACCGCCGCCGTTCCTTTCTTCAAGCACGCCATTGAAACCGACCCCAAATTCGCTATGGCGTATGCGTCACTGGGGCGCATGTACGACGACGTTGGAGAGTCTGACCTTTCGGCGGAGAGCACCAGCAAAGCCTATGAACTGCGGGATCGTACCAGTGCCAATGAGAAATTCTTTATTTCTGCTTCCTACGACATGCAAGTCACGGGAAACCTGGATAAAGCACAACAGACCTGCGAATTGTGGGTGCAAGCTTATCCGCGGGCGATGATTCCCCACGCGTTCTTGTCGGGGATTATTTACCCTGTCTCCGGCAAGTATGAAAAGGCGGTCGAAGAATCCAAGAGAGCGATCGAGCTCGATCCGGACTTTGCCATCGGATACAACATTCTTGCCCTCAGCTATGCATACCTTGACCGCCTTAGCGAAGCCGAGAAAACGCTTCAGCGGGCCTCCAAGCGCAAACTGGACATCCCTGACTTTTTGGTCGAGCGATACGACCTCGCCTTCTTAAGAGGTGACAAGGCGGGAATCGAACGGGAAGCGGCTCTGGGTCAGCGAACGTCGGGAGCGGAAGACTGGATCTCCGACCACGAGGCATTTGTTCTGGCATATTCCGGTCACTTGCAACAGGCAAGAGAGATGTCACAGCACGCTGCGGACTTGGCTCAGCAATCGACCCGGCGGGAACCGGCGGCTCTGTACGAAACCGGAGCAGCACTACGGGACGCCCTGTTCGGAAATGCGCCTGCGGCAAGGCGGGGCGCGATGGCAGCACTTGAGCTTTCAAAGGGCCGGGAAGTAGAGTATGGCGCCGCCTTTGCACTGGCACTTGCAGCGGATTCTGCCCGGTCTCAAACCCTCGCCAATGATCTGGAAAGACGCTTCCCGGAGGATACGTCAGTCAGATTCAGTTACACGCCGGTGCTTCGCGCGCTTCTCGCCCTGAACCGCGACGAGCCTTCAAAGGCTGTCGAACTGTTACAAATCGCCGTTCCTTATGAACTGGGCGCGCCGCGCAGCAGCTTTTATGGGTTCTTCGGGACCTTCTACCCGGCCTATGTGCGTGGCCTTGCCTATCTGGCCGCACATCAAGGCGCCGAAGCCGCCGGGGAATTCCAGAAAATTCTCGGTCACCGCGGGATCGTGATCAGCGATCCCATCGGCGCATTGGCGCACCTGCAATTGGGCAGGGCTTACGCGCTGTCGGGCGATGACACCAAGGCAAGATCGGCCTATCAGGACTTCCTTACGCTCTGGAAAGATGCGGACGCGGACATCCCTATCTTCAAGCAAGCCAAAGCCGAGTATGCGAAGCTTCAATAGCTGCGTGGCTCCTCTGTAGAAGCGCGGAGTAGGGCGGACCCCCCAACGACACGGGCCAGAAGTCGGCTTGGGGGAGATCGCCATTGATCTCCCCGCAGGCTCACCAGGTCGAGGAGCGAATCGCAGAAAAGAAGAAGGACTACGCCGCAGCCGAAAACGAGTATCGTATTGCTATCAAGGTAAGTGCAGGTAAGGCGGGAACATGGCTCAATCTAGCGGGCTTCTACCAGCACGCGGGACGTCTAGCTGACATGGAAGATGGATTAAGGCACGCCACTGATGCGGAGATGCACCGGCCCGACCTGCTGGTGGGTGCAGCGGAGATGCGTCAAACGAAGGACGGGATGAACTGAATGGTTGTCCGAGTTTCGAACTACGAGGGTCATTTTCCTGTGTTCGGCAAGGAGGGCAAACTGTTTGAACACGGTTCGCAATTAAATCACAAAACACGACGACAAACGCCCAAAGACCCATCTGTTATTGACTGCACTGGGGTCCAAAAGACAGTTGCCTCCTCCTTCCCATCAGAAAAACGCTTCATCTTCAGCCGGGGACGTACCCGATGATTTCTGCCATGAAAGACGGGTTACTTGCCGTCGCGGCCATCCCGTTCATTTATTATTTCATTGGGCTGTTCAGCTCCTGGCAATTCTTTCGCGGGACCGCACGTGGAAGCGGCACTCCTCATAATTTCACTCCACCGGTGAGTAATCTAAAACCGATTCGCGGGCTGGATCCCGACGCCTATGAGAACTTCGCCAGTTTCTGCAGGCAAGACTATCCAGATTATGAGGTGCTTTTCTGCGTCGGTCAGGAGGACGACCCGGTTGTTCCTATCCTGCACAAGCTAATGCGTGATTTTCCGGAACGTCGAATTCGGGTGCTATTCGGCTCGGGGGGCAAAGGGTCCAACGACAAAGTGGTCAAACTGGCACGGCTTGTCAGTGAAGCTCAGTACGAGGTCGTTGTGATCAGCGATAGTGACGTCCGGGTGCGGCCTGATTATCTCCGCACTGTGATTGCTCCCTTGGCCGATCCCAAAGTAGGAGCTGTGACCTGTTTTTACGCGTCGATCGAGGAAAAAACCTTCGCCGAGAGGCTTCAGACGATGGGCATGTTTTCCGACTTCTATGTCGGCATCCTGGTCGCTCGGCAGCTCGATGGAGTGAAGTTTGCGTTGGGGACGACCATCGCCACCACGCGCACCCGACTGGCCGGATTCGGCGGTTATGGAGCGATCGAAAACCGTCCCGCCGATGATCTGCTGGTGGGGCGCCTCATTGCCGAACAGGGTTACGAAGTTGAACTTTTGCCCTACACGATTTTTACGGTTGCTGATTACGGGTCCATGCGCGACCTTTTTCACAAACGCCTGCGTTGGATCGTGGTCATGCGCCACATGCGGCCTTGGGGACATCTCGGCCTGATTTTCACTCAGGGGTTACCTTGGTCTTTGGCAGCGATTGTGATCCATCCCTCGGCAGGAGTTGCACTCGGTTATCTCGGCGCGTACCTCGCCCTGCGATTTGCCATGACCTGGATGGTTGGCATTTGGGGCCTAAAGCAAGATTCGCTTTGGAGGAAGATGGGCTTGATCCCGATATGGGATGCCCTGGCTTTCTTTATTTGGCTGACCAGTTTTGCCCGCAACAGTATTCGCTGGCGGGATGGCGAGTACTACATCCGCGACGGCAGGCTCGTGCCCGTGACTTCATCCACTGCTGAGCCAGCGGGCTGAGGCTCAGTTCCCCGTAAGCGTCTCCTTACGCGTCAGCTCACGGCCCGCGATTTTCGTGCAGCGGGACGCTTTCCGTCGCTCTTCCCGGCGGATCCCCCCACGATCTCAAGCGAAGGTTCAACGACGGCCACGCGTTCTAGACTAGTCTGCACGCGGCGCTGGTTGCGGGGTTGACGCCAGTTGACCTGCGGCAGCATCACCGATGCGTCGATTCGGTCGCGATATTGCAGTGCGACGTTCATCAGCGAGTCCAGGAGAGAATCGGAAAGCAAATGCGGTTCCAGGCCGAGTTCAATCAGCTTCGAGTGTTTTGCGTTGTAATAGTGTTCCTGCGCCTCCACTCGTGGGTCGGAAAGGTGATCGACTTCGACCGTCAGGCCCAGCTTCTTGCCCGCGGTTTGTACCATTCGAGCCAGATCCAAAACTGAAAACTGTTCCGTGAATTGGTTGAAGACCCGGCACTCACCTTGCGCCGCCGGATTCAAACACGCGATTTCGACGCATCGCACGGTGTCGCGGATATCCAAAAAGCCACGGGTTTGGCCGCCCTTGCCGTAGACCGTGAGCGGGTGCCCGATAGCTGCCTGCACGCAGAAACGATTGAGCACGGTGCCAAAGACCTCATCGTAATCGAAGCGATTGATAAGCGCCTCGTCCAGCGCGACTTCATCGGTCACCGTTCCATAGACAACGCCTTGGTTGAGGTCAGTGGCGCGAAGTCCCCACGCCTTGCAGGTAAACATGATGTTGTGACTGTCGTGGACTTTGGAAAGATGGTAAAAGGAGCCTGGCTGCTTAGGATATGGCACGGTATCGCGCCGCCCATTGTGCTCGATGGTGATGTAGCCTTCTTCGATATCAATATTCGGCGTGCCGTATTCACCCATCGTGCCAAGCTTGATGAGGTGACAATCGGGCTGAAATTCACGCAGGGCGAATAGCAGATTGAGAGTCCCTACGACGTTGTTCACCTGGGTGAAAACCGCGTGCTTACGGTCGATCATGGAGTAGGGAGCGGCGCGCTGTTCGGCAAAGTGGACCACGGCCTCGGGCTCGAAATCCTTGATGACGGAGGAGAGAAAATCGTACTCGGTCACATCGCCGACAAAGAGATCGATAACATTCCCAGTGAGGTCCTGCCAGATCCTCAGGCGATCCGAAAGTGGACGGATGGGCGTCAGGGTTTGGACGCCGAGCTCGTGGTCCCATTGCCGCCGCGAAAAGTTGTCGGCAATCGCAACGGAATGTCCCTTGTTCGACAAATATAAAGCGGTTGCCCAACCACAGTAGCCATCGCCTCCCAGCACTGCAACCCTCATTTGGCCTCCTCGCCGTGGGTTCTCTAACAATGATTACTGAAAAATCTCTCGTTCTCTGACGAGCTGACTGCACAACCACAGCAGATCATCTTTCCACCCCAGCGCCTCTGTCCCAACTATCAAAAGTAACAGATATTCTAAAACACCCCAGCCGTCTTGGGCGGTTCACCCTGAGAAATAGCAAGCGGGCGATTGGTCAGAACGACCTTGCCGCCGCTCGCCGCAACCAAGTTAAGATGCTCAGCCCCCACTAGCGATTCCAGCTGCGGAACCACATTCTGCTTTGCGACGATATAGGAACGCTCCGGTTTAAGCCAGAGATTTTCGAACTGCGCATCGTCGATAAACACATCCGGTACGCCGGGCGCGTAGGCGCCGTATTCCAGATTGAAGAAGCGGCCGTTCCGAAGCAGCGCCGTGCGGTTCGTATAGAAAAAGATGGAAGAGAACGTGTAATAGTGGTGATCCACAATCAGCGTCCCTTCCGGCGATTTCAGGATTGCCTCGGCCAGCGGCCGCGAGGACATGAATGGATCGAAAACAGCCATCGCCATGCGCGCGGCATGGAAGAACACTACCATCATCAGCGCGGCCGCTAGAAATGCGCGCGAACCGGCGAACCTCCAGGTTGCCAGCGCCCCTGCGCAAAAGGCACTTGCAGCCACCAGCAGGGGCGCCCGAAGATATGCAAAAGAGGCCAGCGTGAGATCCTGCATGTGTCCTAAGGAGAGCTTATACGCGCCGGGATGTTGGCTCAGTGCCTGCGAAATGTCTCCCGGGGCGGGAAGGTTGCGAGTCAGAAAAAACAGGGTCAGCGTTACCAGTCCCGCACACGTTGCAACCGCGGTGAGCACACGCGTGCCGCGCCGTATCCAATCGCCGCCCATGGCCATAGCTGAGCCCAGAAGGAGCGCAAGCGCCGGATAGCAGGGCATCGAATAATATTCCTGCGTGGTCGAGAAGGTGAAGAAGATCAGCACAAATCCAATCAAACAGAGCGCCAGAAGCCGCGTTCGGCCGGCGCGATCGGCAGGCTTGAAGGATAACTTGGCAATGGCAGGAAGGTAGACGCTGAACGGAAACAACCACACTAGGTGCAGCAACCAGAAGTAAAGGCGCGGCACGGTGTTGTAATCTCGCGGATAGCGCAGATTCAGAAACCGCAGCAACTGCTCATTGATGAAGAAGAACCAAAGAAAGCCGTGATATTGTCCTGGCCCGCTGTGTACTGTGAAGGCGAAGTAAGGCGGATTGCGAAGTGTCGCCAGAATGTGCCACGGCGCGGCAATCAGCAGGATGACCAGCAACCCGCTGAAGGGACGCAACCGTCGCCATGTGCTCGCAGAAACAAGCTGGTGGGTGACCAACAGATAGATTCCGCCGGCTGCAAGCGGGAATAAGACTCCGATCAAACTCTTTAGCAGCAGACCGACGCCGAGGTTTGCGGCCAGCATGAAAGCCCAAAAGCGCGGGTGGAGTTCGTTCTCGTCCAAGGCGCGAAGAAACGCCCACATGCCCAAGCCAACAGTGAAGGTCAGCATGACGTCGGGGATCAAAACCCGGGTGAACAAGAACAGCCCGATGCACGAGGCCATGCACAGGCCAGCATAGAATCCCGCTCGCTTCCCGAAAGCCCAAGTGCCGAAAGCCGCAGTCAGCCAGCAGAGGGCAATAGCTGACAAAGCAATCGGAAGACGCGCCACCCAATCGTGCGGCCCAAAAATTTCGTAGGCAACCGCCATGGTCCAGTAAATCAGCGGAGCTTTCTCCAGATACACCACGCCGTCTAGCCGGGCCGTCACCCAGTCGCCTGAAGTCAGCATGTTCCGAGCGATCTGTGCCTGCACCGCGTCCACGTCATCCATTAGCGATGGAGGAGAAATGATGCACCCCAGGTAGACGGCTCCCGCGATCAGCAGAACCCCTAGGTATAGGTACCAGTTTTCTCTGGTATCCAAACGCTGGTCTCGCCGGAAGCCGCAGCCTGAATCCCCCACTTTTTCATCCACAGAAACAGCACCATCAAGCCCCATAAGTGATATCCAATGTTGACACGCCTCTCCAGGTGATCTCGAATCTGGGTTTCGATCACGCCGCTGCGAAACAATTTCGCGTGCTCGGGTGAGCCCTCCAGCAAAACCTCCTGCATCAGCGGGCGCAGACAGCCGCGAAGCCAATCATGCGCGGGAATGTCGAACCCGACTTTCTTTCTTCGCAGAACGGAAGCCGGCAGCTTATCTTTCATCAATTCCCTTAGAAGAACCTTCTGCCGGGAACCGCGAATCTTGAGAGATGTGGGTAGCGTAGTAGCGAATTCGACGATCCGGTGATCGAGGAACGGCGGTCGCACTTCGAGCGAATGCGCCATGCTCATGCGATCCGCTTTGTTCAGAATATCGTCGGGAAGAAAATATCTTTGATCGAACCACAAATACGGCGCCAAATCATCGTTTGCACGAAACCGATGGCGCAGTTCGCCCAAGATGCCCTGCAGAGCGGATGGAAGTTCTACGCGCAATAGAGCCGATTTTTGTTCCTCGGAGTACGTTCCGTTCCAGTAGACATGCGCCCGCTCGCCGGGCAACAGGGATCCTTCGAGAAATCGTTTCAGTTGGTATTCGAAACTGATCTTCTCGTCTGAAACCGGCCAGACCCGCAATGCCTCCAGTGCCAATTGAAGAGCCTTTCGCGGTAGTCGCCGGGCAAGCGCAGAAAGGCGGTTCGCGCGATGAGTGAGATAGCCGCCAAAAAGTTCGTCAGCCCCTTCGCCGCTGAGACTAACCGTCGTCTTGGTCTTACTCAGCTTGGAAAGGAACCAGACGGGAAGCGCACCTGCGTCGGCGGAAGGCTCATCCGAGAAATACGCAAATTCTTCGATCGCACTCCGCAGGTCGACATCCGGATTCAGATCTAGTTCCTCGTGCTCGGTCTGATACAACTCGGCAACCTCACGAATGTATGCGGTTTCGTCGAAGCTCCGTCCGTTGAATGAAATCGAGAAAGTCTTGAGCGGCGCACCGGATTCGGTTGCCGCATAATGCAAAATCGTAGAAGAATCGATGCCCCCGCTAAGCCACATGCCCAGGGGCACGTCAGAAATCAGGTGCTCGCGGATCGATTGCCGTAGAAGCGCGTCCAACTCCTCCCGGGCAGATTGCAGCGTCCAATTACGGCTGTCTCCAAGCGGCAGGTGCCAGTAGGACTGAGAGGAAATCTTGCCATCCCGCCACTCGAGAAACTGCCCAGGAGGAAGTTTCTCGAGCCCCTCCACTAGCGTCCAGGGACACGGCACGTAGTTCAACGACAGATAGCAATCGAGGCCGTCCAAACTCAATCGCCGCTCGATCTCAGGATGGATCAGAATTGCCTTTAATTCGGAGCCGAAGAAAAGATCCTCTCCGCGCCGAGCCAGATAAAGCGGCTTGATCCCCATACGATCGCGCGCCAGCACCAATCGCCTCGTGGATTTCGTCCACAGCCCGATCGCGAACATGCCTCGCAAACGCGCGAAACAACCTGTATCCCATTCGAGAAATGTGTGAAGAACAGTTTCGGTGTCGCAGTGCGAATCAAACCGGTGGCCGAGTCCTTCTAGTTCGCGTCGCAGTTCCAGGTGGTTGTAGATTTCGCCATTGAAGACGATGGCTACGTCGCCATCTTCAGACAGGATGGGCTGATCGCCCGAGCCCAGGTCGATAATCTTGAGCCGCGTTGCCCCGATCGAGCAGAGGCTCGACTGGAATACGCCTTGCTGGTCCGGCCCACGGTGAATCAGCGTGGCGGTGGCCTTCCGAATGCGATCGGAATCAGGTACCCAACGTTTGTGGGTAAAACCGACGATTCCACACAAGGCTCTAACACCTCTCCGTGCTTGAAATTAGCCTGCAACCGCCCTGCAGATCGACTCGCGAAGTCCGTCACTCCGCAGAAGGTGAGCCTGTCTCAGGTGAACAGCAATCCTAGCCTTTTTGATGATGCATAAGCAAAGGCCATAGCCAATCTTGCTGGCAGGCCTGAAGTCTTGCGCATCTAAACATGCAGGCGATTGACCTTCGCGCTGACACTACCGGCGGCCCATGATTACGAATGCAACGCCCACGCACACTATGAGCACCCCCATCCACCTCCTTCGGCTAACCTGTTCACCGAGGAAGAATTTCCCTCCCAATGCGCCAGCAGCGTAACTCAACGCTGTAACCGGAACTACCAAACTGACGTTTTCCAGCGATAGGACGGCCAGGAGAGCGAAAAACGCAGTCCCCATAAGGGCCAAACCAACCCACATCCAGGAAACTCGCAACGCGCGAGCGGCGACTCCCAGCAGAGCAGTGGGCCGAAAATCTTTTACCTCACCCACGGCCTTCATGGCGCGACTGACACACAACTCACCACCGGTCCCCGCGCCGATAATCAGAAGATAGAAAATAAGCTCGCGCACCTAAGTTGGCTCCGTGGTACGCGGGGGCGTCTGTCCCACCACCACAACGCCCAGGCAAATGATCACTACTCCCATCCAACGCATCGGTGTGACCACTTCGCGCAGCACAAAGTGAGCCAGCAGCGCAACCATGCCGTAGGCCACCGATGAGGCCGGTTGGACGTAGCTGTAATCCGCCCACGAGAGCACGAGCATGTAAGCCACGAAAAAGGTAATCAGAGATGCGATGCCCAGCCAAATCGTACCCGAGGTGAGTACGCGGGAAAGCAGGTCAAGCGCCTCCGCTGCTTGGAGGTTCACTGGGCCAATCCGCTTCATCCCTTTGCCAAGCAGGACATTGCCCAGAGGGCCAAAGATTACCATCAATAGGATCAACAGATAGGTTTTGAAGTGCGGCCCGGCAGAGGAATTCATGCGAGAGCGAGACCTTCTGTCTGATTGAGAGTAAGCCCATTCGTCGGGACGAAGCGTCTCCCTCGATCGAATACGAAATCTCGCTCGCATACCATAAATTCATGTTACTTGATTTTCCGGTTAGGCCCAAGCTCCCGGCTCGGCTCAAAACCAATCGGGATCATTCGTGTCGCAGACTCTCCACCGGGTCCAGCTTCGCAGCGCGAGCGGCCGGCATGGTTCCGAACAGAATGCCCACTACCGAAGAGACCACGATGGCCACGATCGCTGAGAGTCCTGAGATGGGGATGCGGTACTCGGTGAAGAAGCGCACCGACAAAGGCAGGGCTAATCCGACTACGATCCCGCCCAAACCACCAATCAGAGAAATCAGAATTGCCTCCAATAGGAACTGAAACCGAATCTCCGCATTCGTCGCGCCAACCGCTTTGCGAATTCCAACTTCGTGAATTCGCGAAGTAACTGTCGCTAACATGATGTTCATGATGCCGATACCGCTTACCAGCAGTGTCACGGTCGCAACTAGAAGCAACACCAACGTCAACGCATTCGCCGTGCGCTCGGCTACGCCGACCAACTCGGTGAGATTCTGAACGACATAATTCGATTCTGGCCGATGCCGGGACTGAAGCACTTGATGAATCTGTTCTGTCACCGGAACCACTATGGAAGGATCAGCGGCCGAGAAATACAGCTGCCGGACCGATGGCGTATCGGTAAAATAACGGCTTACGCTGTAGGGGATCACCATGGAATTGTTGGTGACTTCCGACTGCCCGAAGGTATCCACTCGCTCCCGAAAAACTCCGATGACGGTGAACGGCAGTCCCTTCACTTTGACAACTTTCCCGACCGCGTCATCCACTGATCCGTAGAGCTGTTCCGCCAGTTTCTGCTGGATCACACCGACTTTGTTGTGCGCCTGCTCGTCGACGGCGTCGAAGAACCTTCCCGAGACAACCACCAGATTGCGTACGGAACTGTACTCAGGAAAAACCCCTAGTATGCGAAGCTCGCGCTCCTTGCCACCCCTAATCGGAATGCGATCATCGAGCGGAACCACGGGAGAAGCCGCCACAATTCCGGGCACCCGCAGTAAGACGGCGTGCATGTCATCGATCGTCAGGAGATCGGGCGCAATTTTGCTATGTTCTCCACCCTCGTACTCCGCATCGATCATGTTGACTCCGATCGACTGAATCTGGTTTAAGACGTATTGCTTCCCAGTCATACCGATTGTCACCACCAGGATGAGGGAAGCAGTACCGATGACCATCCCCAACGCAGTAAGAGAAGAACGCACCTTGTTGGTGCAGAAGGTGTCGTAGGCAAAGCCGAAACTTTCGCCAAAAACCAGTTTAGGTGGATGGCGCACCGTCGGAGTAGCAGTTGCCATTCTAAGTTAGATGCTACGTCGTATGGCCGGAACCTACAATCGACCATGAGTCGAGAAGGTCTTTCCTGCCAATCGAGCGCATGGTCGAGAGGGCAGTCTTGTGCGAGCGTGACCTCGCCCCGAACACGCATGAGACGCCATGGTCCTACGGGCGTGATTGAGTCCGTGGGCGGGAGGATGCAGCGCTTTCTGCGGTGTGCCGTTGCTGTGCCATGTGTCGTTCGGATACAGCTAAAACTGTGAGTGTCAGATGTGGTATCAGAAGCGTTCGGCCAATCCGGAGCGTGACAGAACGCAATGCGCTATCATGATTGTCCAAACTGGTCGTCGCGAGCCACGCATGCCGCAGTGGAGACCCTCATTGGCGAAGATCCCAGCCGCGATTCTGCGCTATGGTCTTGCAGTTTTGTCCGTCGCGATTGCTCTCGGGGTCGCGCTTCTGTTGGCGAACTACGACGTGCGGCGAGTGGATTTTCCCCTGTTCCTGTTTGCGATCGCAATAACCTCCTGGTACGCAGGCACAGGCCCTGCCGTTGTTGCGGTTGTAGTTTCGGGTTTAGTCGTCGATTATTACTTCTCTGAACCTGTCCACAGTTTTTACATCACAAGTTCCGAACTCCCGCGCTGGATCAGTTTCATCCTGTTTGCATCACTTCTTACCTGGTTTAGCTCGGTCCGCCGCCGGGCTGAGCGAGATCTTCTGCAATCGCGCAACGAACTCGAGAAGGAAGTGGTGGTACGAACCCAGCAGGCCAGCCTGCTCAATCTCACCCATGACACGATTTTTGTCCGTGACATGAACCACGTCATTACATACTGGAATCGGGGCGCCCAGGAGTTGTACGGGTGGACGGCAGAGCAAGCGATCGGGAAGCACAGTCGGGAGCTGTTACATACAGTCTTTCCGGTGCCGATCGAGGAGGTCCAGGCGGAGCTGTTGAGCACAGGCCGATGGGAAGGGGAACTCGAGAAGACGAAAGCCGATGGAACCCGCGTGGTTGTGGCCAGCCGATGGTCGTTGCAGAGAAACGAGAAGGGGAGCCCAATTGCTATCCTCGAAACCAACAACGACATCACGGAGCGTAAGCGCGGAGAGGAAGAAGTCCGCAAACTCAATCAGGAACTTGGCAACCGAACCATTGAGCTTGAGGCCATCAATAAGGAACTTGAAGCCTTCGCATATTCCATATCGCATGACCTGCGTGCCCCGCTTCGCCATATGGTGGGGTTTACCGAGCTACTGCAAAAGAATGCTTCTTCAATTGTGGATGAAAAGGGCCGCCACTATATCATGACAATCCTGGAATCGGCCAAGCGGATGGGCATCTTGATTGATGACCTTCTAGCCTTCTCACGGATAGGGCGCGCCGAAACCCGCGAAACCATGGTTAGCCTGGAACAGCTGGTGAAGGAAGTCCAGAGCGAAGTGTGGCAGGAAACGGAGGGGCGTAATATTACGTGGATAGTTGGCCCATTGCCCGATCTTTACGGAGACCGGTCTATGCTTAAGCTAGCGCTCGTCAACCTTATCTCGAATGCTATAAAATTCACGCGCCAGCGCTCGCAAGCTGAGATTGAGATAGGATGCGCCGAGAAACCTAAAGATGGAGTAGTGGTATTCATCAAAGACAATGGAGTTGGTTTCGATATGAAGTACGTAAACAAGCTATTTGGCGTGTTCCAGCGTCTTCACCGCACCGAAGAATTTGAAGGCACAGGGATAGGGCTGGCCACAGTTCAACGCATTATTCGTCGTCACGGAGGTCAAGTCTGGGCTGAGGGTTCGGTGGGTAAGGGGGCAACCTTTTATCTAGCACTTCCCAAGTAAGAGGAGTCGCACGTTATGGCTACTGTAGGGCGTATTTTGCTGGTTGAGGACGACCCAAGAGACACGGAACTCACCATGACCGCTCTGGAGGAATACAACCTCAGCAACGAGGTTGTGGTCGCCGCGGATGGCGCGGAAGCCCTGGATTACTTATTTTGCCGCGGAAAATTCCAGAGGCGTACCGGTGAGAATCCCGCGGTCATGCTGCTGGATCTGAAATTGCCCAAGGTGGATGGGCTGGAAGTGCTAGCGCAAATTAGATCGAATGACAACCTGAAAATGATTCCTGTGGTCGTACTGACATCTTCCCGTGAGGAACGGGATATGGTGGCGAGCTACAAACTTGGCGTGAACGCGTATGTGGTAAAGCCGGTAGATTTCCACGAGTTTGTTAATGCCATCAAAGAGCTCGGAGTTTTCTGGGCGATTATCAACGAGCCACCACCGGGAAGCATAAGAAAGAAATAAAACGAATCGCGGAATATGAAAATCTATTAGAGCTTCGCGCCCTCTTTGGCTCGAGAGCTAAAGCAGGTTTTCCCGGCTCCAGACGCAACGGCCGACGGCAGTGTGTATCGAATTTTCGACCTAATCGAAATCAATCGTGATCTCTCCTTTACGAATTCTCTATCTTGAAGACGACCCCACGGACGCAGAACTTGTTCAGGCAACCCTGGAAGCCGAAGGTGTTGCCTCTCATATAACTCGTGTTGAAGGTGAACCTGAGTTTCTTGCTTCACTCAAGCAGGGTGGTTTTGACCTGATCCTTGCGGACTATACCCTCCCCTCCTTCGACGGCATTTCCGCGTTGAAAATTGCCAAAGAAATCCGCCCTGAGGTCCCATTCATCTTTGTTACCGGGACTCTGGGCGAAGAAGTGGCCATTGAAGCACTCAAGATGGGAGCGACGGATTATGTCTTTAAAACGCGGCTTTCGAGAATTCCGCCTTCCGTGCGGCGAGCGTTACGCGAGGCTGAGGAGAGGACCGAGCGCAAGCGGGCGGAGGAGGCGCTGCGCCGGAATGAGGTTTACTTGGAGGAAGCGCAAAGGCTAAGCCACACCGGCAGTTTCGGCTGGCAGGTTTCGAGCGGGGAAATTTACTGGTCCGAGGAGACTTTTCGGATATTCCAAATCGAGCCGGCAGCCCAGACTACGTTGGAACGAGCGTTCGAACGAATTCATCCGGAAGACAGGCAAATGGTACGCCAGACTATTGAATCCGCCGCACGGGATAGGAAGGATCTTGATTTCGAACATCGCCTGCTGATGCTGGACGGCTCAGTCAAATACGTTCGAGTGGTGGGTCATCCAAGAGAGCAATCGGGCGGCCTTGAATTCGTGGGAGCGGTAACCGACATCACCGCGCGCAAGCATGCGGAATCCCTCTTGGCTGTGGAGAAGCGGTCGTTGGAAATGATTGCCGCCGGTGCGAGCCTGACGAATATCTTGGAAGATTTGTGCCGCGCTATCGATGCTCAGTCTCCTCAGGTTATTTCGTCGGTTCTGCTGATGGATCCCGAGGGGAGGCGGTTGTGGCCCGCAGCCGGGCCCAAGGTCCCTGGCGGGTGGACTCAAGCGATTGCCGGGGGGGCGATCGGCCCGCGCGCGGGCTCGTGCGGAACGGCTGCGTTTCTGAAGAAACAGGTGATTACTTCGGATATCGCCAGCGACCCTTTATGGGTCGATTATCGAGACGTCGCTTTAAGCTATGGACTGCATGCCTCCTGGTCACAGCCGCTTATTGCAAAAAATCACGTAGTGCTTGGCACTTTCGCCATGTACTGTACGGAACCCAGGACCCCGAGCAGCAGTGATCTCCAACTGATCGAGACCGCCGGGCACATTGCCGTCATTGCGATTGAGCGCCGGCGCACCGAGGAGGCGCTGCAGGAAAGTGAAGAGCGCTTTCGCCAGATGGCTGACGCCCTCCCTGAAGTCATGTGGATCGTGGGCCTGGAACCGGAGAAGGTCCTGTACGCAAGCCCGAGCTTTGAACGCATCTGGGGCCTGCCGGTGGAAGAGCTTTACCAGAAGCCGCGTATCTGGACGGAGGCGATTCATCCCGAAGACCGGGACCGCGTGGTCGACACTTTCACGCGGTGGATAGCTGGTGAGAACGTCAGTTACAACGGCTTCGAGTATCGCATCGTCCAGCGGAACGGTGAGGTTCGTTGGATTCACGAGCTGGGAGTTCTCACTCTCGACCAGCACGGAAAGCCGTGCCGCGCCAGCGGCATTTCGACCGACATCACCTCGCGCAAACGGGCGGAGGCCAAGTTCCGAGGTTTGCTGGAGTCGGCTCCCGACGCGATGGTGGTGGTGAATCGAAAAGGCAAAATTGTGTTGGTCAACGCCCAGGCAGAAAGGTTGTTCGGGTACCGTCGGGAGGAACTGGTGGAACGAGGGATTGAGACGCTGGTGCCGGAGCGCTTCCGGAGTCAGCACCCAAACCACCGAGCAGGCTTTTTCGCCGAGCCTCGCGTACGTCATATGGGAGCAGGTCTCGAACTGTACGGCTTGCACAAGGACGGTCATGAATTTCCGGTGGAGATCAGCCTGAGCCCGCTGGAGACGGAAGAAGGCACGCTGGTTTCAGGAGCTATCCGCGATATAACCGAGCGCAAGCGGGCGGAGGAAGCTCTTCGCCGAAGTGAACACCACCTTTGGGATGTGATTGAAACTATTCCCATCATGGCATGGACCGCCCTGCCCGACGGGGCCAACGATTTCGCGAATCAGCGGTGGCAGGAATACACAGGAATGGCCTTGAACGACACATCCGGTGCTGGCTGGCAGACCGCGCTTCATCCCGCAGATGTCGGCGCGCATGTCGACAAGTGGCGTGCGTCGCTGGCTACTGGGAAGCCTTTCCAGAATGAAGGTCGCCTGCGACGAGCTGCGAATGGTGAATACCGCTGGTTCCTGCATCGCGCGGTGCCACTACGCGACGAGCATGGGGAGATCGTCAAGTGGTACGGAACGGCGACCGACATTGAGGACCTGAAACAAGCAGAAGTTAGGCTTCGCCAGGACGAAGAAGAACTCCGCCGCATCACCGACGCCATACCTCTGTCAATCTTCGTTTTGAATCCCGATGGTCGTAGTATTTATGCGAATCGGGTGGCACTCGATTACACCGGCTTGACCTTGGACGATGTTGTAGAGAAGAACTTCCCCGAGCGCATTTTCCATCCTGAGGACGTCGAGAGACTTCGCAAATCGCGCCAGGACTCGCTTGCTTCTAACGTTCCGTTTGAAAACGAACAACGCGCTCTCGGCAAGGACGGCAAGTATCGCTGGTTCCTGGTCCGCTATAACCCTCTATTGGACGAAGACGAAAAGGTCGTTCGCTGGTATGCGACCGCGACCGACATTGATGATCGCAAACGGTCGGAAGACAGGACGCGAAACGAGAACATTGCGCTTCGCGATGAAGTCGATAAGGCGTCCATGTTCGAGGAGATCGTGGGTGAATCGCCGGCTCTGCAATCCGTCCTCGCGCGTGTTACCAAGGTTGCGCCCACCGATTCTACCGTTCTTCTCACCGGTGAAACGGGAACCGGCAAAGAACTCATCGCTCGTGCCCTACACAAACGGTCCCAGCGCTCTTCGAGAGCGTTTGTGAATGTCAATTGCGCGGCGATCCCGCAATCGTTGATTGCCTCGGAGTTGTTCGGTCACGAGCGGGGAGCTTTTACCGGGGCCCTGCAACGACGCCTCGGCCGGTTTGAGCTTGCTGAGGGCGGGACGATCTTCTTAGATGAAGTCGGTGAGGTCCCTCTGGAGACTCAGATTGCCCTTCTACGGGTTTTGCAGGAGCGGGAGTTTGAACGAGTTGGAGGAAGCCAATCTATTCGTGCGGACGTGCGGGTGATCGCGGCGACCAATCGCGACCTGAAAGCCGCAATCACTTCCGGTGCATTTAGAAGCGACCTTTTTTATCGCCTGGACGTGGTCCCCATCGAGATTCCTCCCCTTCGCCAACGGAAGGAGGACATCCCCATGTTGATCGAGTACTTCATTGCCCGTTATTCAAGAAAGGCGGGGAAGAAGATACGGACGATAGAAAAGAAGACCTTGGAATTGCTGCAGTCGTATTCTTGGCCGGGAAATATTCGCGAACTGCAGAACGTCATCGAGCGGTCGGTCGTCGTCTGCGAAACGGAGATCTTCTCGGTCGATGCGGGTTGGTTCCCGCTTGCAACTTCATCCCTTCGAGAGGAAAGTGCACCCAAGCAATCCGGCAGACGGTCAGCCGCTCAAGAACGGGAAATGATAGAGGCAGCTTTGGCGGATGCTCAAGGCCGTATCTCGGGTCCCTCGGGCGCCGCAGCTCAACTCGGCATGCCCCCTTCCACTCTCGAATCAAAGATACGGACACTGAAGATTAACAAATACCGCTTCAAGAAAGCTTGAGGTCTCGATGCAGTCCACGGCGTTAAGTTCGCGAATATTTCGCGAATATTTCGCGAATTCGCGAACTTCGTGACCTTGGATATCAAAATAGCAACCCTCTTTTCAACCGCTTACAGATGGCCGTTCCGTTGCATGATCCTTGGTTGTCACGAGTTGAGCCCGATGCTCAAGATTCAGCGGTCGTCGAACGGGGAGGTCGTCTTCACCTTGATTGGTCGAATCGAGATCGAGGACGTCGCAGAGTTGCAGAGACTCTTTAGCCTGGAGGAAATCGGACGACGTCTTGCTCTCGACTTAGAGGACGTAACGCTGGTAGATCGGGATGCTGTGAAATTTCTGGCTGGTTGCGAGGCTGACAGCATCAGGCTCGAAAATTGTCCAGCTTACATACGGGAGTGGATTGGCCGAGAAAAGATGTCAAGGTAGGCAAAAAGAAACTGAATGGCAAAGATCTGGCCTATGGTGGCCCGACGGACTAGCACCAATTAGGAGAATCGCCATGGATTTCAATAGCCTTCACCAAACCAGCACCCAGCCCATCGTTTGCTTCGAAGAGCATCTCCTTGAACTAGAAGGAATCACTCGAGGCCTGCCTGCCACTGACGATCTGGAGGTCGCGTTCTCACGCATCCTGCGAGAAGCCCAAGCGGGAGCACGGGCAACGCTCCGTATCGTACGCGGAGGTCGACCCAGAGGCCTCTGTCCGGTGATCCGGCAGGACGTGTATCGGATTGGGCGTGAGGCGGTGCTCAATGCACTGCGCCATTCCGGAGCCAGCCGAGTCGAGGTCGACCTTGAGTATTCTCCAACGCAACTGCGCATCACGGTCCGTGACGATGGGAAAGGCATAACACCCGGATTGTTTGCCTCCGGGCGCGGTGATCACAAAGGTCTTTCCACAATACGCGATCTCGCGGAACGAATGGGCGCGAAACTTAAGTTGTTGAGTCGCGTCGCAGCCGGGACGGAAGTCGAATTGTCAATACCTGGTCATATCGCGTTCGCGTCACCGACAAACGCTCACCGATGGGCGTATGTTTGAAGCCCCAATCCATCAAGACGTTGGTTTCCAAGGAGAGCGAAATGGCCACATTAGCTCAGATCCGAATTCTGACCGTCGATGATCATCCTTTGCTTCTGGAGGGACTTGCGACTGTAATCCAGAGCCAGCCGGACATGGTCCTAATTGGACAAGCTTCGAATTGCCGCGACGCCATCCAGCAGTTTCGAAAGGTACAGCCGGACGTTACACTGATGGATCTTCGATTGCCGGATATGAGCGGAATCGACGCGATGATTGCCATTCGGACCCAATTTCCGGAAGCCCGGATAATTATGATGACGACGTTTGAAGGCGATGACCCGGTTCGACGCGCACTCGAGGCTGGAGCTCGTTCCTATATCCTCAAGAGTATGCCGCCGCGAGAAATATTGGATGCCATCCGACAAGTTCACGCTGGCAGGAAGCGCGTGCCCGCAGACATCGCCACCAAAATGGCTGAATACCTCGGTCACGAAGGACTGACGGAGCGTGAAGTTGATGTTTTGAGGCAGACCGCTGGCGGAAATCGCAATCGAGACATCGGACACAAACTTTTCATTGCGGAAGAGACTGTGAAAGCCCACATGAAGCACATTATGGAGAAACTCGGTGCAAGCGACCGCACGCAGGCCTTCGCCATCGCCGCCCGTCGCGGCATTATTCAATTTTAAATTCGCTTCAACTCGCGTCGTTTTTGTCTTTCTACTGGCACCAGTCTGCGTGATAAGGCTTCCTGGTCTGATCTCTATCTGGCTCCGATGGTGTATAGACCTCTGGTCGTTTTTTTACTAGCGGTTCCATTTCTTGTTCTCGCTCTCGCGACCCTTGGGCAGGAGACGGTCTTCGACGTTCCAAGTCCTGACATTCTTGAAAAGGGCAAGGTTTACGGCAAGCTTGATGGCACGGCTCGGCCGGTGGACCCGGTCTACACCTTCGAACCTCGTGTGGTTGTAGGCCTTGGATACCGCATCGAGGCTGGCGTAAATTTCATTGGCCCAAGCGAACCCTATTCCGGTCAACTAACCATTGCTTCCACCGTGAAGTGGCGGCTTTGGGATGGCGGCGAGTCCGGCTGGTCATTCTTCGCCGGGGACGACATATTTCTTCTTGGCGCAATCGGGAGTACAACGCGGGCAATTACTTCTATGCTGACTTTGCGTAAACGGGTCATAGGAATCTCCTTTCCCTATGACCCACACTATGTCAGCAGTTCCAGAAATCTCCGGGCTCACCCACGCGGCAGCGTCCGCCGCGCCTGCGGCTTAGTCCTTGTCCCTTAACCGCTAACAATGGGCGATTATCGATTTTGAAGTGCCTAGTCTTTCACAAGGCAGTTCATCGAGACGAGATAGTTTCGAGTCGACAAGTCGGAAGTTAATAGGACCGTTTTTTCTGCTAATCGAAGCCAACTAATAATCGTGCGAGCTTTACATAGTTCGCTATTGCTGCCATCCACCGCCCAGCGCTTGGTAAACCTCAACGAGCGCCAAATGCTCATTGAACTGGGCTTGCACCAGGTTTAGTTCCGCCGAGAAATAGTTCGTTTCGCTGGTCAGAACCTGGAGGTAACTGGCGCCGCCGTTCTTATAAAGCACCTCGGAAAATTGGTCGGTTCGCTGTGCTGCTTGCGTAAGCAACTCCTGTTGCTCGCGGAACTCACGATTTTTCTGAGAAGCGACGAGTGAATTGGAAACTTGCTCAAAGGCATTCAGAACAGTCTGCTGGTAGGAGAGCACTGCTTCTTGCCAGTTGGCGCGGGCGAGTCTGAGTCCCGAGCGCAGCGCTCCGCCCTGGAAAACCGGCTGACTCACGCTGAAGACCCCAGCCCAGGTTTCGGAGGGCTTGCTGATGAATTGGTTCAAGGCGTTGCTCTCCAGTCCTCCCAACCCCGTGAGCGACAGGCTAGGGAAGAATGCGGCCTTGGCGACGCCGATCTGTGCGTTGGCTGCCACCATGTTCTCTTCTGCTTGGCGGATGTCCGGGCGACGCTCGAGTAATTCCGAGGGAAGGCCGGTCGGAACGTTTTGTGGGGCTGGTTGTTCGGTAAGCGCCCGTCCGCGGGGAATGGATTGTGGGTTTTCGCCGAGCAGAACGCTGAGCACGTTTTCCTGCTGCTGAATTTGCCGTTCGAAATCCGGAATCGTCTCCGAGGCGGTGTAGACGAGTTGCGCCGCTTGGCTCACGTCTAGCCCTGAGGCTCCGCCGTGGCTCTCAAGCGTCTGTGTTAACTTCAGGGATTGTTGCCGCGACGCCAGCGTGCGTTGCGAGATTTCGAGCTCGCTGTCGAGCGCGCGAAGCTGGAAATAAGCGGTCGCGACATTGGCCACCAGCGAAGAAATCACTGCGCGCCGTCCCCACTCGGTCGCGAGTAACTGGGCGCGAGCTGCTTCGGTCTGCCGGCGGTATTTTCCCCAGAAGTCCAGATTCCAGATCACCGATAGGCTTAGCTCGCCGCCGTTGACCTGGTAAGCGGGAAATAGCTTGGTGACCTTCGGATTTTGCTGGGTGAAAACGTCCGCTCCGACGTTCGCCGAGGGGAGCTGGTTGGCGCGGGTGATGCCGACTTGCGCCTGGGCTTCCAGCACGCGGGCGGCGGCGATGCGCACATCGTAATTTTGCGCAATAGCAGTGTGGATCAACTGCGTGAGCACCGGATCCTGATACACCTGCCACCATTGCTCGTTGCCGAGCGACGAGGCTTGGCCGGCCTGTTGTGGAGCGGGGGCACGGTATTCCTGCGGGACATCCACGGTCGGCCGCTTGTATTTCGGCCCCATCAGGCAGCCGGCCTCCAGGGCCACCACAGCAACGATTCCTAAGAGTGCAGTCTTCTTCATAATTCAATCCCCTTGACTAGGCGCTTCGGCTGCAACGAGTGGCAATGCTCTCCGTCGCTCAGCGGCTGAGAATTTCTCAACGACGTAGAAGATCGCCGGAACAAAGAATCTGGCGATAAAGGTTTCTGCCACCATGCCGCCAATTACCGCCGTGCCCATGATTTGGCGTGCTACCGCACCTGCTCCGGACGCGGTCCAGAGCGGCACGCTGCCGAGAATAAAGGCGAGCGCGGTCATCATGAGAGGCCGGAAGCGAAGCCTCGCCGCAGTAAGTGCTGCATCAACGAGGGACATACCGCGCTCGTAGTCCTCCTTGGCAAACGCGACAATCAGAATCGAGTTTTTCGCAGACAGGCCGATGAGCATTACCAAGCCAATCTGCGCGTACACATCGTTCTCGATTTGAACCATGTAGTGAGGCAGGAAGAAGCTGAGCACGACGCGACGCAGCCAGAGTGCAGCGAGAGCGCCGAATACTGCGACTGGCGTGCTGAGGAGGACGCTGAACGGCACAGTCCAGCTTTCATAGAGCGCGGCCAGAATTAGGAAGACGAACAACAGCGAGAATCCGAAAATAACTGAAGCTGGAACTCCTTCTTCAGCCATTACCTGCTGGTAGGACATCCCCAGCCAGTCGTATCCCATTTCGCGGGGCATGGTTTGCTTGAAAACATCTTCCAGGGCCGCTCTGGCTTGGTCGGCGCTATAACCGGGAGCAGCACTCGCATTGATCTGGGCGGAACGATATTCGTTGTAGCGCATCGTGAACTCGGGACCGGAACGGTTCTCGAATTTTGCCAGCGCGGTGAGCGGCACCGTCTGCCCCTGTCCGTTGCGGACATAGAATTGTCCGAGATCGTTGGTCGTCGCGCGATAAGGCGCTTCGGCCTCCACATATACCTGCCAGGTACGGCCGAAATCGTTGTAGTAGTTGACGAATAATCCTCCCATGTAGGCTTGAATGGTGTTGTAGACATCCGTCAAATTCACGTCTTGCTTCAATACCTTGTCTTTATCTACATCGATGAACTGTTGTGGCACGCTCGGAATAAACGTTGTGGTGATCGTGCCAATCTCAGGGCGCTTGCGAGCGGCAGACATGAACTTGGCCAGGTTATCCGCAAGAAACTTGACATCTTTGCCGGCGCGGTCTTCGAGGGCGAAGGTTACGCCCCCAGATGTGCCGATGCCCGGTATCGCTGGTGGTGAGAAACTAAAGACCGTTCCTTCCGGGAGTTGCTTGAGTTCCTGGTTTAAGTGTGCCTTGATGGCTTGAAATTGTTCGGCCTGGGTTTTGCGGTCTTTCCACGGTTTCAGATTTACCCAGAAGAACGCGTTGTACGAAGTCCGGACGAGGCTGAGCAAACTGAAACCCACCACGCTCGTCGTGTCTTGGACTCCTGGCGTCTTTGCGAGAGCGTTCTCTACCTGTCTTGCGGCTGCACTGGTCCGCTCCAGAGAAGCAGAATTCGGGAGTTGCATGTTTATATAGAGGTAGCCCTGGTCTTCGTCGGGCAGGAAACTGGTAGGCAAATGTTTGCTAAAGAACCACGCTGCGCCACCAGCGACTACAAGCAGTACCATCACTACGCCAGCCTTCCGAATCAGGTCACCGGAGAGACGGACAAAGTTGTTGGTGGAACGCTCAAAATATGCGTTGAACCAGCCAAAGAATTTTCCCAGCGGTCCGCGAGTCTGCCTCTTGGGTTTGAGCAGAAGCGCCGCAAGTGCGGGGCTGAGCGTCAGAGCATTAAACGCTGACAGCATCACGGAGATGGCGATCGTGATGGCAAATTGCTGATACAACCGGCCGGTGATGCCTGGAATAAAAGCCGTTGGCACAAACACTGAGGCCAACACGAGAGCAATGCCTACGACCGGGCCTGAAAGTTCTGCCATGGCTTTGATGGCCGCATCTTTCGGACTCAGTCCTTCTTCGATGTGGTGCTGCACCCCCTCGACAACCACGATGGCATCATCGACCACGAGTCCGATAGCCAGCACCAGGCCGAAGAGAGAAAGCGTATTGATGGAGAAGCCGAACAGCGGAAAGATCACGAACGTTCCCACCAGAGAGACGGGAACGGCCAGCATTGGAATCAGCGTGGCGCGCCAGTCTTGCAGGAAGAGATAAACCACAAAAATGACGAGCACAATCGCAATCACGAGAGTCCAAATAATCTCTTTCATGCCCTCCGTGACGGAGAGTGTCTGGTCGAGCGAAACGGCGTAATCGATGTCCCGCGGGAAGCTTTGCTTCATTTGGGCCATGAGCTTCCGGACGCCCGCGACGGTTTGAACAGCATTCGTTCCGGGTAACTGGTAGACGGCAAGAACAGCGCTGGGTTTCCCGTTCAGTCGAGCCATCATGCTGTAGTCCTGTGTGCCCAGTTCGACTCGAGCTACATCTCGAACGCGAACAGTCCCTCCATTCGGTGTTTCGCGCACGATCACGTTGCCGAATTGTTCCGGCGAAGTCAGGCGGCCTTGAGCCAGCACGGCATAGGTGAACTGCTGGTTGCTCTGAGCCGGCTCGCCCCCGACTTGGCCAGCCGGATTCACAGTGTTCTGCGCCTGGAGCGCGTTCGCTATGTCCGTGACCGTAATGCCAAGCTTGGCCATTTGATCAGGCTTCACCCACAGCCTCATGGCATACTGCCCGGAGCCGAGGACCCGGGTCTGGCCAACGCCGTACAAGCGCCCGATCGGGTCGTTGAGGTTGATGTAGGCGTAATTCGCCAGGTAGTTCGAATCGCGAGTGCCATGCGGCGAGTACAAGGAGATCAGCATGAGCGGGGCAGTGGCCGATTTCTTCAGGGTGATTCCGTAATTGTTCACCGCGGCCGGCAACTGACCGTTCGCCAGTTGCTGGCGCGACTGCGTGAGCATGAGATCCATGTTGGGATCAGTTTTGAGATCGAAATCGACGAATAGCGTCGTTTGCTGGTTCGCCGTGGCGTTTAGCGAATACATGTAACTCATGTTGTCCACGCCGCTGACTTGCTGCTCGATCGGGGTGGCGACAGCTTGTTCGAGCGTCTGTGCGTCCGCACCGGGATAGTTGGCTTGCAAAGTGATCTCAGGTGGGGCGATGTTTGGGAACTGGGCTACCGGGAGCGTCGCTATCGTGATCACCCCGACGATGATCGTGAGGATCGCAATTACGATCGCGACGATTGGGCGTCGAATGAAAAAGTTCGCCATGGCTTAGCGCTCCTCCGTTTCGTTAGAGGGCGTGGGATTCACCAGTTCGCCTTCTTTTGCCTTGTCCTGACCAGCCACCACGACGCGTTCTTCGGGCTTCAGCCCGGATGTGATCACCCAGAGCGTGCCCATTCGAGGCCCGACTTCCACGCTACGGACCCGCGCGCGGCTATCGGGGCCGACGACAGTGACCTGATACGTTCCTTGCTGCTGATTCACCGCCGCCTGCGGCACCATCAATGCTCCTCCGATGTTGCCAGTTGGCGCCTGAATACGTGCGTACTGGCCCGGTCGAAGCAGATTTCTCGAATTAGGGAACTCGCCCACGATCTGAATCGTTCCAGTCTGCGTGTTTACCTGGCGATCCGCGAAGATGATTCTGCCGGGGTGCGGGTAGGTGCTCCCGTCGCCCAGGGTCAACCGCAAAGGGATTCGTGAAGCGTGCGTGGTAAAGTCCACACTCCCCGGACCTCCTCCATCCGCCATACGCAGATATTCTTGTTCGCTGATCGGAAAATAGACCTTGATCGGATTCACCTGTGATATCGCGGTGAGGACGCTAGCCGGTCCAACCAAATTGCCTACCTGTACGGTGTTGACGCCGGCGATTCCGTCGATCAACGAAACAACTTTGGTGTAGCCAAGGTTTATGCTGGCTTGCTCAACTGCTGCTTGATCGGCCTCGACCGAGGCCTTCGCCGCGAGGAGTTGCTGCGTGTCGGTGTCGAGCTGACTCTGTGGAATCGCGTGCGCCTCGGCTTCAGGAATGTCCCGTTTCACGTTAATTTCGGCGTCGGCCATGCGCGCCTCGGCCTGAGCCAATTGCCCTTTGGCTTGATCGAGCACGGCTTGGAATGGCCGCGGATCAATCTCAAAAAGGAGCTGACCCTTCTTGACAAACGCTCCTTCCTGGTAATCCTGACGAATCAGGTAACCGCTCACTTGCGGCGAAATCTGTGCGTTGACGTACCCTTCGAGCGTCCCTACCCACTCGCCCTGAACCGGCACATCTTTCTGAGTGACCGGTGCCACTTCGACCACCGGGGGTGGAGGCGGTGCCGCAGCCCGCACCTTACCGCTGCTGCAGCCCAGCGCATGGAGCAGAAGCACCGCACCAACGAAACCTGTAGATATTTGCTTCATCATTTCCTTTTCCTCAATCGAGTTACTGAACCTCGCTTCAATCGCGTTAGGCACGCACCTGAGTCGGGACGCTGCCCGGTTTTTCGCATTTGGGAGCGGTAGCGGAGATCGCCAGGCGGTTCATCGCAGCCATGATTAGCACTTCCTCGAGCGTGAAACCGTGAGTTGTGATCCTCCACATGACCGCCTCCCAATTGATTCGAAGCATCGCATCTCGTTCTAAGGCAAGAGCGGTGCCAAATCTCGTGGCACGGTTAAGTGCTGGAAAAGGGTCGCCGTTAGCAGAAAGTCGAATAGCTCGAAGATGTTGAAAGAGTCAAAACTGTTAATGGTGCTCAACGAGTTTGACAGGCTGAGGGTTGCGTCCTCAAGCGCGCTCTCGAATGCATTTCTCTACGGCTGGGGCTACAATTTCCGCTGTGGGGGAAGCTCACAAAAGTCCGGACGTTCCTCTGGACACGCTCACCCGACAAACGGCCCTCCTCGATGGGCTGTTTGCGAAAGTGCCAGAAGCCATCGTTTTGCTCGACACAGATGACCGCATTCTGCAGGTCAATCCGGAGTTCACCAGGATGTTCGGATATGCCCCGGAGGAAGCGTGTGGGCGTCTGATTAATGAGCTAGTCGTTCCTGAGGAACTTTTGGCTGAGGCGGTGGAGTATACGCGCCGTGGTCTTCGAGGAGAGAGTCTGAACGTCGAAGCTGTGCGTAAGCACAAGGGCGGCACCCGCGTTCATGTCTCAATAGTGAGCGGGCCTGTGTCGATTCCGGGAAGCCAGATTTGTGAGTACGTAATCTATCGTGACATCACTAAGCGCAAACGCGCGGAACAGAGGCTACGTGAAAGCGAAGCGTATCTGGCGGAAGCGCAGAGACTCAGTCAAACTGGCAGTTGGGCATGGAGCCCCGCGACCGGTGATATCAGGTACTGGTCGGAGACGTGCTACCGCGTGTTGGGGTTCGATCCCGCCGGCCCGTTGCCGCGATTCGAAGAATTCTTCCGCCGAATCCATCCGGACGATCAAGCGGCGCTCAGCGAACGGTTCGAGCAATCCATCCGCGACAAAGCCGATTTCGAACTGGACTATCGGGTTGTTCATCCGGAAGAAGGAATCAGGGACATTCACGCCGTCGGTCATGCGGTCCTCGATGGATCCGGCAATCTCGGTGAGTTCGTTGGTACCGTGATTGATGTAACCGAGCGTAAGCGTGCAGAGCGGGAGCTACGGCAAAGTGAGACGGACCTTCGCACGAAAAACGACCGGCTGAAGTTGCTCCTTAACCTAACCAGCCAAATCACCTCAAACCTGAAGCTTCACGACTTGTTGCGTGCGGTTTCCTCTAACATTCGTGAAGTAATGCAGTGTGATGCCGTTTTTGTTTCGCTGGTAGATTCGGCATCAGGCACTCCCCGGCTATATGTTCTCGACTTTCCTCAGAGCCAAGGCCTTATCAAGGAGGAGATCGTCTACACAGTAAGCAGAGTTGGAAAGCGCGTTTTGGAGACATTGAAACCAGCAGTCGTTGACTTGTCTGACCCTGCTTCTGTTCCGCCTGAGATATACGATAAAGTGACCGCCGAAGGCCTGAAGAGCGCGTGTTTGATTCCACTGGTTAATCGAGGTCGGGTGCTTGGAGGCTTGGTGGTCGCACGGAAAATCGAGGCATCCTTCACTCCAGCGGATGTTGAATTCCTCAGCCAAGCTTCCGGGCAGATCGCCATCGCAATTGAGAACGCCTTTGCGTTTCAAGAGGTTTCTGGATTAAGAGATCGGTTGCAGTTGCTCCTGAATCTGACGACGAAAATCACCTCGAGTTTGGACCTGCGGGAGGTCTTGCGGGCAGTCGCGGCAAACGTACGCGAACTCATACACGCTGATGCCGTAGCCGTTTCGCTGCCCGACGCACCGTCGGGAAAATTCAGAGTATTTGCCGTCGATTTTCCGCACGGGCGGGGGGTTATCAAGGAAGGCTTGTTGTATACGCCGGGCGCGGCGAGTATAAAAGCAGCGGACACCATGAAACCTGTAGCGGGCTGCGCGACGGACGTTGACGAACGCGAATCCTCCGAAGTGCGTAACATCGCAGCTGCCGAAGGTATGAAGGCTTTTTGTCTTATTCCGCTCGTAAGCCGCGGCCGGTTCCTGGGAATTCTATCGATTTTACGCATGACCGAGACCCCGTTTACGCCGGAGGATGTTGATCTCCTCACCCAGGCGTCCGGGCAGATCGCAATCGCAGTTGAGAACGCTTTGGCATACCAGGAGATTTCGGAGCTTAAAGACAAGCTAGCCCAGGAGAAGCTCTATCTTGAAGACGAGGAAAGGAAGCTTCGGGATTTGATTGAAACCATTCCAACCCATGCGTGGACCGCTTTGCCCGACGGCTCCGAGGACTTTGTCAATCGGTACTGGCAGGAATACTCAGGTTTGTCTGTCGAAGAGTCAGCCGGGTTAGGCTGGCAAGACGCGGTTCACCCAGCAGACCTGAAGGGGCACCTGGAGAAATGGCATACCTCTCTGGCAACCGGCGAGCCCTTCGAAAATGAAGTGCGCTATCGGTGCGCAGCGGATGGGCAATACCGTTGGTTCCTCGCTCGTGCCGTTCCACTGCGGGATGCCCTAGGCGAAATCCAAAAGTGGTACGGCATTTCGATAGACATCGAGGATCGCAAACGCGCCGAAGAAGAAATCCGCTGCGAGATGAATTTTGAGAACATCGTGGGGAGCAGCTCATCTTTAAAGCGTGTTTTGGAATTGGTCGAGATAGTTGCTCCCAACGATTCCACGGTCCTGCTGCTGGGGGAGACAGGTACAGGCAAGGAGTTGATCGCCCGCGCCATTCACGACCAAAGCCGACGTAAAGATCGCACCTTTGTGAAGCTGAATTGTGCTGCCATTCCTACCGGTCTGCTGGAGAGCGAATTGTTTGGACATGAAAAGGGAGCCTTCACTGGCGCGATTTCGCAAAGGTTCGGGCGAATGGAACTGGCGGATCAAGGCACATTGTTCCTGGACGAAGTGGGAGACATTCCCAACGAGATTCAGCCGAAGCTGTTGCGCGCGTTACAAGAGCGCGAGTTTGAAAGATTGGGCAGCACTCACACGCGCAGAGCAAATATTCGCCTTATAGCGGCGACCAATCGCGATCTCGAAAAGATGATTGCCGATCGTGAATTCCGCAGTGATCTGTACTACCGCTTGAATGTGTTTCCTATCCGGGTCCCGCCCCTGCGCGAACGCAAGGAAGACATTCCACAACTGGTGAGTTACTTCGTGCAGAAGTTCGCGACGCAAATGCAAAGGAAGATCGACTCTATTCCTCCGGTGGTCATGGGGGGCCTCACCACCTGGGAATGGCCTGGCAATATTCGTGAGCTGGAGAATTTCATCGAGCGGGCTGTGATCTTGACGCGCGGCAGGTCGCTCGAGCCACCGCTCGGAGAGCTCCGGAAAAGGAACACGGTCGAGTTACCGCAGGTCGCCGACCGCAAAGTCGAGCCACTCGTTGGAGAAAGAACAAATTTGCAAAACAACAAAACTAGCATTGCTGACGATTATGGAAGAAAGCAACGCGATGAGATCATACGGGCGCTCGCCGCATGCAAGGGGCGTGTCGGAGGTGCCGATGGTGCTGCCGCTTGCCTGGGAGTGAACCGCACGACGTTGCTTGCTCGAATGAAGAAATTTGGGATCTATGCGAAACAATATGCTTGATTTGCAGCCCTCCTGGCATATCTTTTAAATTTACCCACCGCTTGTAGCTTCAACAGTTTTGACTGTTTTAACTTCTTCGACCCCGATCATCCGAGTCCTCGCGTCCGTCTCCTGAAAGTTCAACGATTTACCGTTCCTTGAGTTTGGTTCCTGCCTTGCCTTAATAGCCAGTGGGAATAGCAGTGCTGAAAATCTCGCGCATCCATAACGCTAGGCAGAGTCGGCTGGTGGTCGACGGAAGGCCATCGCACCATGGGCAGCGGAACTAAAAAGGGCGTGCGAAGAAGCAAGAGCGAACCTTCGTGGCCGCGAACTCGTCATCGAGATGAAACAGCTAACGTCGGAAGGGTGCTTTCCACCCCGAAACGCTGGCGGAACCGGCGCCCGGGGACGAACTTAATCACACGTAGGCTGCCGTCGGGAGGTTGCGTTCGCGTTGCAACAACTCTGAGATCGCTTGTGATTCGACCGGTCTGGAGAAAAAGTAGCCTTGTGCCATTTCGCAGGTAAGCTGTTTTACCTGGTCCACCTGTTCTGCTGTCTCGGTACCCTCGGCGACAACTCGTAGGCCCAGGTTGTGCGCCAGCGTGATGATGATACGGACTATCTCGCGGCTTCCAGAGTTGGTTACCATTTGGGAGATAAACGCCCGGTCGATCTTCAAGGAATCGACTGGAAGGCCTTGCAGGCGGCTCAAGGAAGAATATCCGGTGCCAAAGTCATCGATACTTATGCGCACTCCAAGCGCTTTCAACTCTGAAAGCACCCGGCTGGCCCGTGCACCATCGGCCATGGTCACGGTTTCGGTGATCTCCAGTTGCAAAACGGACGGATCCATCCCTGTCTGCTGCAGAATGAGGCCAATGTCGGCTGCCAGTTCGGGTTGCGCGAATTCCTTAGGGCTGACGTTAACGCTTAGATAAAGAGGTGTCTCGAAAGCAAATTCGGCGTGCCATAATCGAAGTTGCTCGAAGGCTTCCTCCATTAAGAGTCGATTCATGGGTAGAATCAGTCCCGTTTCATCGGCCACCGGAATGAAGTCTGCCGGCATGACCATGCCTGAGGGACGGGGCCAGCGAGTGAGAGCTTCTACCCCGACCATGCGGCCATTCTGCAGGGAAATAATCGGCTGGTAGTAGACACAGAACTCCCGCAGATGGAGTGCCTTGCGGAGATCAGTTTCCAGTTGTAAACGCTTGACCGCGGCTGCATGCATGCCAGGATCAAACAGCTCGCAACGCGCCTTCCCGGCTTGCTTGGCGCGATACATGGCGATTTCCGCACCGCGTAGCAGGTCTTCGGCCTCGGTGCGGGAAGCGGTGCTCAACGCAATCCCAACGCTTGCGGTGGTAACTACCTCTTGCCCATCGATGATGTAGGGGGACGTCCATCTTTCCTGAATGCGTTGTGCGACGCGAATGGCATCGCTGGGGTCGTGGATCTCATCCAGGAGAACGGTGAATTCATCGCCGCCGAGTCTTGCTATGGTGTTATCGGCTTCGGGTGCGTCAACGGCTTTGGCCGCATTCGGTCGCGAAATAGTGTCGCCGCCGCGCAGTGAAGCTGTTAGTCTCTTCGCCATTTCAATGAGGATACGATCACCGGCCGAATGTCCGAGGCTGTCATTCAGCACCTTGAATTCGTCGACGTCAATGAACAACACTGCGAACTTGTAGTCCTTGTGACGATTGGCCAGGGCGAGCGCGTGCTGCACGCGATCGATGAACAGGGCCCGGTTTGGCAGGTTTGTTAGATGATCGTGGAGCGCATTATGAGCCAGCGTCTCCTCCGCCCGCTTCCTCTCGGTAATGTCACGATTTACGATGACCAGACGAGTGGTCTCACCCTTTAGATTTCGAACCGCGCTGGCTGTGGATTCCAGAATGCGCCATGAGCCGTTCTTATGACAAACGCGATATTCCAGTCGTTCCCCGCGACCCGTGATTCGGGCTTTTCCCGCCGCCTCTAACACTCGCTGGCGATCATCGGGATGAATTTGTGTGAGCGGCGAAGAAATCAATTCTTCCGCAGAATACCCGAGCACCGTTTGGTAGGAAGGACTGTTATAGATACGGCGTCCGTCAGCATCGACTACCGCGATCATGTCCGCGGCGTTCTCGGTAATCAGCTGGAATAGCTGATCGCGTTCAGCCAACTCGCGCCGCATGCGTGCAAGCTGGAGATGCTGAAAGAGGGTATAAATGTCAAAAAGAAGCACCAAGGCGGCCAATCCACGGGCCCATTCCTTGAGATTGAACCAATCGGAGGCGGGCACGTGGAACCCTGGAAAAGTTAATCCCACAATGCCCAGGGTTAGCCCCAGGGTTACGGCTACAGCGAAGCCCCACAGCCACCATTCTCTCCCCTCAATCTCCTGTAACCGGCCTACCGGAGCGGGAGCAGGACTGTATTCATGCACTTCTTCTTTCTTCATAAACTATGTTAACGAGTTTCCCATCTAGACTGTCGACGCGTGAACTTCGTCGTCCGGGCGAGAACCTGTGAGTGCCTGAAAGGTTTTCAAAACCCGGTCCGGAAAGCTGCTCTCCAACTGCCGAGCCAGCCAACCCTGGAGCTCGACTCGTTGTTGCGCCGTCTGGGACAAGAATCGGATACCCGCCCGCCCGCTGTCGCACCAGACAATCTCGGACTTCACAACTTGCCGCGAGAGCTGGTTGGGTATTTCGAAACCGACATCCGCACGAAGCTTCAGGCACAATTTTGCGTGACTGTTCAATGCCATTCCGCCTTCACTGATATTTGTGACCCGGCACGAAACATTGCCAAACTCATCGCTGCGCAGAGTCGCCGGAATTGAAATTGGACATCGGAAATACCTTCGCCGTTCGCGCACGATAAGTCCGAAAGATACCTTCAACATCTTGTGGAGCGCTTCCTTGGAAAGAGGGGATTCGATGAAAAAATTCGGTCCTTCGCCGCAAGCGAGATTTTGCTTACGGCCGTCGGAGACCACAAAAGTGATCGCGCTCCGATTGGACGGCGAAGAGCGCACGATGTCCAGGAAACGTACTGACGCTCTGTTGAGAGGCGAATCAATGATTATCGCTTCGACTTTTTTCCGGTTGAGAAGTCGGTAAAAATCCGCATTACCGGCACAAACGTCCGTGGATATCGCCAGTTCCTCTAAGCATTGGGTGACCAGAGCGACGGTGGGTCCATCTTCCGACAGCAGCAACGCCGTGGCAATCGATGCAGTATTTGTCTCCAGTGTTTCAGTCATGGTGCCCTCAATTTCTTCAAGCGCAACTGCCTTTCCCGGATGATTCGCCAGGCTTCGCTCAGCGCAAGGCGAGTTGGCCCTTAATCGCCGCAGGACCCCTGTGATCAACCCGATCACGGCCCTTCCTTTTTGCTTCGTACAACCCCAGGTCAGCCTGTTGGAGAAGGCTTTCAACTTCACCCTCGCCCAAGCCTTGCGATACCGCGATGCCAATGCTGACTGTGGCGCACCGTTCCATGCCATTCTTCCTCACGGGGGTGCTAGAAACACGTTCGCGAATCTGATCGGCACGGATGAAGCCCCCAGTGAGATCGCACCCCGGAAGAACAAACAAGAACTCTTCTCCGCCGTATCTCCCGACGCTATCGTAGTCTCGGACGCCGTCTCGAAAACGGCGCCCGAGTTCTCTCAGCATCTCGTCTCCAAAGAGGTGTCCGTTTTCGTCGTTTACCGTTTTGAAGTGATCCAAGTCAACCAGCATGACGGTAACAGGCGATTTATCGCGCTTGGCGCGGGAAAGTTCCAAGCGTAGCGCTTCCAGCGTCTCCTTCCGATTCAGCAACCCGGTCAGGGAATCGTGGGTGGCTGCATGCCGCATCGCTTCCCGAGCGGAAATCAACTCGCGATGCAGATCCAGAATTCGCCTGCCAACCAAAAGGCGAGCCTTCAGTTCGAGTTCGTCAAACGGTTTGACCAGATAGTCGTCGGCTCCGGCTTCCATCGCCTCGAGTAGGTCCCCTTTGCCATCCTTTCCGGTGAGAAGTATGGTGTAGACGTAGGTTTCCTCGGAAGACCGTTCGCGCAGTTTCTTGCACACCTCGAGGCCATCCATTTTTGGCATGACCCAATCCATCAGGGCAAGACTCGGGCTGTCCGGTTGCCCGAACAACGTCAAGGCCTGAAAACCATCATTCGCGACAACCACGTCGAATCCCCAGTCTCGAAGGTGGACTGAGATCAATCGCTGATACACCGGGGAGTCTTCGACCAGCAGCACCCGTTTATCTACGTTTTTCAAGGTCTTTCTCGACTGCTCCTCGCAGCAGGCTTGCACTTGGCGTTCCCTTCTGGCGCCCGCTTCGACTCCCACAGAATGTTACGGTTGGAAAATCATAGTAAAGTCTGAGAGTCTCAGACTCAGACAATTTTCCCAACCCTGGACTGCAACTCGGCACCGCTCCAGTCACTTCAGTGTTAGTACGAATTGTTAAACAGAAAATCGCTACTGCACTACGAGCGTCACGGTCGTAGAAGACCGAACCGATCCGCTGGTTCCGCTCACTGTGATCCCATAACTTTGAGCCTGTACTTTGGTTGCCGTCAGCCCCTGGCATGCGGTCATCGTCAGAGTGCTCCCCGCCAAAATTGCAAGTGCGATCAGCAGTGATAGCCGCTTACGCCCGCGACCCATCAAAGACATGCCAGCAGCCAAGCTCATCGATACCAGCAGCAACTGCGAATTGGGTATACCTGTAAGACTTGAGGTTTGCGTTGACATTTGGATCGTCAGCAAGGTCGACTTTCCTGCGCTCCCCGGAATCACTCTCGCCGGACTAAAGGAGGCGGTCGCCCCTGGAGGCAGCCCGGAAGTCGACATTGTGACGATTCCGCTGAACGCCCCTCCCGCTGGCGTTACGGTCACTGTGGCGCTCACTGAGCCGCCCGGACTTATCGTCAGAGGCGTTTGTGAAGCTGTAACCGTAAAGGTCGGTGCCACCTGGACCGTGAAAGCAAAAGCGGACGAAGTCGAAGCCGCAAAGATGACATTTCCCGAGTAGGCAGCGAGGAGCATGTCCGAACCCAATGGAAGACCGCTGGTTACAAACATTGCGATTCCCGCCGAGTTGACAGTCGTTGTCCCGAGTAGCTTCTGGCCGTTGTAGAAGCTCACAGTGCCAGTCGGAGTGCCCGTGGGCGTGGGTGTTATGGTCGCGGTTAGGTTTACCGCCTGCCCCACCGTGGCTGGATGTGGCGAAGCGCTCAGAGTTGTTGAGGTTGCGGTCTGCACTCCGATGAGGGGGACGCTACTCGACTGACTCGCGGCCCGGCTCGTGTCGCCGGGATAGCTGGCCAGCACATTGTGCGTCCCTAGGCCCAATACCGAAACCCCGGTTGCGGTCGCAGTCTCCGTGAACTCTGCCAGGAGAGCACTAACGGTGCCGTCGGTGTAATTTGTCACGGCCAGATCTGGCAGTCCGTCTCCATTAAAATCGCCGGTGGCCAGGCCGCTAGCACCGCGACCTGCCGGGTACACGAGTTGCGGCTGCAGTGTGCCGTCTCCGTTGCCCAAATAAACACTGACCGTGCCGTCATTGAAATTCGTGACCGCTAGATCGGCCTTTCCGTCGGCGTTAAAGTCTCCTGGAGCTAGGATATAGGGTCCGGATCCGGCTGTGTAGGTCACCTGCGCCTGAAACGTTCCGTCTCCGTTCCCCAGCAGCACGCTTATTGTGTCGTCCTGGTAATTCGCCGCGACAAGGTCGGGGATCCCATCTCCATTGAGATCCATCGCCACAGTGTAGAAAGGCTCGCTGCCAACCGGGACGAGTACCTGTGCTTGAAACGTTCCGTCACCGTTCCCGAGTAGCACACTTAGTGAGTTGTTTGAGGAACTTGCCACCGCCAGGTCCGGAATTGTGTCGCCATTGAAATCGGCCACTGCGATTCCGTACGGGAGGGAACCGGCCGGGTAGACTGCTTGTGGTTGGAGCGTTCCGTCTCCGTTCCCCAGCAGTATGCTGACCGTGTTGTCACTGGCGTTCGCAACAACCACGTCCGCATTCCCATCAAGGTTAAAGTCTCCAACCGCGATGCCAACCGGACCGTTGCCGACAGCATAAGTCGTCTGCGCCTGGAAGGTGCCATCGCCTTTGCCCAAAAGGACACTCACATTGTTATCGTCGCGGTTGGTCACTGCAATGTCGAGGTTGCCGTCTCCGTTGAAATCGCCCACGGCAATGGCATAAGGAGAGCTCCCGGTAGAGAATTTCACTGACGGCTGAAATGTGCCGTCTCCTTTGCCGAACAGTACGCCGATCATATTTTCGCCGGAGTTCGGCACTGCCAAGTCTTCTATGCCATCGTTATTAAAGTCCCCCACCGCAATCATCTCCGGTTGTGTCCCAACCCCAGTCGGGGATCCTGGTGAGGGAATCACTTTCCATGCAAGGCTGGCGGGGTCGAGTGTTGCGCTTCCTACAACGGAGTTGCTGTTGCTGGCATCGAGGAATGAAACAGTCCCCGTTGGTGCCTCGCGTCCGAAGGCACTCACAGTTCCCGTCAATGTGTAATCACCCGCAGTCCCACTGGCTTTGATCGTGGTTGCCGAGCGGTAACTCGAGTTGCCAGACACTGCCAACGGCTGTGGCGAAGATGTGGTCGAACCTCGAAATACCGCCTGAATGCTGTAGCTTCCAACTCCTGGTACCAGCCTCAAGGTGGCCGACCCGTTGCCCGTCAACTGCGCTGTTCCAAAGATTGCCGCGCCTTCACAGTGCGCAGCGTTAGCGTCGCAAAACACCACTAAACCCTGGGTCACCGGAACCGTGCTGACCATAACCGTTCCAGTCAGGGTCACCGTCGTGCCTGCTACTACGGAATTACCGGGGGAAATGCTGAGGGTGGTTGTGATTCTTCCAGTTGCCGACCGTGCCGGTTGGGGAAAGAACCCGACCGCGGCAGCCAATATTAGGCCGGCGATACGTGTTCTGGTGACCGAGAGCAGGCCAGCGGAAGAGCACGTTGCCCCGAGATTCATGAAGTTGTCCTCTAGCGATGTGAGTGGCACTCGAAGAACTGCGCTAGTTCAAGAAGAAATGAAGAAAGAGCGAGCGCCAAGCTTTACTCACGGCTCCTGAAGCTTAAGGCACGTGACTTGCCAAGGATCACGAGATTCCGATCTGTCTGATATGAGGGAGCATTCCATACGGTGGAGCAGGACTTGGCACCGCGAGCTGTCTGGAATTGAGAGAGGAATCCAAAATTCAGAAATCGGTTCCATACAGAGCGCGATCCAGCATTCGCCTGCGATGGCATCAACACGTTAACGCAGTGTTAACTCATGCGGTTCTCACATCGCCAGTCTCGTCAGCAACTCCCTTGTTCCTGAAGAGTTCCGTTTTTCGTAACAAGCACGGTAGGACAATGCCCTGGGGCTGAAACGTGTGTATACCCAATGCAAGGACGCGTTTCGCGGACGCAGTTCGCTCGTCTTGATGAGGGGGAGATTGGCTCGGGAGCGGTTGTGAATGATGTTGGCTATTCTTTGCAGGCTGGGGTAACAAGCTGAACGTCAAGCCGCGCATCTGACCGTTCCAAAGGTATGTTGATGGCCATGCCGAGTAGGAGCCCTAGGGACTTCGGGGAAATCCCTGTGCGCACCCCGCTGTGTGGGACTGTCCGTCGGTTGGCGAGTGCAAACCGCTGGTTTTCGTTGTGGTCCGGATTCGCGTGGTATTCATCCCGTCACGTGCCCCGTCTCTACTCTGACCTTCTCAAATCCAACGCATCGTGGATGCATGATCTGGAGGAAGACTTTGTCGCCTTGTCTTACTTCGCCATCTCAGCAGATCGCGTCGCTAAAGCGACTCCGTGGGAGCGGCACGCAACGCTGAAAGCATCCGACTGTGGCAGAGAAACGCCTAGTCTGCAAGTTCGTGCGCGCACGGCATGCAGGTGGCTGGGATGAACAATCCCGCGGGAGCAGCGAGAAACGAACGAAGGCGAAGCGAGCAAGAGATTGCTGAGTTGGCAGCGATCGTCGAATCCTCCGGGGACTCGATCGTAGGGATGACCCTGGATTGCACGATCACGAGCTGGAACCGCGGAGCGGAGCGGATGTACGGCTACGTCGCCCAGGATGTAATTGGCAGAAATGCCTCGTTACTGACGCCACCAGGTCAACTCGACCTCGCGTCTGAGATCTTGGCCAGGATAGGACGAGGACAAATGGATGGCAGTTACGAAGCCGTCACACTCACAAAACAAGGCAGGCGCTTAACGACTTCTTTCACCATTTCGCCGGTACGGAATCAGCTAGGACAAATTGTGGGAGTTTCAGCTGTCGGTCGGGAGTTTACCTCCCTGAGGCAGGCCGAACAAGCGCTGGTTCGATCGCAAGAGCAGTACCGCTTGCTGTTTGATAGCAGCCCAATGCCCACGTGGGTCCTCGACCGCCGGACTCTGGCCTTCTTGGAGATCAACGAGGCGGCTATCCAGCTCTATGGATTTTCGCGCGAAGAGTTCCTGGCGCGCACCATCGTCGATATAGAGGTGGAAAGGCTGAGCGTCGGTTTGCTGGAGAAAACGGCGCACCACTCTAAAGAAGGTCAAAATGTGGAGATCTCGCGCCACCGCAAAAAGGATGGAAGTGAGATCGATGTGGAGATCACTGGTCATGACATAAATCTTTGGGGCGTCGAAGCGAAGCTGGTTGTGGCCCAAGACGTCACCATAAGAAGAGAAAATGAAAGAAAGCTCATGCAGTCCGCGGAACGATTCTCCAAATCGTTCCATTGCTGCCCGATGCCTGTCACTGTCAGCACCAAGGTGGAGGGCCGCTACATCGATGTTAACGAAGGATTCGTGAAAATGCTGGGCTATGAGTGCCATGAAGTGATTGGCCGAACCGCTCATGAATTGGGTGTCTGGGTAGTGCCTGAGCAACGACGGGCTCTCGTGGACCAACTCACACAGTCAGGACGGGTAAGTGGCTTGGACTGTCAGTTTAGAGCAAAATCCGGAGAAATCAGGGACACCCAGGTTTTCGCGGAGCTCATCACTCTGAGCGACACGAGTTGTATATTGGGAATCACCATCGACGTTACTGAGGCCAAGCGGCTGCAAGAACAGTACCTGCAGGCACAGAAAATGGAAGCGATCGGCCGCTTGGCGGACGGCGTGGCGCATGATTTTAACAATATGTTGGGCGTGATCATGGGGTACTGCGACATATCCAGCGAGCATTTGGAGCCTGACAGTCCTGTTCTGAAATCCATTCATCAAGTCAGGAAAGCCGCTGATCGCGCCTCCGATTTGACTCGCCAACTTCTGGCTTTCAGCCGGCACGAAGCTCTGAATCCAAGCGTCCTGAACCTGAACGCGGTTGTAAACAACGTGAGCAAGATGTTGTTACGGATGGTAGGCGAGGATATCGCATTGAAGTTCGTTCCCGGTGTTGCGCTGGGCGCGGTCCGCGCCGATCTGAGGCGGGTGGAGCAGATTTTGATGAATCTCGCCGTCAACTCCCGCGACGCCATGCCCACGGGAGGGACAATTCTGATTGCAACCTCAAACGTGGAACTGGACGAATCCTACGGTCGCCCGCAACGGGAGGTTAATCCAGGCTCGCAGGTGATGCTGTCGGTCAGCGACACCGGCTGCGGTATGGACGCCCAGACTATGGCTCGCATTTTCGAGCCGTTCTTTACCACCAAAGGCCCAGGCGAGGGAACAGGGTTGGGGCTCTCGATGGTTGACGGGACGATGAAGCAGATCGGGGGGCACGTTCGCGTCGAAAGCGAACCAGGAAAGGGTACGATTTTTAAACTGTATTTCCCCCGAATCAACGAGCCCGCGATCTCTCTCATTCCGCCCCCGTCAGACGCAATGCCGCCGGGAGGGTCAGAGACGATCCTGATAGTAGAGGATGACGACGCTCTTCGAGAGATCACCGTTGATCTGCTGGAAGGCGCAGGCTACAAGGTGTTGGCGGCGAGAGATGGCCCATCCGCACTTCAGATGGCTCAGGCGTACCATGAAAACATCGATCTCGCGCTTACCGATGTCGTCATGCCGGGTGTGGGTGGTGGAATGCTCGTGGCCGAACTCAGGAAGTCGCGGCCGGATCTAAGAGGAACCTACATGTCGGGCTACGCGGACAACCTGGTTGCCAAACATGGGATACTGGATTCCGGCAATGCGCTGCTGCACAAACCTTTCACCAAGCAATCGTTGCTACGACACGTACGCAACATGCTCGACATGGCTAAACCTTGATCCAAGATTGGATCGGAATTAGAGGCTAACGCCGGTTTACACAGTTACTTCGGGCTGGCTGTGCCGAACTTCACCCTCACTAATCCCGTACTGCTTGATTTTGCTGTAGAGAGAGCTCTTGGGAATGCCGAGTTTGTCCGCCGCCTCGCGGACTTTTCCCCGAGTAAGCTTGAGAACCTTCTTAATATGCAGGACCTCTACTTCTTCAAGTTTCTGTATCGGCCAAAAATTCTCCGCACGTGCTTCCGTTTGGAGATCAAACTGGAGATCCTTGGCATTCAGAAGTCTTTGATCACCTAACAGAACGGCGCGTTCCAGAACATTTCGCAGCTCGCGAATATTTCCCGGCCACGGGTAAGCTTGCAGGGCACACATGGACTCAGAAGAAACGTGCACCTGCGGCAATCCCAACTCTGCTGTGATTTCGCCGAGTAGTTCGGCAGCCAATCCAGGTATGTCCTCAATGCGATCGCGGAGGGGAGGAATGGTCACTTTGATGGCGCTTACGCGAAAATACAAGTCCTGTCGAAATGTGCCCTGCTGGGCAGCATGCTGCACATTACGATGAGTAGCGGTGATCAGGTGAATATCGACGGTGCGCTCGCGAACATCTCCTAACCGCCGAAAGGTTTTCTCCTCCAATACCTTTAGGAGCTTGGCTTGGACCTGGAGGTCCATATCCCCTATTTCATCCAAAAAAATAGTACCCTTATGTCCAACTTCGAGGAGGCCTTGCTTAGCCTGAACCGCACCTGTGAATGCACCCTTCTCGTGACCGAACAGTTCGGTTTCGAGTAATTCGCGAGTTAATCCGGCACAATTCAAATCCACGAAAGGGCGCTCCGACCTCAGGCCTCGAGTATGAAACCAGCGGGCTAGAACACTCTTCCCTGTTCCAGTTTCGCCCTGGATAAGGATTGGGCTGTTGCAGCGCAATACCCGGTTGGAGGTTTCCTCCAGATCGCCAATGGCCTTGCTCTGCCCTAAGAAAGGATTGACTGAGCGGCGATTGAGTTTCATCTTATCCGCAGCATGCACCTGTCGCGCACGCAGATTTTCCAGGCTGCGCTGAACAACAGTGTAAACGGTTTCAAATTCAGCGGGCTTCGTCAGGAATTGATCAGCCCCCCGTTTGATGGCCTCAACCGCCAACTGAATGGAGCCATAACCTGTTAAGAAGATCGTGGGTAGAGTGGGATCAATCGCTTTCAGTCGGCAGAGGAGTTCAAGTCCGTTACCGTCGGGCAACTCGTAATCGAGGATCGCGGCATCTGGTTTTTGTGAACGGCAGATATGCTCGGCTTCTGAACAATTATGCGCGGCTAATACCTTCATCCCACGCCCGGAAAAGAACTCGCACATAGCTTCGAGAAAGCCAGGCTCATCTTCAACAATCAAAACTGAATCTACATACATTGTTCCGTCCCAACCGGATCGGCCTTCTATTCGAAGAACACATCCTGTGTTGGATGAAATTCCGCTCGTAGCAGTATGGTCTTGATTACCAGATTCTAATCTTGTTCTCTGTCTTCTCAAGCAACACGCGTGGGTTGCTAGTGACCTCAGTAACTGGCATTCGCATTCGAGTCATCGAAGATCAAAGAAACCGATCTTTTTGAAAAAACTACCAATGTCGAAGGAGGTGCCCAACGAAGTCAGAAGGCCGCGGCGCTACATGTGACACACGTAGCAGTTGCGCGCGGCAGGAGCTGTTAGCGAATCATGATAATGTTGTTGGCGACGAAACCACTTTCACCGGCGACCATCACCCGCATTGCAATACGTTCCGCTTTGTAGTGGTTGGTTCGATGCAACAGATAGACAACGCCAACGCCCGCGCCAAAACCGAGAGCGGACCCGGCAGCTTCTCCAGCCGCACCACGGGTCACGAAGGGGCGCATGATCGGGTTGCTTTCGCGAAAACCCTGGTTCAGGCCGCGCTGCGTCGTGATCGCATCCGCGCCGATCAGTCCCGCCAGAATGCTCACATTTACCTTGGTCTCAAGAGTCCAGAAATGACTCTGCTGACTGGGTGCATCGGGAAGCGCAAATTTGCTCACCGCGAAGCTCTGGGCCTGCATCGCACCGCTAAGTAGAAGGATCGAGAGTAAGTATTTCATTTTGGTCTCCTGTCACTTCTTGGTTTTGGTAGGTTCAGAGTAGGTCAGAGGAGCACCGTAGTACATGGCCCAATTTCGTAGGCTGAGTGGCCTTCCGGTAAGGGTAACCGTCTCGTTGGTGAAGGTTACTTCCGGCTTCCCTCTAAGCAAAAAATTTGTTATTTCTCGGGTCAGTCAATTCATTCGGAGGCACTTATAGAGCGAGTGAACGTGGGATTTTCCCCGGAACGATCTTCCGAGGCCTGTCAGTAACGATTACCTGAGTTACGCCCGAGCCCACTGGTTCGGGCGAGGACCGAAAAATCAAAGGCTCCTGTGCCCGTGATTCAGCCGTTAGCCGATCGCCTCGCTGCGCATCGCGAGTTGTGCCGCAATCCATTAACGGGGCCAATCTTCGCCAGTTCGCTGGGGCGGCCGCTTGACCTGGAACGGCTCCACCGCGTTGACATGAAAGATGTGGTTACTCGATCAGGAATTACCTGAGTGGGCTGGCACGGATTTCGTAGAGGTTTCGCCTCGAACCTGAACCGGCTGGGAGTCGATGACTCGGTGATTCAGGCAATTCTGCGACACAGTACCGTCGCGATCACGCAAGTGTGTTACATCAAGACTGCCCGAATAGACGCAGTTGCGGCCATGCGTCAATTGTCGGCGGCGCTGAAGAACTCCAACTGTCCTCCACTTTGTGCTCCAGAGAAGGGGGGCGCAGGGTTCAGCAAAGCTGTGCAGTAGATCGTGTAAGTTCTTTCCTCCCAAGCGAGTGAGTGGCGGAGGGAGAGGGATTCGAACCCCCGGTACCGTTTCCGGTACAGCGGTTTTCAAGACCGCCTGTTTCAACCACTCACACATCCCTCCGCATTCGATCTTCAATAGTTTACATCGGCTGGTTTCACAACAGGCTTGTTCCTGAACGCAGTGACTGCTTTTCACTTCCACTCCGTTCCCATATTGTCATCGGTGATGATGTGGCGGCCTTTTAGCCGTTGGCGAAGTTGCTCATTGTTTTCGATCGAAAAGGGCTGCCTTCCGGTCGGGTCCTCCTTGATGTCTACAACCTCGTCCACTCTGGCGATCTCCTTGGGATCGTTCGAGTCGATGACGTGCTTGCCGTCGATGACATAGTTGAGAATCACGCTTTTCCACCTGATGCGGTCAAACAGCAGCGGAGAATCACTCACGACCATGCAACTCGCAAACCGAAAGGCATAGGGATACACTGTCAACGCAGTTGCCATCGCATCCTCGGAACCAGTGACGTTGTAGAACAACACGCCATCCGAATTGAGGTGCTTGCGCGCCAGTCGCAGAAAGTCTACCGAAAGCAAACTAGAGACATGGTTGCGCCAATGAAGCGTCGTATTCATTACGATGGCATCGAACTTTTGCCCGGGATTTCGCAGCAGCCACCGTCGACCATCGTCGACGATGATCCGCACTTTTGAGTTTTCCAGAAGGCTCGCGACTACGGGATACCGGGGAAGGAGTTTCAAATACCCCGGGTTGATTTCCACCACCGTCAATTCTTCGAGCTGCGGATGATTGGCTACAACTTGCGCCCAGGACCCCGACCCGAGTCCGATCATCAGCACGCGGCGGGGCGCAGGATGGAATGCGCTCAGCGCGTAGGGCCGGGCGACTCCGTTTACGTCGTGCGTCAAATCTACATTAAATCGTCCATCGTAGACCCCGCCCCCGAAAAGTATCCCGTTCGGAGTCACGCCGATGGTACCGCTACGGTTTTCAACTACTTCTTGGAAGTGCACTTTCGGATACTGGTTCTTGAACAACAAACGATCGTAAATCGTGCTGAATACGGGTCGGCTACCGATCACGACCAGTAGTGCCATGGCCACACCCATTGCGGCGAATTGTTTTGACCTTCCCGTTGATCTTCCACTCATGGCGAGCCCAACCGCCGCAAACAAAACGCCTCCAGCCAGTAGCAGCAATGAAATCGAAAATAAGGAAAGATGGTCCATCAAGATAAAGCCAACCACGAAGCTGCCCAAAGTCGATCCCACGATGTTGGCCGCGTAAAGAAAGCTGAGTTCGACAGCGGGGCGGCACAGAGGATCAATCGACACGTGCGCGATGAGCGGAAAGATCGCCCCGAAAAAAAAGGCTCCCAAAAAGATGGATAACAGAGCGATTAGGGAGGTAGTCGCCGCCGAGTTGTTGCCAGCTAGTGATACGAACCTCATGGCAAATGCGACCGTGGGACTGACTGCGAAGCCGATAATGGAGGAGGCAAGGATAAGCCCACTCAACATATTCATGGCACTTCTTCGATCCTGATCGCGTTCCGAATATCGCTCCACGAATCTTGATCCGAGCGCGAGACCCAACAGGTAACTGCCCAGCAAGGAGGCGAATACCCGCGCCGTGTCTCCGGTGGCGAACGCCAGCAAGCGGTACCAGATAATCTCGTAAGCCAGTGCAGCGAATCCACAGAACGCGGCGCAAGCAAGGGCTAGCGGAAAAGACAGAAGGGGATCCTGCTTCCGGCCCACAATTGGTTCCACTGGCCGTTCGCCGAGAGGTATCTTTTCCTGGTGAGGCTTCGAACGAACGCTATAGACTAGAGCGCCTGCTCCTACCACGGTATTCATGGATGCAGCAAATTGGATTGATCCGGATTGACCAAGAAGCCGCATCAACACATCCGCTGCGACGAAGCACGCCACGCCTGATCCGAGCGTGTTGGCAAAATACAATCCGCCTACGGAGCTTCCAATATTCTGCGACGACCGCACTAAGTGTTTGACGAGGAGCGGCAGCGTCGCTCCCATGAGCAGCGTGGGCACGATGATCAACGAGAACGCGGCCAGCCCTGTCACTGCCGGCGAACTTTGTGTAGTGAATTCGGCGACCCAGCGGAATAGCCTAAGCGACCCGAATCCAAACGTGGCTGTTCCAAGCTCAGCAAGCGCAAACCACATCACCGGCGGGATGCGTGCATTTCTTGAAAGCGCGCCGCCGGCTAGGCTGCCCAGCCCAAGCCCGAGCATGAACGCGCTAACAACGATCGTTACTGATTGAATATTTAGACCGTAAATGGCAAACAGCGCCCGCTGCCAGACAATCTGATAAATCAGCGCAGGGAAGCCTGAGCAGAAGAATAAAATGTGAACCCAAGGCATGGGTTCCTTCCGCCGCTGCGCTCTCGCGGCAACCAGAAGAAACACCGCAATAAAGGCTATGATCCAGAATCCTGCGTTGGCATCCATTTCAGACGTCGTCGATGAGACAGTCAACATAGCAGAGCCGCCGGGCCAGAGCATAGGGCAACCCTCTCCGCTTGGATCTTTCGCGGAATTGCAATATTCCGGAAAGCTCAGCCCTGATATCCGGTTGCTTCAGGGTGGCGATTTAGGTTTATCCTTAGAACGGTGGCTCTTAGGTTCGGTCCGAACTCCTACTCACGGTGCGGTTGATCGAGAAGACTCATGAAATCACATCGGTTGCTGTTGTTGAGATGGTTGACCACAATTCTTGTGGCGGTTTGGCTGACTTCGCAATGTGTCAACGCGCAAACGCAGGCCGCTGCAGACGGCTCCGCCAACGGCGCAGACCAATCCTGGACGGCGACAACCCAGCAGCAACTGCCCAGCAATCTCAATCCGACCAGGACATCCGAGACCCACACTGAAGCCGGTGGCCGGATCGTGGACAATCAAAGCATCGAGCACATCGGAATGGATGGCCGTTATGCGCCCTACCTGGATTTGCAAAAGGAAACCGTAAAGGTCGATGCCAACACGGTGCGGACGATTGAACGCTCATTTGGTAGAGATTCCGATGGCCGGAAAACGCTGGTTCAAGTGACCGAAGAAGAAAAGCGCACTTTGCCGGGAGGTGAAGTGAAGGTCGTGCGCACGACCTCGAATCCCGATGCCAATGGTGCGATGCAGACGGTTCAGCGCGAGATTGAGGATACGCGGCAGATTAATCCCAATGTACAGGAGACGAAGAGCACGCTGCTCACGCCTTCATCGAATGGTGGTCTAGCCGCGTCCATGCAGACCACGGAACGCGAGACCAAGACCGGCGATCACAATGTTGAGTTTCGCAAGTCCACTCTGCTGCCTGACTCGAACGGCAACTGGCAACTCTGCGAGGTCCGCGAGGGTACGGTGAAAGGCGACGGCAATGCGCGTACCAGGGAAGAGAGCGTGCTGCGCCCCGGAACCGACGGCAATCTTTCGCTAGTCGAGCGGACAGTGAGCAAAGAATCGGAAAATGCAGGCGGCGAGAAACGCGACACGGTCGAGACCTATTCAAACAACCTGCTGGGAGTTCCCATTGACGGCAGTCTGCACCTCAACCAGCGACTGACGACCGTCCATCGGAAGGGTGAGGATGGTACACAATCGACCGAGACCCAAGTGCAGCAGCGAAATCCTGCGCAGCCGAGCGACAGCCTGCGAGTTACGCAGGACGCTATCGATATCATTCGACCCGGCGCTACAACTCGGGAGACACAAACGATACGATCACTCGATTCGAACGGCAGCCTCGGGGTGGTGTCGGTGGATACTCGAAAACAAGACAACGCTCCCGCCGTCAAAATCGACATAGCGCCACCTAAGAGCGCTCCAGCAAACCCCGCTCACTAGAATTCGCCGGGCTCCAAGTAACGCCCTCGTTCGATATTTCCGCCTACACAGCCGGCGAGATGCCGGCCCTGCCAAGAGCGGCAATCTACTTCGTGACCACGCCGCAAGCAATGCGATCCCCCGAGTTTCCCGAAGGATCGGTCTTCATGTCATCTTCCTTGGCATGAATGATCAGTGCAGTTCCGCCATTGCTGAAGAGCGAGTGGCTATCGCTTCCATCCCCCAGGCTGACATCGCTGTCCGTCAGTTTCTGGGACGCTTTACCGTTCTCGTTGACGGTAAAGTTCATCATGTCACCGGCGTGGTGTCCTTCGGGATTCTGGAAGCCGTGCTTTTTTCCATCAGGATTGAAATGCGGACCGGCCGACTTAAAGTCCGGACCATCGCATTTCGCGTTCTGATGAAAATGGATGCCATGTGTACCGGGGGGCAAGTCGTGCAGCTTAAGCTCCAGCCCTACGCCCTTCGCACCCTTTCCGCTTTCCGACAAAGTAATGGTGCCCACGCTCTTGCCTTGGGCATCTTTCATCTCGACCATCGTCTTGGCGGCGCTGGAGAGCGACCAGAAAATGATGGCGAACGACACTGCTGCGGAGAACAGCCGTTTGTGTTTCATGGCCACAAATTATAACCAAGGGGGGTCGTGGATGCCATTTCTTGGGCCGGCGGATCGACAACCGGTATTGTCGGCACGAATTCTACTGGCTCATCAGGCTGGTAATGCAGAGCTTAAGGGGGCAGCGTTTAGGATTGTGTTTGGTTCGGTTTCGAACACTCAAAAAATCTGTTGTTCAACAAAACAAGAGCAAAATATAATAAATGGCGTGACCGAAGATTATCAGAGCGAAGATTGGGTTGCGCTCTACCAGGCCGCTCTGCTTGAGCTGGAGCAAGCCAAGATTTCAGGACGAATAACGGTTGCCCGCGACGCAATTGTCGCTCGCATGGAAAAACTGTGTGCCATGCCCGGACTGCACTCGCAAGAACGCCAGGCGATTGAGGATGCATTACATGCTTTGAAGTGCCTGCAACGAGAAGAAACGCGCTTCAACGCGGAGGCAGGACAGCGTGCGGTCGAGAACAGCCTGGAAAATCTCCGCTCTATCCGGCCCACAATCCAGCGGTTGGGCAACAACGCCGAGTCGGAGTGAGCCCTCACAATTGCTCTACCTTCCTCTGCAACTCCTGCGCAACTCGCTGGGGGTCGCTTCCCATCTCAAAATGGAGAGGTGCTCCAATCTTTACTTTCACCTGGCCGGGCCTAGCAAATTTTTTTCCTGCCTGCTTCAACTCGAACAGGCCATCAATGCGCATCGGAACGATGGGAATTTGTAGATTGTTGCCTAACAGGCCAATGCCGGCCCGGAATGGGAGCATGTGACCATCGGAGGTGTGGCGGCCTTCTGGAAAGACAAGCACGCTGTAACCGCGATCGACCGATTCTCCTGCGTAAGCAAAGCTCTCGCGGAATCCTGCTTCGCGCGGCAAGGGAAACAGATTGAGCAACGACACGCCTAACGTCCACTTCAGCCGGTCGTAAGCCCTTGCCATAAAGCCACGGGTTGGCGGCGGAGTGCGCAGAATCTCGAGCGCTTCGCCCCCCGTGGCGATCGCCAACTTGTGTCGCAGACGCGCAGGAAGAGCAGTCAACACGAAACCTGGATCTACGTCCCCGATGTGATTGCAAACCACGAGGACTGGCCCATGTGTTGCGCGTAGATTCTGTCGACCCTCTACGTGCGGCCAGCCCAAAAGAAACACAGCAGGGCGCAATAAGACGTAATGCACAAGAAGACGAACCCAGGTGATCGGCCATCGCTGTACCCAGCGCGGATAGTGGTAGAGCACTCGCGGTGGGCGTTTTCCCTGCAGCATGCGTTCGAGTTCGCCAACCGTGTTTACGGCTGCGAATCGGGTCTCGCTGAGATCGAGTTGATACCGATCTTCGAGCGCGCTCAGCAACTCCACGCGATCGAGCGAACTGAGGTTCAATTCAGATTCGAGACTCGCGTCCGGCGAAAGCCGTGATGGAGACCGACCCGTGATTCGCCCAATCAATTCCACCAGCGGACTCGCGGGCATCTCATTGGAAGCCTTCTGCGCCAACTGCGCTTGGACCGCTTGCTGAATCACATTTCTGAGTGGCTTCTGCGTGGAGGTGCGAGGAAAATCTTCCTCCGGCCATACCACCCAGTTATTCAGACGCTGATACTCAGCGAGGCACTCGTTCGCTCGTTGCACGATCGCGTCGGGATTAGCGCCATTTTCTCGCAGGATCATGGCTGCACAAGGTTCCGCATTTCCATTGCGCGGCAACGCGATTACCACAACGTCCTTAACTTCCGGCTGCCGGCGCAGGGCAGCTTCCAGATCGTCAGGATAAACATTCATGCCGGCGGGGGTGACGATGACATCTTTTTTCCGTCCCTTGAAATAGAGGTTTCCCTCGGCATCGAGCTCGCCGACATCGCCGGTGCGATACCATCCGTCTTCACTCGCGACCGGATTTGGATCGCTTCCATTCCAATAGCCCGCGGCGACGCCACCTCCCCGCACCAGGATTTCTCCATCCGCAGCCAGTTTGATTTCGCGTCCCGCGAGAACTTTTCCGATCGAGCCTTTGCCCAACCGAAAAGGGTGGTTCACGCTTATGAGTGACGTGGTTTCGGTGAGGCCGTAACCTTGAACAGCGGCATATCCCAAACGTCCCCAGAATTCTTCGGTGTCGCGGTCGAGGGCGGCGCCGCCGGAGATGAAGGCCCAGAACTTCCATCCGAACTGCCGGCGGATACGGCGGAAGATCCACCAGCGGTGGAGGAAGTGCTTGCCTTCAGCAGCGCGGAACTCTTGCCGGAAACACTCTGCACTGCCTTCATCTTCGAGATCGCGTTCGATCTTCTCTTTGAGGGATTGCAGCACGCGTGGCACCCCGACCAACACCGAAACACGCTGGCGACGAATGGTCGCGATCACCTCGGACGGCTTAAACGAGTCCTGGAATATCACCGTGCCGCCCATCAACTGCGGCAGGAAAATTCCCAGGAATTGTCCAAAGACGTGGCTGAGCGGTAAAAGATTCAAGAAGCGGACCGGGTGGACCCAGCGTTCGTACTTGAGATATTTCCGGATCTCCAATTCAAGCGGGGCGATATTGGCGAGCACATTGCCATGTGTAATCACGACTCCCTTGGGTTCGGCAGTCGTGCCGGAGGTGAAGACGATCTCGAGCGCATCCGCGAGGCCGATTTCTGCAGCGTGACAGGCTGCTGGCGAGTGCGCTGCCAACGCCTCGGGTAAATCCTCCAAAGTCAGCGTCGGGATCGACTGCTGCACATGCTCTCGTGAGCACACCAGCAATTTGGCGCCGACCTGCTGATGAACGCGCAGTGCGAAATCAGGCGTGGCTACATCGTCCATCGGGACGACGACCACGCCGCGCAGGGCGCAGCCGAGAAATACTGCGACCCATTCGGCCGAGTTCGGTCCCCAAAGCAGGACGCGATCGCCCTTTGCGATCGCGCGCACGTCCAGTTCACGAGCGAACTGAAAAGCCAGGTCGGCGACTTGCCGGTACGACCAGCGCACGGTGCGATATCCGCGGCGCTGCACGTAGGCAGTTTCCCGCCCCCTTTGCAGGAAGTGGTCGAGGTAGTCGGCAAGCGGGCGGTGTTCCACGTAATCGATGTTAGCGCCTTACGGCTTCGCCTTGTGAATGACATCTGAAAAAACGGCTGGAAGCGCTTCACGCGTACGCTTCAACGTGAAGACTAGCGATTCTCTCGGTATGCCGCTGACGAAGGGACGAATGAGCCAGCCAAGTCCCTCGGGGATATCACGAGTAAGAGAGATGGCTTCGAGTTGGACGTATATACCCCCATCGCGCTCGCAGAAATGCCAATAAGAATTGAGTCGCCACAGAAAGCCGCTATCGTCCCCAACCGGTTTTTCGTGCTCGCTCGACTCTGCCGGACCGACCACTTCTGTCACTCGGGTGCTGTAGGATCGGCTGTAAGCGCGTGTCGAGTCCAGGTGGACGTAGTTCACATCGTATTCCGTGTCCAGAACGACAGTGACAATTTTCGTCTCGCGCAAGCGAAGAAAGACTTTGAAGTCATCGCCGTCGTGCTGGATCAGCTTTGATCGGAGTACACGTGGGGAATAGATTTGCGAATGGTTATCATAACTCTGTAAAAGCGCGAGGGTCTGCTTGAGGTTAGCGCCCGGAATAAAAACGACGGCCAACCAATGATGAATGAGGCCTCCGGGAACTCGTATGGGCTCTCCGTGTTCAAGCGTCTCCAGCCTCTGGGTTACGATTTCGCCCGCCTTCAGGCGCTCCGATACCTCTTCTAGTTGTTCGATCGGTAATCTGTCCACCCACAAGAAAGGCCCAGACTGAAGATCATTTTGCATGCGCTGCTCGCTTAACTGCGTATAACGATTGAAGGCAGCGCTGGTTTCCGGCTTCATTTCAATAGCGCGGCTTGGGCAAACAGTGAGCAAGACGACGGCGATCGGCAGCGATGGATAGCAGTGCATGAAAACCTCCTGGGTTAAGATGGTTCCGATGTCGCCAAACCACGAAAACGGGATCTTCCGCTTTGGCACCTACGAGGCAGATCCGGACTCGGGGGAGCTGCGCAAATCAGGTGTCCGCCTGCGTGTGCAGGAGCAACCTTTTCAGGTACTGCTTGTGCTGCTGGAGCGGCCGAGCGAAGTGGTCACGCGGGAAGAGTTGCGCCAAAAGCTCTGGCCGGCCGATACATTTGTCGATTTCGATCATAGCCTCAATACCGTAATCAATAAGCTCCGCGAAGCTTTGAGCGATTCGGCGGCCAACCCGCGATTTATCGAGACCTTGGCGCGGCGGGGATATCGATTTCTGGCTCCGGTTGAATTTGTCCAAAGGCAGACTCCGCTCGAGCTCGCACCATCGACGTCTGCGACAGTCGCCGCGCCGACGAGGATTTCTGAGGAGCGAGCCTCCACCGGAACGCAAACAATCTCGATTCTGACCCGTATCGAGGATGTTCCCGCAGTTCGACGCAAGTATGTTCGTGTGCTCTTCTTCCTGATTCAAGTCATGTATTTGAGTTTCTACCTCGCGGCCTTGGCTCGGTTGACGAGAGTGCACGAACTCCTTGAGCGAACCCTCGGTTATCCGGCCTGGGCTATGACGTTGTTGGTCATCTCCGCGGTCGTAGGTCTGCCAATTCGCTTGTACCTGACCTCGGCCGTCGTATTCGATCTCTCCGGACTGGGCAACAAATTCCATAGGCTCTTCCCCGTGACGCTTCCACTCGATGAAGTGTGGGCGCTGTCCCCATTCCTCCTGTCGCCCCAGATCGGAGTAGGCTTAGCGCTGGCTGCAACTGCGGCGCTCATCTACGTTCCTTTCGCGCAACGGACACTGCTTCTAATGGGGGACCGTCAGCAGCCCGCCGATTCTGTGTGACTACCCTTTGGAGCTACGTGAACAGGCAATAGAAATACCCATCGGTCGCTGGCGAGAAAGTTCCCCACCGAGCAGGCGGCTATGGCTAGCAGATTTGCGACGAGCATGCTCATGCCGAAATGGCCTACCAACCACCGCATGAGCAACAAGGTACCAAGGATTGAGATGGCTCCGTTGCTAAGGTGGAATCGAAGCAAGCGGACGCCAGCCAAATGCGAGGCGCCGCGGTCACTCCAGGTGAATCGTTCATGCCACATGAAATTGTGCAGCACGGCTGCCTCTACCGCGAGGCCGGTCGCCCACAAGTAATCGAGGCCGAGCACGGCCAGCGTTTTGAGAGCCGCAAGCTGAACCACGATACCGATGACGCCCACCAGAGCGAACTTCGCTGGACGCTGAATCTTGGAGCGCCAGAGAAAAGATTCGAGGCCGCATTTCGAGCTCCCACTGTTCATGAAATCTTTTCCTCGCGATAGAGCCTTCTGGTGTGCTGAATCGCAGACACGACGAGCATCAAGGCCATTCCTCCGATGCCAATAGCGCCTCCCGCATCCAACAAACGCAATCGCGCGCCCAGCACTTTCACGGTTTGCCAACGGAACAGTGCCAGGTTGCCGGCAGCCAGCAAAAGGCGGATTTCCGTTGGGCCAAACTTCCAGTACGACAACTGGAATCGGCCGAGGGTGTAAGTAGCAAGGTAGGCTTCGATCGAGAGCATCAGGAAGGCGATGAGCATTCCGAGTGCGATTGCCGGGTGAATGTATCCCGACAGCGCCAGCCCTCCCATCAAGAAGAAGGCGGCGAATGTATCGACAATGTGGTCTACGTAAAACCCGTAACGTGGCCGTTGGCAATTTCGTACGCGGGCCAAAGTTCCGTCCAGACTGTCGCCGAGCCAATTCAGCGCTAGAAAGACGATGCCTGGCAACAGGGCGTAGTGGTTCCATCGTGCCAGTGCGTAGCAGACTCCAGCCAGGCACTGCGCCACGAATCCCAGTAGCGTGAGATGGTCAGAGTTGATCCAGCGTGGTGTGCGCCCCGCCAGCCATAACAGGGTTGATTTCTCCGCCGCCGCTACGAAACTTTGCTGCAGCCTGGTCGCGGGAACGAATGCCAGGTATTTTGGTCTTACTTGGGGGTGAGTTTGCGGGGCCATTGATCTCGCCTCGATTCAGGTTCTTGCGAGAACGAATCTGCAACACAATCACGATGAGATCAATGCAGCGGCACTCAAACCCAAGACAAAGAAAGATCACCAGCTAAACTATTCAGCGGACAAGGCCTTTCATGAACCCTCACTTCTTGTAGGAGGAATCCTCGGTAGGAAGACTACTCCCGTCCCACGCCGAGCGCGTCCGCCACGCGGTTGATGTAGTTGAACCAGGAGGCGATCAGCGTGATTTGCAGGATTGCTTTGTCGTCGAACCCGGTCGAGCGCAAGCGATCATGGTCCTCTCTCCAGATTTTGGTGGCATCCTTTGTGAGTTTCACCACGTAGTCCAGCATCACTCGTTCTTGCGCGGTTATGGGTGCGGTTGTGTAGTCTTTCTTCAGGGCTTCGACGAGCGCTTTGTCCAAGGTTACCCGACGCAGAAACTCTGCGTGTGAGTCGATTCAATAAACGCACCGGTTGGTCACCGATACCATGGTGGTAATCATTTCGTGCTGGCGGCGGCTTAGCGGCAAGTCTGGCGACATGAGTACGCCGAAGGTGGCGAAGGCGTGGTAGAGAGCTTCCGGAATCAGGCTGTGAGAGGCGACGATCTGTGCTCCGCCGCCCTCGGCCGGATGCACCGGGGTTGCGTATTCGATGGGGTAAAGGCTCTTCTGAGCTTCCATGGCGTGCCGCAGCTTGGCGTCGGCTTCGGATTGCGGGACTTCGGGGAACGGAATGGTGCGAATCCACGTCATAAAAAAACTTGCCTCGAATAGGTATTTTTCCTTACAATTTGTGGCCAGCTACGCTATACGACGCCGCGGTCGAGTGCCAATACTCGAATTGTATTACTTAAGGATTAGCTCGCAGTCTGCGCTCTCGTGGAGGAAATAGTCGATGAGCATCGTGGTGTGGAAGGTCATGCGCCAGTTGCCCAAGCCGTGGTTGCTGGTCTTCTTGTTCTTTCTGCTTGCCGCGGTATGCCGTGCTTAGACGAGTCTGATTTATTCCCGATTCCAGAACTGAAAATTATGAATGGGCGGCGCAGGGTTGCTGGTGAAACCACCAAGGTTCCTCTACCGTAGCGAGGAGTTGTATCGTTCTCAGCAAGAGGAGGGCGGCCCGGTTGGCTGTCCTCTTTCTATTTTTCAGAGTTTGTCATAGGTCGAACTCTTTCTGCGGTCACGTTTTCACATAGCATTCGCGAACGTGCACGCTGAAATCTTCGAATGCAAGGTTTCAGCCTTTGGTAGTGGGCTACTTTGATCTATGCTTCCACAAATATGTCAATCCCCCGGCGACGAACAACACGGCAACAAATGCACTTCTGGAAAAGAACTCGCTATGGGAAAGGCGCATCAACACCACTACTCCCGTAATCACAGCGGCGACTGCTAATAACAGATCAAAAACTTTCATCGCTTACGCCGCTCTTTCCGCCCTCCGCTGCTCGTAGACATCCCAGAGGGCTACTCAATCTTCAACACTCCACAGCCGATCTGTGACGCCAGCAGCCATGGCCGGACTTGTCCGCAGTGTACGATGAATTTTGATGAAGTTGTAGGCGAAATAGTTGAGCGCGACCGCAGCCGCGTGATTTGCCAGCTTGCGAGAGAATCCATTGGAAGGCGAGTGTAGCGGAGCATGTTCGTGCGAACCGTCCGGTTTTGCCTTTCCACGAAACTTGTGCTTACATGCTTTGGATCTGGCCTTCCGCTCATCTCTTTCACCTCGCAGCCGATACACTTTGCCGGAGAATATCGGGTTTCGTTCTCGGTTGGAGCACCATAGATTTTGCGCAGAAAGCGCCCTCGATTACATTCAGATAGGTCTTTAGCACATCCGTGGTGACCTGCGCGCGACCTTGTACTCGGTTCCCCGATATCTTCCACGAAATCCTTCGCGGTCGCCAGATCGGGCTGCCCTAGCCGCCCACTACCCAGCCTTTCCTTGCATGCATATTGGGTGGAGAGCAGTGGTATAGTTTCATCATTTCTGGGAGGCGGAATGCGATTGAGAACAGTTGGTAGCGGCACATCAACCGTCTGCCTGTGGGCGGTGCTGTGCGTAGGCCTTGCCTTCTGCGTCCAGTCCGCCGCGGGGCAAGCGACGCTGGTGATTCGTGGGGCAAAGGTGTATCCGGTAAGCGGGCCTGCGATCGAACATGGAGTGCTGGTCGTGGCTAACGGGAAAATTGTGGCTGTAGGCGCGGAAGGCAAAGTCAAGATTCCTCGCGGCGCCACGGTCGAGGACGCTGCCGGCAAGGTGGTCATTCCCGGAATTGTGGACTCACACTCTCACATCGGCATTATCGCCAACCCGCTGGCCGAGGACTCAGGCGATGCCAACGAGGGGACCGGCCCCATCGAACCCGGACTGCGTGCGCTTGATGCCATCGATCCCGCCGATCCCAATATCCGGATGGCGACCGCCGGAGGCGTAACCACCGCGAACATTATGCCGGGCAGCGGCAATGTGATGGGAGGACAGACGGCTTACGTCAAGCTGCGCGGCAAGACGATTGAGCAGATGCTGATTCCGGGAAGCATCGGCGGAATGAAAATGGCAAACGGCGAAAACCCGAAACACTACGGCGCGAAGGACAAGGCTCCCATGACGCGCATGGAAGAGGCTGCGCTGGCCCGCGGAATTTACGAAAAGGCCTCGCAGTACAAAGCGAAATGGGAGGCGTACAACAAAGCGGTCGCGGCCGCCGACAAGACTGCGAAACCGCCGGATCGTGATCCTGACCTCGAACCGGTGGTCGAGGTGCTCGAAGGCAAGCGCGTGGTTCACAACCACACTCACCGGGCGGATGACATCATGACCGCGATTCGCCTGTCGGATGAATTCCACTATCGCTTGATCGTCCACCATGGAACGGAATCCTGCCTGGTAGCGGAGGAACTTGCGAAACGGCACATCCCTGTGAGTTTTACCATCGTGGATTCGCCGGGAGGAAAGTACGAGGCCATTAACCTGGACCTTGCGTGTCCGGGCGCGCTCGAAAGGGCCGGCGTCAAAGTTGCCCTGAACACCGACGATCCTATCACCAGTTCGCGGCTGATTATCCGCGAAGCTGCGCTGGCGGTGCGCGGAGGCATGAGCGAGGAAGCGGCGTTGAAAGGGCTGACCCTCTACCCCGCGGAAATGCTCGACTTGGGAGATCGCATCGGGACCCTCGACGCGGGCAAAGATGCCGATTTCGTGGTATTGAGTGGGCCACCCTTTAGCGTTTATACCCACGTGCTCGAGACCTGGATCGAAGGCGAGAAAGTCTTCGATCGCAGCAATCCCCACGACCTGCGCTACGCGACCGGTGGGTTTGACGTGGCGGATCGCTTTCCTGCCCCGCCACGAGGAGGGAACTGATGCGCACTCTTCGTTGGCCTACGTTGCTGATGTGCGTGGCGTCCGTAATCTCCTCGCCGGCGCAGAATATCGCGGTGCTTGCCGAGCACCTTTACACGATGGCAGATGGGACGCAGGGTGGACCGGGTATGGTGTTGGTTCGCGACGGCAAGGTCGAAGCTGTTCGCACCGGACAGCAGCCGCCCGACGGATACACGGTATTGCGAGCTGCATTCGTGACCCCAGGCTTGATCGATGCCGATACAACCGCCGGAATCTCCGGCGCCTTCAACATTCCCGCCGATCAGGACCAGGACGAGGCTACCGATCCCAACACCGCGGATGTGCGCAGCCTGGACAGCTTCAATCCCAGCGAACGGCTTTTGAAAGTTTTGAATCAGTATGGCGTGACCACGGTGCAATCTGCGCCGGGGCCGCGCAATCCCATTGCCGGTCGCGCCGGCATTTTCAAAACTGCTGGACCTGCGCCCGGGCCTGCGACCGTGGAGCAGTTGGCCCTTCGCCCGGAATCCGCCATGGTCTTTAACCTCGGCGACACTCCCAAAGCCACCTACGGAAAGAAGGAGAAGGCGCCCAGCACGCGCATGAAGACGGCGGAGATCATCCGCCACGCGCTCTCGGATGCCAAGGCTTACGAAGAGAAATGGGACAAATGGAAGAAAGACGGCTCCGACATTTCCAAGCAGCCCTCTCGCGATATGAAACTCGAAGCGCTGGTTCCAGTCGTGGATGGGAAGCTGGCGGCGATCTTCAACGCGTATCGCGCGGACGATATCGACACCGCCATCCGTATCGGCACTGAATTTCATCTCCGCTATATGCTGGCTTCGGTGACCGAAGGCTATCTCATCACCGACACGATTCGCCGCGCCGGGGTTCCCTGTTTGGCTGGTCCCGTCATGCAGCGGTTTGAGTCCCTCCAAACCGCCAACGCGACCTTCGAGAATCCGGCAATTCTCAAGCGCGCAGGAATTCCGATCGCGCTGATGACTGGCTACGAAAGCTATGTCCCGAAGAATCGCATTCTGCTCTTCGAAGCCGGGATCGCGGCTGCGAACGGGCTGAGCATGGAGGACACTTTGCGTACGGTGACGGTTGGCGCCGCAACAATTCTTGGCATCGAGGATCGTGTTGGTTCGCTCACACCGGGCAAGGACGCGGACGTCGCGCTCTTCGACGGTGATCCCTTCGAGTACACCAGCCATGTGCTGGCTGTCCTGACCAGCGGGCAACTCAGCTACCAAAAGAGATAGCGGTAGATTCGCAGGCGGAACATCTTCCGAGACGACTCGCGGAATTCAAGGAGTTGCTACTCGAGCAATCCGAGGCGGCGCATCGCCCGCGCACAAACTCAAAACTAATGTGCGTCTCGATGCGCCGCCGCAGATGGTTCTGGGGAACCTGATCCGGGCATTCCTCCTTCTTATCACCAATGCTTCTGCTGCCGCTCCGGCCGCTAATGACGGTGACTTTCTCAACACCCACGTCTGATTTCGTCAGTCCCTACCCTCCGATTGCTTGTAGGCGTATCATGGCTGCAACTTAGCCACGGCAGGAGGGCCAACGAGTATGAATTACACAAAGTATGTCCTCTTCGCTCTTTTATTTAGTCCCCAGTGCCGCGCGCAGAATGTCACCGTTGTCGTCGGACTGCACGGCGACCTTTATTCCACGATAAGCGGGGGAGGCTACGGCCCAGGGAGCATTCTCGCGGTTGTGCCATGACAATCTGGGGCGCTGTTTTCACATTCACTTCGCGCGCGTCAAGCGGCAAGCAAACCGGCGGTACGGCTGGGCGATGCACGTAGATTCCGCCATCGCCGGTCCATCCCGAGGATCGGTTTGCGTTCTCCACTGTCGACGTTGTAAACCGCAGAACTGCCATCAGCCTCCACCGCCAAAACGAATCTCCCATCGGGCGACGCCGCTTGCGATGATTGGCGTGTGGGCATGCGCGCGCCGTTATAAACCGTTGGCACCATGTTATTTACCCAGGGCACCCTTCGCAACCGGCCCATCGCCCCTATACAACCAAAGAACCCATGTAAAGCAACTAAATAATTAGTTGACGTTTTGATTTTCATCGCGTCTAATAAATTAAGCATGGAGGATAGCTCTTGCCACCGACGAAATCCGCAACCCTGACGGAAGCTGAACTGCGGCTGATGGACGTGCTCTGGCAGCAAGGGCCGTCGACTGTCCAGCAGGTCTTGGAAGCGCTGCCTAAGAAATCGCAACTGGCCTACAACTCGGTCTTGACCACCATCCGCATCCTCGAAAAGAAGGGTTACCTGAGGCATATAAAGGATGGCCGCGCCCACGTTTACCGGCCGCTGGTTGAGCGGGCAGAAGCCTCACGCTCGGAAATTCGTCATCTGGCCAATCGCTTCTTTAAGAATTCTCACGAAATGCTGGTATTGAATATCCTGGAGGAACGTGGCATCGAGGCCGAGGAACTAAAGCGTCTCCGCCAACTCCTGGAACAATCCCAGCCGAATAGCAACAAAATGGATGAATAGAGTTAGCGTCATGAACGGGTTTGAGGAAAGGACTCGGCTTCACAGTTTGCTGAAAAGCTCTTTCAAGGGTCCGAGCTTTGAAGGGGCGCGGCTTAATCGAATAGGAATAAATACAAAATGACCGCTGCGATCGCTCTGAACCACGTAGCCCGAATGTCCGCCGCGGGCCTGCTGAACTCCATGCTGGAGGGCATCGCCATCGGACTTTTTGCCTGGATCCTGCTGCGCATAGTCGGGCGCAGAAATTCCAGCACCCGCTTCGCGGTATGGTTCTCGGCTTTGCTGGCGATTGCAGCCCTGCCAATCCTCGGCATCGCCGCTTCGGGCTCGACTCACCGAACCGGCTCCGCCCTGACCGTTCCAAGCTCGTGGGCGTCCGATATCTTTTTCGTCTGGGCGGCGATAGCAGGCGTGCTGCTGCTGAGGGTGGCCGTGGGTCTTCTGCAGTTGCGAAAACTGCGCGCGAGTTGCTCGACGATCGACACCGCAACCCTTGATCCTCAGTTGCAGGAAACGTTGCAGGACTTTCAAGCCGCGAGGCCCGTCGCATTGTGCCGGTCCGATCGCCTGCACGTGCCCACGGCCATCGGTTTTCTGAAACCGATTGTAGTGCTTCCATCCTGGGCCCTGCACGAACTTTCCACCGCCGAGCTGAACTCGATTTTAATCCATGAGTTGGCTCATCTTCGACGCCGCGACGATTGGACAAATCTTGCCCAAAAAGTCCTGAAGGCGCTCTTGTTTTTCCATCCCGCAGTCTGGTGGATCGAGAGCCAACTGGCTTTGGAACGAGAGATGGCCTGCGATGACGCCGTCCTAGCGGAGACCGGAAATCCGCGAGGCTACGCCCAATGCCTGGTCTCGATGGCCGAGAAGAGTTTCATGCGCCGCGGGTTAGCGCTGGCTCAACCGGTGGTCAACCGAATGCGGCAGACCTCGCTGCGCGTCTCCCAAATCCTCGACCTAAACCGCTCCAGCGCAACCCGCGTCTGGAAACCGGCTCTCTATTCTGTAGCCGCATTTTTCGTAGTCAGCCTGCTTTGGCTATCCCACGCACCCGAACTCGTTGCCTTCAAAGATCGGACGCCCGACGTCTCCGCCATACCCGCAAAAACGGCGCTGGCCTCGAACGACAGTTCGGTCCTGCGAAAGTATGCAACACCGGTAAGTTTCCATCAAAGATCTTCTGCGGAACCACTCCGCCCGGCTCCTCAAATTCGGGAGCGCCGCATGAAATCGCTCGCGCCGCAAAACGCAAACCATCGAATTCGCAAGGGCTCGAATTTAATCCTGCCGCGGATTGCTGAAAACAACTCCGGGCTCCAGCCCCTGCCGCCAGCGATTCTACAAGAAACAAGATTCTCAACCACCGCCAAACCCGCGCAGGCCATATTTGTAGTAATGCAAACAACGCAGTACGACGAAACCGGTTCCACGCTCTGGAGAATCACCCTCTGGCGCGTGACCATCCTGGATTCAACGTACTCGGTCGAAACCAGAATTCCCGCAAAACAAATTTAGGAGAGCTTTAAAGAAACAAGCATCTTTTGTCCGGTTAAAAAACTAAATAATTAGTTGGTAAAAGGAGAAAGTAACCAATGAGAAAGTGGATCACAAACTGGAAAACAACCATGGGTCGCATGGCGATTTCGCTGGTCGCAATCGCAGCTCTAGCCTCCCTGGTGACCTACGAAACCGCAAAACCAGCAACCGCGCGAGCGGCAACTGCGGCCCCAGCCGCGGCCCCGCTCGACGACAATAGCGTCAGCACATTGCTCTCGCTCGACCAGGCAATGGAAACCCTGGCTGCGAGAGTCACCCCGGCCATAGTCAACGTAGCCGTAACGTCGCACAGCAAGCCCGACAACGCCGCCGAACAACAACTGCCCGACGACATGCAACAATTCTTCGGACCCGGCTTCGGCCAGGGCTTCGGCTTCGGCCCACACGGCCACCAGCAGCCGCAGATTGAGCACGGCATCGGCAGCGGCGTCATCATTTCCCCCGACGGCTACATCGTCACCAACAACCACGTCATCGACGGCGCGGTTGACATCCGCGTCACCATGAGCAACCGAAAGATCATGAAGGCCAAGCTAATCGGCACCGACCCCTTGACTGACCTCGCGGTAATCAAGGTAGACGGAGGCAACTTGCCCAGCATCCCGTTGGGAGACTCGACCGCATTGCATCCCGGCCAGACAGTCCTGGCATTCGGAAATCCCTTCGGTTTCCGCTTCACGGTAACGCGCGGCATCGTCAGCGCTCTCAACCGTCCGAATCCTTTCTCGGATAACGCCCGCAAGCCCGGCGAATTCATCCAAACGGATGCAGCCATCAACCCCGGCAACTCCGGAGGCCCGCTGGTGAATGCACGCGGCGAAGTGATCGGCATCAACACCTTCCTGATCTCTTCCTCCGGCCAATTTTCCGGAATGGGTTTCGCCATCCCCACGCAGATCGTGAAGCCCACGGTCGACACGTTGATCCGCGACGGCAAAGTAACCCACGGCTACATGGGAATCGGCATCAGCGACGTAACCCCAGAGAACGCCAAGTTCTTTGACGTAACCGACGCCAACGGCGCGGTTGTAACTCAGGTCGAACCGAATTCACCAGCAGCCAAAGGCGGCTTGAAAGTCGGCGACGTGATCACCGAACTCGACGGCAAGAAAGTAACCGACGCCGGCGAGCTTCAAGTCGAAGTCGGACAGAAGCGTCCCGGCACAACTATCAAACTGGAAGTCCTGCGCGACGGCAAGAACGTAAACGTTCCGGTGACGCTGGAGGCGATGGGCAGCCGCGACAAAGAAGGCGTCGAAACCAGCGAAGCCGACCACGGCAAAATGCACTGGGGCGTTGGTCTCAGCGATCTAACTCCCGACCTTCGCCAGCAACTGCAAGCTCCCGGCGAGATTCACGGCGCCGTGATCGAGCAGGTGCAACCCGGCAGCTCCGCCGACAACGCCGGACTGCAACGAGGCGACGTAATCGTCCAGGTCAACCGCCACGACGTGCAAAGCGCCTCCGACGTCAAGCAAGCCTTGAGCAGCGTACCCAAAGGCAAAGACGCATTGCTGCTGGTCTGGTCAAACGGCGGCAACACCTTCCGCGTCCTCCACGCGCCCGAAGGTTCGTAGGAGGATGTGTAGGGGCGCGCACTCCTGTCCGCCGCAGTTGAGGTAGTAAGGAAGAAGGGTGGCCCATCCTAACGTCGCGCACTTCGACGTTAGGGTGGGTCTTTTGTGTTGGGTGGGGCGGATAGTGTTCATGGACCCAGTCCAGGATTTCTGGCGCTCGCGGTCGCAATACTAGTTTTCGCTGCCGCTACCGTGTTTCTGTTTGCAGAGCTTGCATTCGGTGGGCGTCTCTGAGTTGTCTACGCGATGCTTCACAGGTTTTGTTGTGCGAAGGAAGGCGAAGATCGCCTTGAGGTCGTCATCGGTTAGATTCTTGTAAACCATCACCGGCATGATCGGGCTTAGCTTGCGGCCTCTGACCAGTCCGGTGCGCATCACGTTCAAGAAAAGAGCCTCGTCGTAATACGAGATTCCAGATGGATCGGGCGTGATATTC